>Ga0208457_1000017_pt1 | contig 298079 bp, 240 predicted proteins | sample June2015DPH_10_1_FD_185513 | JGI IMG/M metagenome (GOLD analysis project Ga0208457, IMG submission 185513) | Peatland microbial communities from SPRUCE experiment site at the Marcell Experimental Forest, Minnesota, USA - June2015DPH_10_150... | ecosystem: Environmental > Terrestrial > Soil >... | reverse complement strand
CCAGATCCGGCTCTACACTCAGAACTACAATCAACACGCCACCGCCTTCCGCTGGGTCGCTACTGCCGACGACATCTTGGAAAAACTCCGCAGACTAACGAAAGTTATTTCTGCGACACCACACTAGGTATGCATTTCATTCCCCCTCGCCTTGGGAACCGCTGGAATCGGTAGCGGCCGGCCGCTACGAACGGTACGCCCGTGGACCGGGGCCAGCGTCACGGCTTGCTGCATCAGCCGATGGGAACAACAGACCGCACGAGGCGGAAGTGCGTCGGTTGAACCGGAAAGTAAACTCATCAAGGTAGAAGTCCAGATGGTCGGCCGAGACCGCACCTTGATGAGCGCCTAGCAGCCAGCGTTTCAGCAACGACGCGACTTGGTGGGCATAGGGCAGCAGGTTGGCGCCGACCTGCGGGTCGGTGTCAGAGCGAACAATGCGATGCGCGTAGCCCGCCTTTGGCAACCGGTCGTAAGCACTCCAAACGTCGGTGTGAATCACGGCTCCCGGCTCCACCATTTGCGCGACCGTGGGTTTGCAGCGTCTGCCCGGAGGTATCAGCTATGCGTTGCAAGCGGATGCGACCGAGTTTGCGCCCGTCGCTTCGACCTCCACGACGCCCCTCAATCGATCCCGGCCCGGACGCACCATCGCGCGCGCAGCTTGTGCAGCCAAGTCTACGCCGTCCGGTATCTTCATTCGCGCCGGATTTACCGATATGTCGATTCATCGCACGAATCTTCTTGGAACACCGGTTATGCTCACTGCGGTTGGCAAGAGCCGAACGACAAGGCCTTAAACACTGCAAACGCGCTCCGACTAATTTCGCCGCACTTCATATGATTGTAATTCCCCCCTTCGGTACAATAAACTTGCCGCCTCGCGCCCGGAATGTCGCCTCCTTACCAATGATCACATCAGCGTAATTGGGCGCCAGGACGATGAAGTAGTCCGGCAGTCGCGTTTCGGCTGCCTGGCGCGAAATGATCGGAATGTGATCGACGGGGGTGTACCACCCTTGTTTGGCGGGTGAATCATCAACAAAATAGTCGATGAATTTCTTGCCGATTCCGGAGCATTTCAGGATCGTCATCCCTTTGGCCGCCGCGCCGTATCCGGCGATCGTTTTTCCCTGTTTTTTCAGGTCTTCCAACGTCTGCCGCAGTTTCTTTGCGACCGCCTGGACGTCGGCACGGAACCGCAAGCTGGTTGCATAGGTATTTAACGCGATGGCTCTTTCTTCGCGGCGCAATGCCTTCAGCCGCGTTGTCTCGCGCCGACGATCCCTGCAAAGGAAGAGCCTCAATGACCCGCCCTGCGCCGGTGTCACCACGGCGTCGAAGACGCGCAGGCCGTGCTTCGCTGCGAATCTCGTCCAGACTTGTAGGCAAAAATAGGAGTAATGGTCGTGGTAAATCAGCGAATAATTCGTGTTCTTGACCATTCCGCCCCAGTAGTTGCATTCAATGATGAAAACTCCGTCGTCGGACAAGAGCGCCTTCACGCCCCGGATCAGGTCCCTCAGGTCATTGACGTGCGCGATGCAATTGTTGCCGATTACGATCTTGGCGCGACCCCATTCCCTGGCGATCTTGTTCGCGAGCGATTCGGAAAAGAACATCGGAACCGTGGGAATCCCGCGCTTGAGGGCCCGAAGCGCCACATTGGTGGCGGGATCAACGCCCAGGATGCGATTGTGCTTCCTGAAGAGATTCAGCATGATCCCGTCGTTGCTGCCGATTTCGACGACCAAATCGTCCTCTTTTAGAAATCTTTCCCGGACTTCGTCTGCGTACGGTCGGAAATAGTTATCCAGCCCCGGCATGTCCGAAGAGAAGTAGAGGTAGTCCACGTTCTTGTAGATCTCTTCAGCATCGATGAGGTCGACGAGCTGAACGAGGCCACATCTCCGGCACTGCTTAACGACGAGCGGATATGTTGGGTCTTTTTTGCGCAGATTGCCCTTGTGCACAAGGCTGTTGACGAGGGGATGGCGGTCCAAGTCGATAACGACCTGGAACTTGCTGCCGTCGCACATGCGGCATGTCCTATTGTGGATCGTCTTCATGTTCTAGCCTCCGCGCCCTTCGCCAGTGTGGGTACGAAAGCGTTGAGCCACTCAATTACCTCCACTTTCGGATGCCAGTCGAGCAGCGCCTCGGCCCGGCTGATGTCGGCCTGATGGCGCTCGACCTCAAATCCCCGCCTGGGAATGAAGATCACCTCGCCGCCGATCGCGTTTGCGACTGCTTCCATCGTGGTCACGCGGCCGGTGCCGATGTTTATGATTTCACCCTGGCCAGTCTTGGCAGATTCGAGCGCCAGCGCAAAGGCATCGGCCACTTCCTTGACGTAGACGAAATCTCGCTGGCCGGTGCGAAAAGATGACTGGGCGGTGGTTTCGGTCAACGTAATGGGCCGCCCCTCCTGCCGGGCCCTGAAAAACGCCGCCATGGCCGTGTCTTTTCGCTGGTTTTCACCGAATACCTGGAACAGCCGCAGAACGACGGTCGGCAGACCGTAACGGGTGCTCCACATGCGACAAAGGGATTCGCAGGACAGCTTCTGCCAGCTGTACGGCTCAATGGGATCGGCGGGCATGTCCTCACGCCACGGTGTCGGATTATTCCCGAAGAGCGATGCCGTGGAAGGAAACGCCACTTTTTTTACGCCGGCCTTCGTGGCAATGTCCAGCAGGCGAGCCGTCATTTCAATGTTGTTCCGGGTGGTCTCGATCGGATGCTGGATCGAATTCGGAATGTTTGTGACAAACGCGAGGTGAACAATGTAGTCCACCCCGCCGAGTTCTTCTGGACTCAAATCACGGATGTCTTTCTGCCGAAAGGCAAAGCCCGGGCGTTGCAGGTCGCAGGAAAGGATGTCGACGCCCACGACACGCCAGTTGCGCGCGAGGCACGCCTCGACGACATGGGGTCCTATAAATCCTGCGACTCCGGTGATCAGTACTGTAGCCATAGGCTTAATTTCTTGAGACTTTCCTCCTATTGTTGCCCATGGCGGGGCCGTAGATCTTTGCCCACTCCCTTCGGAGCAGAGCACAATAGGCGCTGCGATCCCAGTCCTTTCTGCCCAACCATTGGTTGAAGCGGATGGTAAGCCCCTTCTTTTCATCGCGGAGCGGCGCCGTCAGACCGCGTTTCTGAAGGATGCGACGCAGGATCACCTTCTGATCCAGGTCCTTTATCTTCAGTTCGGGCGGAAGACTGAAGCCGAATTCGATAACGCGCCGGTCGAGGAAAGGACAGCGGTTTTCAATACCGAACGCGCCTGCCATCCGATCCCCCATTTGGAGCAAACTCGGCATGACCAGTTTGAAATCCGCGAAACCCATGGCATTTATCGGGTCGGGGAAGGTCTCGAAGTAAGGACGCAGGCATTCCTTCACAAACTCAACATCGTCGTTACGCGCCGTGATCTTTGCAAATCCTTCCAGGTAAGGCGGGTAGTATTTCCCAAAGATGTACTGATAGGATGGGTACCTCTTCTGCAGCTCCCACTGCCGGGCAATGGGCACATACCGGACGTATCCCCCGAAAATCTCGTCGGCGCCTTCACCGGACAGGATAACCTTGACATGCCGTGACGCCTGTTGCGCCAGCTTCCATAAAGGATACGCCGACAGGGAACCAACCGGGAAGTCGAGATGCCGGACCACCGCGCCGACGTTGGCAAAGAAATCCTCCTGCCAGTTCTTGGTGTCATCAAAGAAAAACTTCCAGTCGAACTGGTGATAGGTCGAGATCAATGACGAATCAATGCCTTTGGAATAGTACAGCCCCACCGGCACATCGCTGCGGACTCGAAGCCTGACAGCGTCTTCCAAAAGCGCCTCCAGCTCCTCAACCGCGGTCTTGGGCTGGATGTGACGGGATTGAATAGTCCAATACTCAGTCAGCTTCGTCTGGTGGGTGTTGAGATCATGCCAGAGGTAATGGGCGGGTGGTACCTCGGACACATTCTTCCAGAGCGTTGTCAAAAAACAGTGCTGGAACGAATCGAAAAACTCGTTGTCCCGAGGCTGCAATTCCAGGACTTCGGCGAGCGCCTTCGCCTCCGAACAAAAGACAAGCGTCCTGCTCCGCTGGTGGTAATACAGCGGCTTCTCGCCGGCAATGTCACGTGCCAGCCACAGTTGCTTCTTGCGGGCGTCAAAAATGGCAAACGCAAACATCCCGTTGAGCTTGTCAAACATCTTCACGCCCCACTGACGCCAAGCCTTCAGCAGAACCTCGGTGTCAGAGGTGGTCCGGAATTTCCAGCCTTTTCCCTGCAGGGTTTTTTTCAGCTCAACGTAGTTGAAGATCTCCCCGTTATACGAAAGGACCAGGCCGTCCTCCTGGTAGGGGGCGAGTCCGGGCGATGTCAGGTCGATGATCTTGAGTCGGCCCATCCCCACCTCGATGTCGTCGTCCTTGTAGATGCCGGCCTCATCGGGCGCGCGGTGCCGTTGTGCCGCGAGCATCTTCGCAACACCGGTTCCATGGACGATTCCGCTAATACTACACATTTGCGCTCAGGCGGTTTCCAGCCGTGCAAAAACGCCCCGCTTGATGCTACAGCGAGCGAGCCGGAACAAAAACACGGTATAGGCCGTTTGAAAGATCTCCAGAATCCCCTTCCAAAGATTCATGGAGGTGTGCTGCCCGCGATAATTGCACCGGGTCGCGACTTGGCCGAAACGGAGGTTGCAGAACCGCGCCTGGGCAATGATCTCGAAACTAAAGAAATAGTCTTGGTTGTTATTTGAGAAATCCAGCGTTTCGACCAGCCGCCGGCTGTAGGCGCGGGTACCGGTGAACAGATCGGACTGGCGGACGCCAGTACCGATGCGACCCAAGGTCGACAGCGAAAGGTTTCCGAGATAGCGGATCGGCGACATTCCATCCCTCAGGGGCTGCCAATAATCATAAAAGCGGTTGCCCAGCACCAGATCGCAACCCGCGCGCAACTGATCGAGAGTGGCAGGCAGGGAGGCCAGGTCGAACTGGCCGTCACCATGAATCTCGATGACGTGGCTCGCTCCCAGCTCGAGGGCCTTGCGAAGACCAAAGAGCAGATTGCCGCCGTAGCCCGTATGGGGATGGGGGAAAACGGGAATGCCCAACCGGTGGACCACTGCACATGTGTCATCCGTCGAGCCATCGTCCACGCAGATTATGAGGTCAAAGAACTCTTTGGGAATCCGACCATACACGTCTCCAACCAGCCGTACGCAGTTATAGGTCATAAGAACGCCGACAATTTTCGGGTTTTGGGACGATTTTTCGGCGGCCGCTTTCATTGTGCTTGGTCTTTACTTTCAGTAGCTTACGGAAAATACCGCATCCGCCTCGCTCTTGAGCACTTCGCGGAAGAGTTCTGGATGGCTTCTGAACCGGGACAGATACGGCGAATTGATTGAAATGATAACATAGTGACAACAATATTCATTTAGTAGGATGCGCATTTGCTCCGGGGAAACCGAAAAGTTAAGGATCCGTTCGTTCGCCGCTCCGCGTTCGTCAGCTAGCCGATAGTCGCCGAGACGGTCACCTGCCACAAAAATAGGATGCAGCGGTGTCAGCGCCGCCGTAATGATTGCTTGTTCCGACCTGACGGCCACCGACGCCGGTTCAAGCCGGTTTAATTCCCGGTAAAGCGATTCGTTAGGCAAATCGAGCAAGCTGGGATACCACCCGTAATTGGCCAAGGCTCCCGTCACCGCCTCGCGGACTGCGGACATTGACAGCGGTAATACGATGCTCGACACCACAACCGCCGCCAGAATCAGTCCTCGTCGAACCCGCAATCTGACGAACCGGCAATCCAGCGTCCAAGTCAGTAAGCAGGCCAGGCCACCCAGTTCGACGACGCGGGCAAACGCCCCGGCCGAGCCTAACATGCGATAAAACGGGACGGTGGAATGCAAGAGCCTGACCAGCCAAGGCACCAAGACTACGTTGAAGACCAGCAACCACGGTGCCACCACGGCCATCACAACACCAGCAGCGAGACGCGCTGTCGCCTTCTTGCGGGAGACAAGGAGGATTGCTCCGAGCCAACCCCGCGAGCGTTTGGCGACCAGGGTCCTGATTCGAAAACGAATGAAGAGTATGACCGCGATCAGTCCTAGGACAACCGTCCAACCCGTGCGTAGGAAGTACTCTTTCGGATCGGCTCCGTAAACGTTCTTGCCGATTTGCAAAAACATTTTTCCTTTCCACATCCGAAGCATATCGAGTTCAGTCATGGGACTGATCGGCGCGCGCGATGGGAAGCTCAGTCCAAGATATGCGATCATGACCGCCAGCAGGCCAACTGTCCCAGCCAACGCGAGCGTGCGCAGCCGATTTCGCCACGTGTCGGCGGGAATCATCGACGCAATCAAAACCATGACGAGCAGGTATGGAACGTGGACGAGATACTCGACGTGTATCCCCATGGCCGCAATCGCCAAGATGATCATTACGACAGCATCCTCTCGCTGACGGACCATGATGTATCGCAGCGAATAAGCCAGCGACATGGGGAGCAGGATCAGCTCCGCGATAGAGCTGCCGAATGGCAGGAAAGTCAGATAGAAACTCCAGAATATCCGCCAAAACACCGTCATTCCATAGATCCACGGTATAGTGCCCACCATGACGCCGATCACGGCAAGACGATCGTCGGCTAGGAGCGTCTTTAGCAATAAATAGAAGGTAAGAAAGACTAGGGCCGTCAAAAGAAACGTCAGGAACACGTAGAGCCACGTGACGTCGGCATGCGCCAACCGCGTCGTGAGGCCGCCCACCAAGTACCAGGGATTAGCGGTGTACTGCGGAAGCGAGAGAGAACCTGGGCCCAAGAGATTATCGCAGTTGGTGATCCGCGCGTGGTCAGCAATATTACGAAAGCCAGCCAAATGAAACATCACGTCGTAGTCGGACATCTGGTACTGGGACGCATACGCCATGACCATGCTGACACCCGCGATGAAGGTCAGAAATGCCGTCCGATATCCAGACGTCATCGAGGAACTTGGGGCGCCTTCCATCAGATTCGAATTCATGGCATGCTGCATCGGCCGTACAAAAAAGACTGCCGCAAGCCCCAGCAGATCAAACGCCATAATTCCGCCAATCACCGCAGCCCCGGAGCACTGAATTCGGTACGCCACGGCCGCAATTCCGATCCAAAGCCCAACGCTGATGGCAAATGCCAAGGGCGCACGCTCCAGACCGTCCAGGCGACACGCCACTTTCGGAAATACCAGTTCCAACATAACGAAGCCCGGAAGGAGGAGCATGCCGACGGCCGAGGGAAACAATTGAGCTACCGGCCCCCCCCCAACCCATTGCGCCCAGACGAGAATGGCGGCAATCGCCGGCAGCGCGCCTAAGGTGAGTTCCCATCGCGAGCGTCGCCTTCTCAGAAGAGACCAACTCCCGATGGCGGTCACAACGACCAAAAGGACATCCACCACTGGCCAACGGTGTTGCGAGCCGTATTCCAATTCGATGAACGGGTGCCCCAGCACCCGACTGACATTACTAGGATATAGAAATGCCCTGGCACTTCCTTCCGCCTCAATCGACACCTCAACTTCCTCGTCAAGCGCGAAGGTCCGTGACGGCAGTTCGACGCGATAGGTCCTGCGCCCAGGCAGCAACTGCAACGTAGCCGCCGGAGACTCTTCTTTCTCCACCGGCGCGTACAGTGCGCGAAAGCTATAATTCCCGTTCTTGGAATCATGCGTCAGCGCACTGTCCATCACCCCGTTCCGCAAGTCAGCATCTAAGACGTACAGTTGGCCTCGGCTTGGTCGATCAGACGCATCTGCCCAGTTATAGAGTTCAACCGGTTTGCCAACCGAGGAATAGCCGAGGTAATCGCCGGGTTGAACCGGCAGCGCTGGCCTCAGTAGAAACCGGTTGTATCCGGCGGCCACGTTTTCGACGGCCGACTCGGCCGCTACCTTCCACTCGAGACCCGCGCGTCGCCAGATCTTTAGCCGCATCGTGCCGGGACCCCGGGCAACAACATCCCACGCATCCAGCAGACCGGGCTGGTTGGCCATCTTGTCGAGATCGATCAGGCTGATCGGCGGGTTGCCCGCCGGTGTGCCGTTCCCAACCATGAATCCAATGGCCGGCGTGGCGGGCGCGGGAGCCAGATCGACACTGAAGCTGTAGCCGGGATTGGGTGCGGGTGCCGCGCGCGCCTTCAAGCCGAGAGTTACATCGCCGGGAAAATCGCATTGCATCCCACGGTTCGCGGAAAGCAACAAGTTTATGGCGTGCTGATTATCCAAGTGACTCAATGAACCCAGCCTGGACGGCGAGGTCAGTTTCACGCCGCCGGCCGCAGTATATAGGCCGATGTAATCGCCCCGTTGAACGGGCAGAGGCGGCCTCGACACGAAGTGATTGAGGCCGGATGCCGCCGTCACCGTCTCGGATTGTGCGACGACCTGCCATGTCTCGCCACTATCGCGCCAGATCTTCAAACGCAACTGGCCCATTACGGCCACGTCGATGTCCCAGGCCGTTACTGAGCCGTCCTGTTGCACCCTCTTGCTCAGATCAACAAAACTGAAGTTACTGGAAGGATAGTGGCCGGCCTGCCAGTCCCACCGATAGGAATTCGCGGTCGTCCCTAGCCGGAGTTCGCGAACGCGAAACACTAGGGATCCTGCCGCCTCGGGCGGAACATCCAGATCTACGTAAACGGCGGAAAGCCCGGGTCGCATTCTCGGTCGGGCATTCAGCCGCGCTCGGAACGGCGAGGATGCGCTGATCGGAAATCGCTGGCTGCGTTGCCACGTGGCATGGCCAATCCACAGGCCGGCGGCGATCGTGACAAATGCAAGCAATCCCTTGAACCTGCGAGTATTCGTGGTGCCAGTATTCATCTTTCCGACTTCCTCAGCCTCTTGGAATCAAACGGCAATGGGAGAGCATCTCGTTCAAAATTCCCCTGTCAATCGGGCAAACCGCTGAGGGCGGCGAGCCCGGTTTCAATATCGACGGCAGTGGAAAATCCAAGCTCCGCCTGGGTCGCGGACGGATCTCCTTGCGAGTGAACGGTGTCGCCCGGCCGGGCGGGCGCATACCGATGCACCGGTGCCGAGGAAAATAACGTGCTTAACGTTTAGCAGGCATGTACGCCTAAGTGGTATTTGACTGGGTATCGAATTTCGATAGCGGAAGAGAAGCCTGGCGGGCTCGGGTCGCAACTCGCAATGCCGCTTCACACTTACCGCTATGCGTCAATTGATGCCGATCCTTTCATCTTCATAGATTCAGCAACGGACAGGCCCCGTTCCGCCTCCGGGCTCGCTTCGAAAGAGGTGGGCTCTTTTGTTCGTGGGTAAGAGCGTTCGCCGCGATCCTCTAAAGAAACCCATACTTCAAATGCACGAACTGATGATCCCAGCCGCCGCCGTTAGCGAACTTTGGCGGTGGCAATAGGCTCGGCGGTCTTCCTCACTCCTAAACTGGTCACGAAACTCAATCACCGTCTGTGGGTAGTCGGCCATGCGTCGGCACCCTGCACCGCAGCCTTAGGGAAATTCAGTGCATACCTAGAATAGGTTAATGGGACTGCGCGCGGGCCAGCGCCTCCTGCTCGCGGCGCAAGGCTTCCTGGGTCTGCACCAGCTCCTGCTGGTTGGCCCGGAGCGCGTTCTGCACATTGGTAATGTCATTTTGCAGAGAAAGAATCTGCTGATGAGCCTCCACCAGTTCCTTCCGATGACCGAGGAAGGTGTTCATCACGAGCGCAAGCGAGATGACGAGGGACAGGATCGCGCAGGCGATCGCCTGATTGCGCTGCGTCAAGGCGCGGCGCAGCAGATCGGATTGGTCAGTTTGCATGGGAGTGTTCGAGCAAGGAGCCAAGGGCGAAGGGCCAAGGGCAAAGGACAACCTCAGAGCAAAGCGCTAGGTCGTGTCAGTCTGTAGTGTTCTGGAGAAATTGGTAATCTTCCGGCTGAGAAGATCGCAAGCGTTCAACAATAGATCGACCTCGGATGAACTCACCAAGCCAAGGCTCTCAAAAACCAGCAGCATCGACGCGTCCTCGAACAGCGACCTTCGGGCTATGTTCAGGAATTGCTTGAATTCCTTGGCATGAGTGCTGCCGGATCCTTCGGCAATGTTGTTGGTCAGCGAAAGCCCTGCCGCCCTCAACTGCTCGGCGTACCGGAACAATCCTTTCTGATCGAGCTTTTGCGCCAGCTTGTGAAATTGCACCGCGAGATCCTGACCGAGCCGCCAGACCTCCAAATCCTCGAATCGAAAATGCGGCCTCATTATGGTCTACATGCAACAACACTTAGCCCCTTGCACAAGGCTCTTTGCTCACTCAGGCCAGCGTGATGACTTGGTTGGGCAGCCTGAGCTGATTGCGAATCGTTTCGATGATCTCGCGCTCGAAGGCTTTTGAGCAGACCACGATGGTCTCGCGGCGACCGACAATCTGCGCCGGAGAAAGGATGTCCCGGCCGGCAAGGCGGTGTCCCTGAATGCCCGGATTTGAATCCACGAATCCCACGATGTTGGCCTCGGCCAGCCGGGTCGACACCAACAGACGGCGAGTAAGCGTTCCCGCGCCCCAGACCAGCACCGGTTCACGGCTGCTGACCAGTTGCTCGATCGCCGTTGCCAGTTTCAGGTCCTCCTGGCCGCATTTGGCCAGATAGCGTTGAAGGGCGGGTTCCGTCGCTTGGTCGGGGGGGGGCGGTAGCCCCGATTCAAGAGGTGGGAGTGAAAGTGAGGGTGAAAGTGAAAGTGACGGTGACGGTGACTTGTCTTCGCTTCCTCGGAGCCCTGCTGCGGGCAACGTCACAGAGCGCTTCCTTGGAACTTGGAACTCTTGTCCGCCGAAGCCTCGGCGAAGGAGGATGGAACCTGGAACTTTCACCGACGGCGGCACCGCGTAGACGCCGCTGAGGACGGGTTCCGTGATGTCCTCGCGCCACTCGACCATTTGCCGCCAGGTCTGCCGCGGCGTCAAGCCGCAGACCGCCAGCAGGCGACCGAGGGACTGTTCGGAAAAGAAATTCACGTGCTCCACACTGAACTGCTGGTAGGGAGCATTGCGGCAGACGGCCAGACCTTCGACGTCCGGGACCGCGCCATAGAACAGCCCCCGGGGGTTCAACCGGTCAACAACGGCACGCACGGCGGGCTGCACCTCGCGAAGGTGCTCGAGGACGCCGACCATGAGCACGAGATCAAAACGCTCATGCCATCCCGCCAGCTGCGCCAGCGTCACCACTCGCACCTCCACGCCGTGCAGCCGCCGGGCGGCTTCGGCGCACGCCGGAGAAGGATCTGCACCGAGAAGGTTGGCAAAACCCCGTTGCTTGAAAACCGACAGGAGCCCGCCCGTGGCGCAGCCGACGTCAAGAATACGGACATCGCGGGAAGGAAGATGCGGCGTCACCTGTTCGACAATCGCGTCAAATCGCTTGAGATCGTACGGTGACTCGGCCCCGCCGGCGTGATGGTAGGTGTATTTCGACTGCTCGGCATAGTAACGATCCAGTTCCTCCTGCGCAGGGATGCCATCGGCAAAACCGGCGCCGCATGCCTGGCAGACCACGACGTCATAGCCATCGCCCAGCGGTCCCTCGAGAAATCGCTGCCGGTGCAGCACCCGGCGTTCAAAACCGCCGCAAACCGGACAGGGACGGACATCCGCCGTTGCGCGGCGGAGCGGTGGATGGTCAGGACAGTCGGACGGTCGAACGGTCATTGTGGCGGCTCGGTAGGACCGTGAGACGGTTGGACGGTGGGGCGATCAGATGAAGGGACGAAACTTGATGCGTTAGCAATCGTACGGCCAAGCATGCCTCCAATCCTACGGTTCCGGTCGATGAGCGCATCAAGTTCCGTTTTCTCCACATATCCGCAAGCGTGCGCGGTACAAAGCCAGTGTTCAGTCTCATTGTTTTCAGCATCGGCGTCAGTGAGCTTACTCACAAAATGCGCTTCATACCGTCGTTTAGCCCAAGCTTCTGCAAGATTGGCCCCAACGGAGCGGGAGGCTCGTCGGACCTGATCCGTAAGCGCGTAACGCTCTTCCGATGGCCACGTTTTCGAGACGGTAAAGATACGCATGCTCAAATCGAACGCAGCCTTGTAGACCTCCAATTCACGATAACTTTGTACACGGTTCATGGGGATGTTTGTTGGATAAGGATTACGATCCGACGGTCATGACGGTCTAACTGTCCAACGGTCTGACTGCTTGGTGCATCGCCTGGGCGGAACGGCATAGACGACAAGTTCCCATCCGTCGAATCCGTGCTGGCGGAGAAACAAACGGTGCTGCGGCAGGAGTTCGTGGAGCATCAGCGGGATCTCCCAGAGATCAGCCGGAAGGTGGTAGACGCATACAGCGGTTACAGGTTGATTGCGCGAAAGGATGGATTTCGCGCCAAGCAGAGCCTGTCGCTCCGCTCCCTCCACGTCCAATTTTACGAAGGTGACGCGTTGGTCTGGGAGCACGTTGTCCAGCGGCTGCCCTCGGACCCGCTGCCTCCCCGCCGGCTCAACCCGGGAAGCCTCCCGCCGATCGCTCGCGAAGCCCAATTCCTCGGTATGCGAGTAAAGCGCGAGTTCGTGGACAAAGATCCTGTCGCGCACCGGTCGCGGCAAATCAAGGATGCGCGCGTGGAGCTGTGCCGCGTTCGCGGGGTCGGGTTCGAAGGCATGGTATCCGTCGAATTTCGATCCGGTGCGCTCCAAGAAGATCTGCAACGTATCCCCATTGAACGCGCCTCCATCGATGAAAACTTCATCCGTGGTGAGCGCCACGAGATCGGGAGGGAAATACTGATCCGCGACCGGCGGTTCGACATCAAATTCTCCGCGCAAGCGCTGACGCAAGGCGGCGAGCAGCGTCTTCCGCGAGGGATCGTCGGCCAGGAGTGCCGTCAGCCGGCCGATCTCCGACGCCCGCCCCAGGGTGCGCACCGGCAGGTCGAAGGAATGAAACGGGACTTCTTTGTCGCCATGTGCCCAGCCGAGCGGCGCATACGTGTCCACGGCCCGACATCCCATCCCCCGAAGAAATGCGATCCGCTCGGCCATGCTTTCATGGGCGGCGCCGGTCCAGACGGCCACCACGAACAGCGCCGAATCACCATAGAGCCGCGCCGCCTGCGCGGGACTCATCACTTCGACTCCCTCCACGGCGGTTCCATGCAAAACGGGATTGCTGTCGCAGAATGCGCGCAGCGTCCGCCCGCCCCGGCGCAGTGCCCGGGCGCAAAGCCGGCCCAGCCGTCCAGCGCCGAAGAGAACCACGGATCCGTCGGTCCCGCGGAGAAGTGCGGGCAAAGTCTCCCGCTCCCGCTCAGCCGCCGCCGCGATTGGTTCGGCCAGAAGCTCGTGAATGCGGTCGCGAACCGAAGTCGGGCTCATGGCACAAGTAATGGAGCTACCGGCTCAAAGTCCAAGGTCGAACATCGATACGCCAGAGCCTTGGTCACATGCCCCGATCCCCTCGTGGTGCAATCCGGCCTGCGCGGTTTTCCCCCACCCTCATCCTCACTTTCACTCTCACTTTCACTTTCACTCTCACTTTCCCCGCCTATTCCCCCATGATGGCGTCGAACTCCGCCCGGTCGAGGAACGGCCACAGATCCTCCATGGGCATTGTGACCATGCGGCCGTCCTGCTGCTGCTGGGATGAAACTTTTGGCTGGGTGAATTGATCGGGGGCCATCATCACCTCGCACATGACCGGACCCGGGAGGGCCAGTACCGCGGCAATATCGTCCCGGAGACGATCCTGCGAGGCAATGCGCCGGAATGAAATTCCGTGGGATTCAGCCATCTTCTGCAGATCGGGCAGCGCAAGACCGGAATCGGCATCACAAGCGACAAACCGCCGGTTGAAGTAGGTGATCTGGGTCGTGCGGATCGAGCCATAGCCCGCATTGTTCAGGATGAAAAACTTGATGGGCAGATTGAGGCGGGAGATCACGGCAAGTTCCTGGGCGTTCATCGGGAATCCCCCGTCGCCATCGATGCAAACCGTCCGCCGGCCTCCCGAGGCCAGACAAGCCCCCAACGCCGCCGGCACCCCAAATCCCATCGCTCCCAGCCCCTGGGAGTTGATGAAACGCAGTCCCGGCGAAGTGGGCAACGCCTGACAGGTAACCTCGCTGCAGGCACCCGAACTGCCCGGAACCAGCAGATCACCGTCACCGAGAAGATGTCCCAGCATCTCGACAAAGATATAATTATGCACCCCCGAAGGGACGGATTGATACGCGGGGAGCACCACCGGATAACGCGCCTTCCACGCTTCACACCGGGAACGCCATGCACTCCAGTCTGGGAGCCGGCAACCGGCCGTGAGCACGGTGATTTCCCGGAGAAATATTCCCACGTCGGCCGATAATGGGACTGCAATCTCCATCTGCAGCTTGGCGATCTCCGCCGGGTCGATGTCCACCACCACCCGCTTCGCCCGGGGAGCGAAATGGGCATGATTATAAGCGGTCTGACCGGCATCGAGACGCGCCCCCAGACTGATAAAGACATCGCTGGTCTGTTGAGCAAAATTGGCCGCCCGCTGGCCCACTGCCCCGGGCCGGCCCACATAAAGCGGATGGCCGTCCGGCAGAAAATCGAGTGCCTTCCAAGTCGTCAGCACGGGAATCCGGGCCTGTTCAATCCACTTCAGAAAGACATCGACGGCCCCGGCCAGCCTCACTCCGTTTCCGACCAGGACGACCGGACGTTGGGCCCGGGCCAGCAATTCCAAGGTCTGAGCCGCCGCCTTTCTTATCCGCAGCCCCGCCCCCGGATCGTCGGGCGGGGGGATGTATCCCGGCAGGGTGGCAACGTCGATTTCCGCAGCCTGAACATCGAGCGGAATGTCCACCCACACCGGGCCTTTGCGGCCGTGGGTGGCCAGCCAGAGGGCTTGCTCGAGATGGAAACGGATCTCCCGCGGCTCCAAGACGGTGACTGCATATTTCGTGATCGGTTTAACCAGACTGACGATGTCGATCTCTTGAAATCCGATCTGACGGACCCCGCGCCCTCCGACAAGATCCGCCCGCTTGACCTGACCGGATATCACCAGCACCGGCGTGGATTCCAGCCAAGCACCCGCCACGCCGGTGATGGTGTTCGTGCTACCCGGCCCCGTCGTGACCATCGCCACGCCCAAACCCGCATATTGACCGTAAGCTTCGGCGGCAATGGCACTGGCCTGCTCATGCAGGTTACAGACGAACTGCAAGCCGGGATGTCGGCCCAGTGAATCGTTGAGATGCATGGCTCCTCCGCCCGGCAACATGAAAACGTGCCGGACACCCTGCTGCGCAATGAAATCGACGACGTAATCGGAAAGTTTCAAGTGAAAGTGAAAGTGAGGGTGAAAGTGACCCGCCTACGCTGAAGCTACGGCGTGGCAAGGAGTGAAAGTAAGTAAGGGAGTAAGGGATAAGGGACTGAGGGATCAACCGTCGGAGCTGCGGAACTGCAGAACGACTGAGCGGCGGAAAGAAAAGGAGTCTAAGGTCGAAAGTCGAAGGTCGAAGGCTGAAAGCCAACCCTAAACACAAAACTCTGAACCCAAAACCGACGCGGCGCGCGCCGACCTAATCCATCCAGTTGGTGACATATGTCTTGCGTTGTTCGTTACGACTGATGACGGGATCGGTGTAACTGGAGTCGTCCCGCGTATGAGTCGAAGAGATCTCCTCGATCACCGCGCCCGTGTCGCTGCGAAACTCGTGTTTGACACCGCGGGGAATGACCACGACGTCGTTTTTTGCGCACCGGCGGCGCTCGCCACCGAGCACGAGGTCGATCTCGCCATATAACAGATGGAAGGTTTCGTCCTTGAGCTTGTGCCAATGCTCAGGGTGCCACTGGCCGGGCAGCAGGAGGACGAGCCGCTTGCAGTATTCACGGTTGATCACCGTGATCATGGCCGACCCCACCTCGCGAAACCGCTCGAGACCGTAGTGATGAGATAGTTCGAGTTCGAGCTGCGCCGGCACGATGGCGCCCGATGTCTTCAGCAGTGCTTTCACGTCGTGCACGACGCCGTGGACCAGACTGCGCGTGTCAGTGGCGGCGACGCCATCGTGCATGATCGCCTCCCGCGGTGCGTAGGCGCGCGTGGCGCGATACTCGGTGTATTTCGACAGGTCGTTGGCCACCAGCTGCCCCGGCCGTCCGGGGATCGAGAGAAACACGTCTTCCAGCCGGATGACCTCGCCCGGTTTGATCGTCCGGCGGGCGAAGACCGAGCGGTGCAACTCCGCCAGCGTGCCACGCTCGGCGACGGAGAACTCGTGCCGGCGGCCGGCGGCCCCCGCCATGGCCACGGCCCGCTGCGCCGCCTCGAGCCAGCGATGTACCTGCGCTGGCGTGGCCGAATAGGCGTTGAGCGGGTATTTCTTGGTCGGCACGCCGACATGTTTTTCAAAAACCGTGGCGCCCTTGGCGATCGCCATCATGACGGATTCGTATTGATCAGGGGCCTCGTGCGTGGAGTAGCCGATTTCAACGTCGGCGTAGCGGCGCCGGAGCAGTTCGATCTGGTTGAGCTGCAGGTTGGCATCGGCGGTGGGATACTCACCGACGCAGTGCATGATCGTCAGCCGCTTGTTGCGGTGCTGGTAAAAACTGACGATGCGGTCGATCTCCTCAAACGGCCCGCCAGCCGTGGAAATCACCAGCGGCAGGCTGGTGGCGGCAATCTTTTCCGCCAACGGCCAGTCGGTCAGGCTGCAACTTGACACCTTGATGAAATCAAAACCGTGCTCAATCACCTTGTCCACCGAGGCCTCGTCGTAGGGGGTGCAGATCGAGAGGAAGCCGTGTGCGACAATGGCGTCCTTGAGTCGCCGGTAGTCGTTCCAACTTAATGCCGTTTCCGAGAAGCGCCTTACGAACTTCAAATCGGTGCGCTCGCGGTAGTCGGGGTGAACGAAATCGGGGAGATCGCGGTACTGTAGTTTGATGGCGAAGCGAAAGTCGAAGCCGGCACACACTTCGCGCATTTCGCGGATGATGCGCCGCCCATGGGCGATGTCGCCCATGTGGTTGTTGGCCATCTCGAGGATGAAGAGCACGGAGGGTGAGAGTGAGGGTGAAAGTGAGAGTGAAAGTGAAAGTGAGGGTGAGAGTGAAAGTGAGGGGGAAAGTGAGAGTGAGGGTGAAAGTGAAAGTGAGGGTGAAAGTGAGAGTACCGGAAGGAGTCGAAGGTCTAAAGTCGCAGGTCGATTGCCAACTCAAAACCAAAAACGCAACCGGTCCCGCAGTTCGACATGATGGAACTGCAGAGGGACCAAGCTGGGGGCAGAGCGCCAATCCGGAAAAAAGGAGGCCAGATACAGGAATCGGAGACCGGCATAATCTTCCCTCTTACCTCTTTCCTCTTTCATCGGCGTAAGCCCCCCGCGCCCAAGTGGCCGTGCGGAGAATGGATTCTTCCAGCGAAATGCGCTCGGCGAGCCCGAGTTCATCCCGCGCGCGCCGCGTGTCCGGAACGTAACGTTCCGCGGGGGCCGCCGGATTCGGCGCTTGCAACACGCGGACCCGGTTCGCCGGAGCCAGCAGGCGGATCACGGTCTCTGCCAGCTCGCGGATGCTGACGGGATGCTCCGAACCCACATTATAGGCGCGCCCGGCCGCCCCACGGGCGAGCAGCGTCCAGAGCCAGATGGCCAGATCGGCGGCATACAGGTAGGAGCGCACCGGTGTGCCGTCGCCCTTGATCACGATGTCGCGCCCCGCCAGCGCGTCGGCCACGAAATTGCCAAAGGCGAACTTGCCGGCCAACGGCAGGTAAGGACCGGCAAAGGCGAAACAGCGGGCGATGACCACTTCTGTTCCCCGTTCCTGCCAGAAAGCGGCACATAGATTCTCGGCGGCACGCTTGGCCTTCCCGGAGATGGCATAGGCGGCGTTCAGGTGCGCGGGTTCGGATGAGCCCGGAAAATCCTCGGACATTTTTTCCAGCTCCGGCGGCTGACGGCCGTAGACCGAGCCGGAGCTCGTGAACAAAAACCGCCGCGCACCGACGGCAGTCGCAAACTCCAGCGCCCGCCGTGTGCTGCCGGCAATGACGTCGATGGCGGCCGCGGGATCAGCGACCGTGTGTGCGTTGTCCGCCTCCGTGGCGAGATGGATGACGGCGTCAAAGGCAAGGCGCTCCCCGCCTACGCCAAGTGCCCGCGCCACCGATTCGGGCGTGAAGTCAATCGCGGATCCCCTCGCCCAGCGGATACCGGGCGCTGTGGCCAGGTCCGGCAGGCGCCGGGCAAACGCGGCCGGATTGCGCGAGAGCACCGTGGCTTCGATGCCTGGACCGAGTTTCCGGTTTGCCGCGAGCAGCGTCTCGAGGAGCCAGCAGCCGAAAAACCCGGTGCCGCCCGTGATGAAGAGCCGCCGCCCGGCCAGCATCGGCCAGGCATCGGCCGTATGCTGAAGCACGTGCTCAATGTCTGGGGAGGCCGGTCCGTTCAGCACCGCGGTCATCAGAATCGTTTCTCGCCCCTCACAAAATCGTGCACCGACTCGACCATGTAATCGAGCATCGGCTTGCTCAATCCAGGATAGACGCCGACGAACATGGCGCTCTCCATCAGCTGATCGGCGCCAGCGAGTTTCCCCGCGATTCTAAATGCGTGGGGATGGTCACGACGCAGACGCACCCATGCGGGCTGGCGGACAAGGTTTCCGCCAAAAAGCATCCGCGTGCCTATCTTCCGCCCTTCAAGAAAGCGTGCAAGGTCGAGGCGTGAAAACGGCGTTCCCTTGCGCACCAGCAGCATGAAGCCGAACCAACTCGGGTCGGACCGGCAGCCGGAATCGTCCCAGCGGAATCCAGACTTTGTCCAAGCCCGGGCATGGGTGGGCAGCATGAATTCGAAAAACTCCCCCAGATCATCCAGTCCGCGCCGCAGGTGATTCCAGTTGGCCCGACGGGTCCGGCCGAACTCATCCAGTCGCGTCAGCTGCTGCCGTCCGATCGCCGCCTGGAGGTCGAGTGGTTTCAGGTTGTAGCCCAGATGGCTGTAGATGTACTTGTGATCGTAACCCGCCGGCAGTTCACCGAGCTGCCAGCCGAAGCGCTTCCCACACGTGTTTTCGTGGCCGCTCGCGCACCAGCAGTCGCGGCCCCAGTCGCGAAGGCTTTCCAGGATGGATTTGAAGCGCATTTCGCGAACCGCGCTGACCGCCCCGCCCTCGCCCATCGTGATGTGGTGCGGCGGATAAAAAGACTGTGTCGAGAGATCACCGAACGATCCGGTCGGCCGCGGGGGCTCCCCTTTCATGGCGTAGAGGCTCCCCAGCGCATCGCAATTGTCCTCAATCAGCCAGAGCCCGCGTTTCCGGCAAAATGCCAGCACGGTGGCAAGATCGAAGGGATTGCCCAACGCATGGGCGAGCATCACCGCCTTGGTCTTTCCCGGCACGAGCGCCTCCTCCAGCCTCACGCAGTCGAGGTTTCCCGTGAGAGGGTTGTTGTCGAGGAAAACCGGCACGGCGCCATGCTGCACAATCGGCGCCACCGTCGTGGGAAACCCGGCGGCACACGTGATCACCTCATCCCCCGGACGAAGCCGGCGCTCGGGGGGCAGCTTCGGGCTGGTCAGTGCGGCGACAGCCAGGAGGTTCGCGGAAGAACCTGAATTTACCAGCACGCTGGCGCGTATGCCAAGCACGGTGGCTAGTTCCTTGGCAAAGGCATCTCCCTCCGGACCGAGCGTGAGCCAGAACTCCAGCGCGGACTCCACCGCTGCGGCGACTTCCTCGTTACCAAAGGTCCTGCCGGCATAGGGAACGGGTGTCACGCCGGGCGTGAATTTCCTGGGTCCGCCGGGACGCCGGCTCGCGTGCGTTTGCCGCGCATGCGCCCGTGCCAGTCGGAGAATCTCGGCCTTCAATGACTCAGCCTTCATGACTCCTCCATCCAAGGCAGGCCTCGCCGGCGGGCTGCTTGCACATAGGCCTCGATATCCGCATCCACCAAATCGGCCACGATGGCCCGCTTTTCGCCTGGAAAAGCACGATACCACCGTACGGTCCGTTCGACCCCGGTGGGAAAATCCCAGATCGGCCGCCAGCCGAGTTCGCGCGCCGCCCGGTCGATCGACAGGCGCAGGTATTCGTTTTCATGCGGATCGCCGGCTGCGGAAGCCTGCTCCCAACGCCCCGGCCAGTGCCGGAGAACCTCATCCACCAATGCGCGCACCTTCCGATGGGATTCCGGTGAAGGACCAAAATTGTAGGCGCTTGATGGCTTCGTCCGCCCTGCCGATATCGTCCGCCACAGACGGGCCCCCAACCAGAGGTAACCGCTGAGCGGTTCCAGCACGTGCTGCCAGGGGCGCACCGCATCGGGACGTCGTACCAGGATGGGGCGGCCAGCGCTCAACGCACGCACGCAGTCCGGCATGATCCGGTCCTCGGCCCAGTCACCGCCGCCGATCACGTTGCCGGCGCGCGCCGTGGCCAGCGCCAGCCGCTCGTTCTTCTGAAAAAAGGACCGAGCGTAGGCGGCGGCGGCGATTTCGGCGCAGGCCTTGCTCGCGCTGTAGGGATCGTGTCCCCCGACCGGATCCTCCTCCCGGCGCTCACGCAGTCCATGGGTCTCATCATAACATTTGTCCGACGTTACCACGACCACGGCGCACGGCCCACCCTGCCGGCGCACGGCCTCGAGGAGATGAACCGTCCCCAGCACGTTGGTGGCGAACGTTTCCACCGGCTCCGCGTAGGAACGGCGCACGAGCGGCTGGGCCGCGAGATGGAATACCACCTCGGGTTGAAGGCGCGTGATCAACGCTGCCAGCGCGGCCGCGTCCCGCACATCACCGAGGCAATGGTCAAGCCGGCCCTCCCAATCGAGAGCGGCAAACAGGCTGGGATCGGTCGGAGGAGGCAGCGCATATCCCGTGACCTTCGCGCCCAATTGCACGAGCCATCGCGCCAGCCAGGCACCCTTGAAGCCGGTGTGGCCGGTGACGAGCACCCGCCGCCCCTGGTATGCGCCCGCAAACATCGTCCTCACCAAATTTTCCACGGTGCGTGACCACTCTCCCACAACTGGTTGAGCAGCGTGAGTTCCTGCTGGGTGTCCATCGGTTGCCAAAAGCCATCATGCCGGTAGGCATTCAGCTGCCCCTCGCGGGCCAGACGTTTCAACGGTCCCGTTTCCAGCATCGCCGGCGTCTCGGGCAAATAGCCGAAGATCCGGCGGGAAAACACCATGAAGCCGCCATTGATGTAGCCGTTCCCCGTCTGAGGCTTCTCGTTGAACGTGTTCACGTGCGAGCTGCCGGACAGGGTGAGCTCGCCAAAACGACCGGGCGGATGCACCGCGGTGATCGTGCAGATTTTCCCGCTTTTGCGGTGGTGTTTCAGCAGCGCCGCAAGGTCGACATCGCCGACCCCGTCGCCGTAGGTCAGCATGAACTCAGGATCGTCACCGAGGTAGTGCTTAATTTTTCGCACCCGATCGGCGGTCTGCGCCTGCTCGCCCGTTTCCGCAAAGGTGATGCGCCAGTCCTCGTTCTCGGGCCGGTCATGAAACTTCACGGCCGCCTTCCGACCGAAACGGAGGGTGACATCGCACGCATGCCACCAGTAGTTGCGGAAGTACTCCTTGATGATCTCCCCGCGGTAGCCGAGACAGAGGATGAAATCGCGGTATCCGTAGTGGGAATAGATTTTGAGAATGTGCCAGAGGATGGGACGGCCACCGACCGGCACCATGGGTTTGGGGCGGAACTCCGTTTCTTCGTGAAGCCGCGCGCCCTTGCCGCCGCAGAGGATGACTACTTTCATGATTGCGCAGACCTGCTTACAGCGGGGAGTTGGCACCAAGGCAAATGTTTCCTCCAACGGCCGGCGCCGCGAGCTGCCGCGTTCCTACCCCTCCGCCAAGAGGCTCATGGCGGGTCCCTTACCGCGCCGCACGCAGCAAGGTCAGGAGCGCACGGCGTACCTCAGTCGAAAGCGTTTGCTGCGCTGCGACGATCTCGGCTTGCTCAGGACCCACTTTCCCAAGATTTTGGGCTGGCATTGGGGCAAATGCCGTATTGCCGAGTGAGAATCCGCTATTCCTCAGCCATTGTGGGCCTGGTCAGTCGCGATGCGCTTGGCTGAAGAAGCCGTCCACGCGGTCACGGAGGTCTTGGTAGTTCCGTCTTATCTCATCGGGCACGCCCCATATCATCTCTCCCTGATAGCGCAGCGCCAACGCCAGGGTCGCCGTCATCGACGTCAGCGCAAGCAGGCTATAGCCAATAAGAAATCCTTTGCGCCAGCGAGGAGTTTCGGCATCAGCGACGGCCAGCCCGAAAGCCCCCAGGGTGATTAGACAGGGACAAAAATCAGCCGTATAGCGGTGCGACGTCGCAATCGCCGTGAACAACGCAAGTGCCATGGGGGCGCTACCGAGTGCCAAAACGGCAAGCAATTTCCGCACGGTCGGGGCAAAGAGCAACGCCCATACTGCTCCGATCGTGGCGAGCGCGAACAGACCGGGCATCGCATACGGAAAGGCCACGGTGGGCTCGGTGAGATCGAGCATCGACCCAGGATAAGCCCGCTCGTTGCCACCAAAGGCAAAGTACGGAAAATGCGGCTCAAAGTGGAAATCCGGGCGGAAAAAATAGGCGTCGATGTTGTGGCGCAGATTCGAGAGATGGAAATTCACTCCCTGAAAACGGGCTAATCGGGCCGGCGTGTATTGCACGTTGTAGCGCAGTGGTTCGCTGTCGAAGGTTCCGAACTTGAGGTAACTCACACCATGAAAAGACAAGACGGCCAAGGCAGCCAGCGCAGCGATGCAGAAATGCCGCAGGGCCCCGGAATTGCTCCTGGTCATTTTGCCGTGCAGTACGTGCGTCAAAGCCGCGCAACCGAGCACGCATAACGCGAATAGGCCGGAGGGCGGGCGGGCCTGGATCGAGATGAACCCACAAGCCAGCGCCCCAATCCAAGCATGGCGCTCCGGCGCCTCCAAATAGCGTAAAGAAAACCAAGCAGACCACAGTGCGAAAGTCGCACCGCAGAGGATCGCCTCGTGATAAATGTAGGCGCGGCTGCCGAGGAACAGCAGGGTGCTCCCCAGACATGCGGCTGACACCAATACCGTGACCGCCCAGCGCGAAGGCCAGGCGCCGGGTCCAACCACGATTCGGGTCGCATGGCAAAGCAACCCATAGACGGCCACAAGCCCGATGGCAAAATACGTTAACATGTACAGACGGGTCAGTTTGCCAAAGGCGATCCCAGCGGCGACAAACGGCATTCGCAGCAGGGCTGGGGTAAGCCCGAAGTAGCCGTAGCATTTCCCCTGGACGATGAACGCTTCGCCCGCGAGTGAAGATTGGGGAACGTCTAGCCGGCCATGCAACAGGCTCGCGGCCTGATAGTCATAGAAGCTCCCGAAGGAGTCGGCGGCGAGAAAATGAAAGGTTCCGCCCGTGATTAACGCCGCGAAAATGAAGATGGCGCCTGCGGCAATGCCGATGAACCAGCGATGGGGGGGCTCGTGGCTCGCCACAAAGTGGCGCGAAGGATTTTTTGCCAGCGGATGGCGGGCGAGCCACAACAACAGACGCTGAACCGTCCATGCCGTGACGACAGCGCACAGGACGGCGGCCAGGCAAAACCACGGGCGCTTCGTTGCCAACAAGCGGACGCGTGTTGGCCAACTGAGCAGCCCAGCGGCACCGCCCCGCAGGAGTCGACCCTGCTGGGTGGAGAGGGTCCCGCGGAACGAACCGTCCGCTGTGGTTCCACCAATGGGGTTCGTCGCGAAGTAGAGTTGACTGGACGCGCGATGGTGAAACGCCACCGATTCCTTCATCACCTCGCGACCATCAAGTAAGACGCGGAGCAGACCAATTTCTCCGGCCGAGAGCGGCGCCGTTGACGGGACTGATGGCAACTGCAACGTGAGGCGGTGCGCCGTCCCTGCCTTGACTGGAAATGGACCGGAGGCGGGACCGCCTGAGCTCCAAGAATCGTAGACAAAAACTGCAGTGTCCGGATCGATAAACCGCACTGCGAAAAAGTCCCCTTGCCCAGCCTTCCCGGTCGTAACAAGAGGCTCGGTCAATCCTTCTATGCCGACCGGAAAAATTACTTTGAGCTCAAGAGGGGCCGGAAATGTTTCATAGTCTTGTGGCGCGGAACTCCCCAATAAAACAGCCAGCACAACAAGGGCGATGAGCCATCCGATGGCGATGTTGAGCCGCCGGTTTACCAATGGATCCACCTCGCTCATCGGTCCCGCTTCCGTTTCCACGGCAATCGTGACAGGCAGGAAGTAGCTTTGTGCACAGCTATTGAGTTTCTGGGCCGTCGCCTCGCTGTACCTGATAGTACGCGGTCAAAGTTGGACAAACCGGAGTTAAAAAATACCAGCCCGACAACAGCAACCAAGCCGACCTGATAATCACTAAGCCAAGCTCTGGGGGTTCAAGAGATTTCATGTGAGCGAGAATAGCGATTTATCGCGCCACGCCATGGTTCGTCTCACCTCTGCGGGGAGGAATCTATGCGCTGATAGAGAATGATGTGCCGCCCGAAAAGGTCGAACTCGTCGATTTTCCGCATGTGGGCGTCGCACCAGGCCTTGGTTTGCGGCACCAAGGCACGGAGTTCGCAATCCCACGGATAGCCAATCATTGGACCAGACACGGTGATATACATAAAGTCGGTGTTTTGCAGAAGATCCATGATCAGCGATTCCGGCGCCCGGGCGATACCGAGCGGCATCGTCATCTGGAACGGAATCCATTCATGTTTGCGCTCATAGCAGATTACCTGCAGTACTTTGGCGTCGAGGTAATCAGTCACCTGATCGGATCCGATGCGAGGGGCGGTCAGACCTGCGGAGCGGGCGCGCTCGTAGATCAGGTCGCTCAACGCCAGCACCTTGCGGGCGCCGGCTTCGAATTCTGGCGAGTTGGAGTTGTGCCACATGTGCACGGCAAAAAAGCCGGCACCCGCCAAGAGCGTGGCTCCTGCGACCGCCGTCGGCAGGCGGCGCGGGGCGTACCGCAGCAGCTGGTGCCATCCGGCCAACACGGTGACCACAGCCCCGGGCAGAAGGGCGGAGAGCACGACGAAGTTTTTTTCGGGCTGCGCGGCGAGCACGAGTGCGGGGGCGAGCACAAAGAGTGCCCCCAGAATGCCGGCGGCGTGAAGGCGGGGCGGCGTAGGAGGGACCGGTTGCGACCGGCGGAAGAACAGGAGCGCACCGGCGAGCAGGCACGAGACCGCCAGAACCCAGGCGACCCAATAGAGACCCAGCTGCCGGGTGCCAATGGTCTGCACCAGCCATACGAGCGAGGATCCCGGCCCCAGATGGGAATCGCGGATCGGCCTCTCGGGGCCAAAGAAATGGCCGATCCAGTAGTAGTCCAAGATAGTGCGACGATTGCTCCACAACGTGGGCCCGGCCACGAGGCAGGCGACCGCCGCGGCCGACAAAAGGTTGCGAACGCGCCGGCTGCGCTCCGCGCCGGCGAGAATCCAGACCAGCAGGGCAGCGAAAATCAGGGCAAAATAACTGCCGGTGAGAAAACGGATGAGCAGGGTGACCCCGACCGCGCCGCCGAACAGCAGGGACTGACCGAGCCGGCGGAAGCCTTCGGTGCCCAGTGCGACGGCCAAGGTCACGCCCAGCGCGCTGGCCGCCATCCAGTCGAGACGAAAATCGAAGGCCGAGCCCTGTTGGATAGTCCACGGCGAGGCCAGCGCGAGGAGCAACCCCGCTCCGGTCCAAGCCAGCGGCCGGGACCCGAACGCGCGACGAACGGCCAGGAACAGTGCCGCCTGCCACGTCAGAAAGGCGATGGCGTTGACCGCAAGGGCCGCGCTGCGCGAAGGACCGGCGACGCTGAACGCCAGCACCGCAAAGAAATCGTGCAGCACCCCTTGGGCCGCCCGTTTGGTGAGGCCCTGCCAGAGGGCGCTCCCGAGGCCGTGCAGGCGGAACTGCTCGAATCCGAGATACGATTCGGTGAGGTATTGGATCTGATCGTTCCAGCGCGGATAGACCCTCGTCTGGTGCTTCGCGCCCACCTGGTCGAACACCAAGAATTCGGCGATCAGCAGCAGCGCAAACGCCACAAGTTCCAGGCGCCGAGCGAGCGAGCGAGCATCGAGCGGAGACGACGGGAGATTCATCGCGAATCTTTCTAGCATCATCCGGAGGCGGAGGCGGGCGCTCAGCCGGACTCATTCAGTAGTGGAAAAGAGGCGCACCGTTTGGCGGCATTGACTATGTGAATGGTACGACATTCCAAGAGCCTCAACCCGAGGCGAACCAAATGGTGCACTTGGAGATTGGCACCAAACTCGGCCCACCGGCAATGCAGATCGGTTTCACCGATCAACGGCTGACGGTCCACGACGGCTTGGTGTTAGGTTACCATTAAACTCGTTCTTGGGCCTGGCGCTCATTCAGACGATCCGAGGCTCGGCATTCCACCAACCCAAGGCGGAGCGAGCTGTTCCGCTTTTGACTTGAGCGGGCGCCACGGGTAAACCCTCCCTCACCTCCAGCGTCACGCTGATGCAGGAGCGTAGAGCTTGCTTCGCCGGTCGTCGTCGTGCTCCCATGTGCCGTTGAGTCATCACCCCATGCCCGCTGCTGACCAAAGTCTTGTCGAATCTCATCGGGAGATGATCCGGCGTTTCTTTGACACGGCACCCGGGCCCACCGCCACGGCACTCGGTTACCGGGATTTGCTGGCGCACTACTACAACCTGCTGATTCCGGAAAACGCGCGCGTGCTTGAAGTGGGCTGCGGCGGGGGTGAACTGCTCGCCCGTCTGCACACCCGCAACGTCACCGGCATCGATCTCTCTGCCGCCCAAATCACCCGGGCCAGAATCCGCGTGCCGCATGGCTCGTTTCACGTTCAGGCGGGCGAGTCTGTCGAGTTGGCGGAAACCTACGACGTGATCATCGTCTCGGATACCGTCAACCATGCGGCGGACGTGCAGGCGTTGTTTGAACGCCTTCACCGTGCGGCGGTGCCCGGCACGCGTCTCATCCTGAATTTCCATTCCAATCTCTGGCGTCCCCTTTTTGCCCTCGGGCGCGCCCTCGGCCTTCGTGCCGAAGCGCCGGCAAGCAACTGGCTTTCCACCGCCGATATCCGCAACCTGCTCGCCCTCGCCGACTGGGAAACCGTCAGGATCGAGCACCGTCTGCTTTGCCCCTTCCGTCTCGGGGGTCTCGAATCCCTGTTCAACCGCTGGCTGGCGCCGCTGCTGCCCTTGCTTTGCCTCACCGTCTACCTCGTCGCCCGGCCCGCCCGGCGCGCGAAATCCCTCCCGACGCCGGCCGTTTCGGTGATCATTCCGGCGCGCAACGAGGCCGGCAACATTCAGGCAGCCGTTGAACGCACGCCGGAAATGGGCGCCGGCACCGAACTGATCTTTGTCGAGGGCCACTCCCGCGACCACACCTGGGCGGAGATCCAGCGCGTGCAGCGCGAAGTTCCGCAACGCAGGATCAAGATCCTGCAACAAACCGGCACGGGCAAGGGCAACGCCGTCCGCGAAGGGCTGGCCGTTGCGACCGGAGATATTCTCATGGTCCTTGACGCCGACCTGACCATGCCGCCCGAGGAGCTGCCCAAGTTCTACGCGGTCGTGGCGAGCGACCACGCCGAGTTCGCCAATGGCTGCCGCCTCGTCTATCCTCTGGATGAAAATGCCATGCCCTTTCTGAATCTCTGCGCCAACAAGGCCTTCGGCCTCGTTTTCACCTGCCTGCTCGGTCAGCCGCTGAAGGACACGCTCTGCGGCACGAAGGCGCTCCGCCGGACGCATTACGAGAAAATCGCCGCCAACCGGGCCTATTTTGGCGACTTCGATCCCTTCGGCGATTTCGACCTGCTGTTCGGCGCGGCCAAACTCAACCTCAAGATCGCCGACGTTCCCATCCGCTACAGCGAACGCCGTTACGGCACGACCAACATCCAGCGCTGGCACCATGGCTGGCTCCTGCTGCGCATGGTGCTCTTCGCCGCGCGCAAACTGAAATTCGTGTGACGACATCCTGACGCCTGCCCCCATGTTGTCGGTCAGACCAAAGATATTTCTCGCCCGGCTGTGGAATCGCGCGTTGCGCCCGGTCCGTGACCCGCTGTGAATAGACCGTCCCCCATTCCCCGCTGCTCCCGTGTCCATCCCTGACACCTCACGCCTCATGCCTGCCGCCTCAACTCCTCCCTCCGCCTGGCACCATCTCGCGCGCCGCCGCGACCTGCTGTGGCAGTTCACCCTGCGCGCCATTGAGATGAAGCACCGCGGCAGTTACCTCGGCGTGCTATGGGCCGTGCTCAACCCGCTGCTGATGCTGACGCTGTACTTCTTCGTCTTCGGCGTCATTTTTGGCGGACGTTTCCGCGTGCTGCCGGACGAGACCCGGATGGACTTTGCGCTGGGCGTCTTCCTCGGACTGATCTTTTTCCATGTCCTCGCGGAGACCATTTCGGTGGCGCCCACCCTGATCATCAGCAACCCCAACCTCGTGAAAAAGGTGGTCTTCCCCCTCGAGGTGCTGCCGCTCGCCCAGCTCGGCGCCTCCTGGTTCAATTTCCTCATCAGCCTCGGACTGCTGCTCATCGGGATGACGGCCTTCGGACGGGGCGTGCCGCTTGGCGGCCTGCTCTGGCTGCCGGTAATCACCCTGCCCCATCTTCTTCTGACCATGGGCCTGGGCTGGTTTCTGGCAGCGCTGGGTGTGTTCTTCCGCGACGTCCAGCAGGTGATCCAGTTTGTCGCGCAGATCATCCTCTACGCCAGCGCGGTGTTCTACTCCATCCACATCATCCCGCCGGAGTACTGGGCGGTGCTGAAGTGGAATCCGCTGCTGCACACCGTGGACCAGGCGCGCAACGCACTGCTCTGGAACCTGCCGGTCGATCTGCGGCACCTGGGTTATACCTATGCGGCCGGGGTGGCCGTTTTCATGCTGGGCGGCTGGTTCTTCAAGAAAATGAAGCCGGCGTTCGCGGATGTCATTTAGGGAGTGACGGTGAAAGTGAGAGTGAAAGTGAGTCGTCATGCCGGAACGCGATAATCTGAAAAACTTTGGTGCCTATCAAAAGGCACTGGAGTTGTTCGAGCAGGTCGTTTCCGACCTGGAACCGCTGGTCAAGAATCCGGCGCTCCATCGGCTCATTTCGCAGCAATACGCCAGCGCCGATTCTGTCGCCTCCAACATCGAGGAAGGATACGGTCGCGGGTCACGGCGGGATTTCGCGCATTTTCTGATCATCTCGCGCGGATCGGTGCAGGAAACGGCCGGCCGATATCAGCGGTTCAAGCATTGGCTGCCATCCTCAACCATCGCCGCACGCGTCGCCCTTTGCGGTGAGATCATCGGCATTGTATCCGCCAGCATCAAAACATTGCGGGGCGACCCAGGTTGATGGACGATGGTCACGGCTGCGTTTCCCCTTCACCGTCACGTCCCTCTCACTTTCACTCCCACTTTCACCCTCACTTTCACCCTCACTTTCACTTTCACTTTCACCCTCACTGCATGTCCGACGCCATCATCAAGGTTGAGAACCTCACCAAAGCCTACCGCATTTGGGAGCATCCGTCCGCCCGCCTGAAAAGCCCGCTGCTGGAGACCATGGCGCGGCTCTTCCCTCGCAACACGCCGCCGCACCGGGCGCTCGCCGCCCGTGCCGCCCGCGGCTACCGTGATTTCTACGCGCTGCGCGACGTCTCCTTCACCGTGCGCCGCGGCGAGGCCACCGGTATCATCGGGCGCAACGGTTCCGGCAAAAGCACGCTGCTCCAGCTGATCGCCGGCACGCTCAGGCCGACCGGCGGCCGCGTAGCCGTCAGCGGCCGGGTGTCGGCGCTGCTCGAGCTCGGCTCGGGCTTCAACCCCGACTTCACCGGCCGCGAAAACGTCTACCTCAACGGCTCGATCTTCGGTCTGGGCCGGCGCGAGATCGACGCGCGGTTTCCCGCCATCGCCGCTTTCGCCGAGATCGACGAATTCCTTGACCAGCCGGTCAAGACCTACTCCAGCGGCATGATGATGCGCCTCGCCTTTGCCGTCGCCGTGAACGTCGATCCTGACATCCTGATTGTCGACGAGGCGCTGAGCGTGGGCGATGTTTTCTTCACCCAGAAATGCTTCACCCGCATCCGCGAGATCCTGGCCGGGGGCGTCACGCTCATCTTCGTGTCGCACGATATGGCCGCGGTGCAAAACCTCTGCGACCGGGCACTGCTTCTGAACCAGGGGCACCTCGCCTTCGACGGTCGTCCCGAGGACTGTGTGGCACGCTATTTCAGCCTGCACCAGCCCGGCACCGGCCGCACCCATGTGGTCCCGGGCACACATCCAGCTGTGTCCTCCGCGACCCGCCAGGCGCTGATTGCGCGCGACTTGCTGCCGCACGCCCGCTCGCGCCACGGCGACCGGCGGCTCGAGATCGTGGCTGCGACCGTGCTGGACCACAGCGGCGAACCCGCAACCGATTTTGACATGATGCAAAAGGCCTGCGTGCGCATGCTGCTGCGCGCCCAAGGCGACATTCACCGCCCTTCGGTGGGCATCCAGATTTTTGACCGCATGGCCAATCTCGTGTTCGCTGCGGGCACGGCGCAGCTCCGCTTCATGCTGCCGGCACTCAAGCCCGGCGAAGAGATCATGCTCGACTTCAAGGTCACGCTGTCGGTGCATCCCGGCGAATACACCTTGGGACTCGACGCAGCTGAATACGACGCCGAAAATCCCAACGTGGGCACCTTCTTCGACCGGGTCAGCGGCGTGGGGCCGATCACCGTCAGCCAACACCAGCCAGGCGCCTCGCTCTTCTACGGAATCGCTCAACTGCCGATGGAGATCGCCTACGCATGAGCCCGCCGTCCCTTCAACGCGCCTGCTGGTGTGGATCCGGAAAGCTGCACGACTACTCGGACGACTACCGCGTGTGCAAAAATTGCGGCACGCTGGTCAGCCGGGCGCCGCTGGCTCCCGAAGCGTTCACCGTCCGCCGCGATGCCGGCGAACTCTATAGCAAGGAGTTCTGGCTGAAACGACAGACCGAGCACCACGATCTGCCCGACATCCATGCGCGGGCCCGGCTCGACCTTCCCGAGCGCTGCACCCACTGGCTGCGACACTTGCTGTCGGTGCGGCTGCCGCCGGCCCGCATATTGGAGATCGGTTGCGCGCACGGCGGATACGTGGCCTTGCTGGGCTGGGCCGGATTTGAGGCCATGGGGACAGAGCTGAGCCCGTGGGTGGCGGAGTTCGCCGGCCGGACCTTCGGCGTACAAGTATCCGCCGGCCCCGTCGAAACACAGTCCATCGCGGCAGGCAGCTTCGACGTGCTCGTGCTCAATGACGTGATTGAACACCTGCCTGATCCGGTCACCACCCTGCGTCACTGCGTCAGTCTGCTGAAACCCGACGGTTTTTTCGTCATCCAGACGCCCGAATATAAGGAACACCTCGGCTATGCGGATCTGCGCGCCTCCAATGATTTGTTCCTGAAGCACATGGAGCACAACAACGACGAACATCTGTTTCTCTTCAGCCGTCGCAGCGCTGGTCTTTTTTTCGAACGGATGGGCTTCCCCAATCTGGCCTTTGAGAGCCCGGTCTATGCCTATGACATGTTCTTCACGGCCAGCCGGGCTCCGTTGCCCCGGCACGATGCCCCGGTGATCGCCGACGCCCTGGCACAGCGTCCCCTTGGCCGGCTGGTGCTGGCCCTGCTCGACAAGGCGCATGAGTCCAATGACCGCTGGTGGGCAATCCAGCGGCTCGAAACCCAGCTGAGAGCCTTTTCCAAGCAGGACTGATTTATTTGCATTTTCAGAGGCAATTCTTGCTCGCCTAACCGTGCAGAGATGCCTAGGTCTCGCCGTTTTCATTTTCCGTGCCCGCAACACCCAAGAGTGTCCTCTACATCCGGCCCGATACCATCGGCGACCTGGTCATTTTCTCGTCCGCCCTGGCGCAGCTCCGCGCCGCCTGGCCGAAGGCGCGGCATACCTTGCTGGTGCGTCCGGGATATGAGACGCTCGCCCCGCTGTTCCCGGCCGGGTTGAACTGGTGTGTCGCTCACGTCAATCCGTTTGCGCAGAAACCCTCCGACTGCCGGCAGGAGCTGGCGGCGCTGTTCACCGAACTGGAGGGATGGCGACCCGACGTGGTGGTCGCCGCCACGCTCAACCGGACGTGGCTGGAGGCGGCCATCGCCGCGCATTTCCCGCAGGCGCGGCGCGTGTCGCTCGGTGGACGGGCCGTCGATCCGATCTTCGCCACGGCCCTGCGGCTCGAACTGGGCATTGATGCGGCCGGGGCCTTTCCCGAAGTGGTGCCGGTGGATGAGCATCAGCGGGAGTGGGACAGCAACCACCTTCTGGCCGATCAGCTCGTTGGCCATCGCACCGAGCGCATCCCTCCGGCGCTTACCGTGCCGGCCGGGACGGCGCAACAGGCGGCCGCCTTCCTCGCCGCGCACAAGCTTCCGGCCGGCGGATTCCTCGCCATCTTTCCCGCCGGCCTGGCCAACGTACCCATCAAGGCCTGGCCTGCCGCTCGCTTCGTCGAGCTCATCACCTGGCTGCGGCGCGAAGAGAAACTCGCCGTTCTCCTGCTCGGCCACGAGTCGGAGACCGGCCTCCTGGAGGAGATCGCCGCCGGCGCGATAAAAGCCGGCATGCCCAAACCGCCCGTCTGGCTGGGACGCGACGGCGAGATCCCGCTGCTGGCCGCCCTTCTGGCCCAGTGCCGGCTTTATCTGGGCCATGACACCGGAGCCATGCACCTGGCTGCGGCGCTCGGCCGGCCGGTCATCGGCATCTTCGGCGGCGGCCACTGGCCACGCTTCCGGCCGGTCGGCCGTCAGGTCGTGTCGGTGGTGCAGCCCCTGCCCTGCTTCGGCTGCAACTGGGACTGTCATTTCGGCGATGCGCCCTGCGTCAAGACCCTCGCACTCGCCGATGTGCAGCGCGCCGTCGACTTCGTGTTCGCCCAAGAGCGCAAGGAATTCGACGAAGTCATCAAGGCGGCCAACCTCTCCGCCGAAACCCTCCGTCTGATCGAATCGGCCACCCCGCGCTACGCCGCCCTCCAGCGCGACCGCCTCGACCGCCAGCACAAGATCGAGGAATTCAAACGCGAAACCGACATCAAGGACACCGAGATCGCCGACCTCAAAAAGGCCGCCGAGGAGCGCAAGACCGAAATGGAATCGATCAAGGCCGAACTGGAGGCCGAATGCGCCGACAAGGATCGGGAGATTGCCGGCCTCAAGCAGGAGGCCGATATCAAGGACGGCGAGATCGCCTCGCTCAAACGCGAGACCGATGGGAAGGACATCGAAATCGCCGGCCTCAAACAGGAGGCCGACACCAAGGACGCCGAAATCGCGGACCTCAAGAAGGAGACCGACACCAAGGACGCGGAGATCGACGCGCTCAAGCAAGTCTGCAACGAGCGCGAGGCGCTCATCATCACGCAAGACGGGCACATCAAGAATTTCCAGAAGATTGTCGCCGAACTGAATGCCCGGCTCGCGCAGGCGGATGCCCGGCTCGCGCAGGCGGATGCCCGGCTGGCCGAGCTCAGCACCAGCCTCGCCCAGAAGGAGACACAGCTGGCCGGGTTGCAGGGCGAGAAGGCCCGCCTCGAGACACTTTTTGCAGCGCTTCCGCCCGGCACGCTGGATTACGCCCAGAAGCTGCACGACCAGGCGGTTCACCTCCGCAACCTCGAGGACGCGCTCGCCGAGACCCGCCATTCGCTGGCCAACTACGCCGCTGGTCTCACCACGCTGGAATACACCAAACATTACATCCAGCTGCTCGCCGAAAAAGAGGCCGTGATCCAGCAGCTCCACCGCGCCTGCGTCGAGCGTGAGGCCGTCATCCAGCAATTGGCTGCCGCCGCCACGACGCCCGGGGCCCGCCTGCACAAGCTGTGGATCGCCCTCTGCAGCCATGTCCGCCTGAAATGGTGGTGCCCGTTCACCGACTGGCTGTTCAAAAAGGTGGTGGAGGAATACCCGATGCAGATCGGCGTGTTGCAGCATTATGAACCGCGCCCGATCCGCTGGGACAAATTCCCCAAGCCCCGGCTGCCGATTGAGCGTCTGCCGCAGATCGCCATCGTCACGCCGTCCTACGGCCAGCCGGCGTTCATCGAGAGCACGATGCTCAGCGTGCTCAACCAGAAATACCCGAAGCTGCTCTATGTCGTGCAGGACGGCGGCTCGCCCGCGCCGACGCCGCAGATCATTGCGCGCTATGCCGACCGCCTCACTGCCTGGGCCTCGGAAAAGGACGGCGGCCAGTCCGACGCCGTCCGCCGCGGCTTCGCCCGCATCGCCGACCGGCTGGGTCCCGACGATGTGATGGCGTGGCTCAATTCCGACGATTTCACCAATCCACGCGCGCTGCGTCATGTCGGCGAGTATTTCGCCACCCATCCGCGGGTCGACGCGGTCTACGGCCACCGCCTCATCATTGACGAGCTCGACCGGGAGATCGGCCGGTGGATCATGCCCCGCCACAATCCGCGCGCCCTGGAGTGGATCGACTACGTGCCGCAGGAGACGCTTTATTTTCGCAAACGCGCCTGGGATCTCGTCGGGGGCGTTGATCCAAGCTTCCAGTTCGCCCTCGACTGGGACCTGCTCGCCCGCTTCACGCAGGCGGGGCTGCGCGTGGTGCGGCTGCCTTACTTTCTGGGCAGCTTCCGGATCCATCCGGCGCAGAAAACCAGCGCGGCCATCCATACGACCGGCGCGGATGAGATGCGCCGGGTGCGCGCCCGTTTCCATGGCCTGGAGCGGCCGGGCGATCAGGAAAAAATCACCGCCTGGGCCCGCCGGATACGTTTTCAGGGGGCCCTCACTGCGCGGTTGCACGCGCTGGGAATTCGCTGGTAGCGCCGGGCGCAGTGAGAGTGATGATGGGAGTGAAAGTGATGGTGAAAGTGAAAGTGATGGTGAAAGTGAGAACTAAAATGAGGCAGGGAATCTATGCCGGAACGGGGAAATCTTAAACGCTTTGGTGGCTATCTAAAAGCGCGGGAATTGTTCGATCCTGTGGTGGCTGACCTGAGTCCGCTCACGAAAGATCAGGCGCTGCACCGGTTGATTTCCCAGCAGTTGGCCAGTGCAGACTCGATTGCTTCGAATATGGAAGAAGGTCATGGCCGGGGCTCGAAGCGCGATTACGTCCATTTCCTGGTGATAGCCCGCGGCCCAGCCCAAGAAACCGCCGGCCGCTATGGACGTTTCCAGCACTGGCGGCCGGCTGCCATTGTCGCCCGGTGCGACGAAATCGTCGGCATTCTCGCCGCCACGATCAAAACCCCGGGAGAAAATAATCCTCAGCGACCATAGCTGCGCTTGCACCCACTCTCACTCTCACTTTCACTCTCTCTTTTCCTTTAACCGGCATGATCGCTCTGCTGCTCGTCGTCGCGCTTTTCCTTTTCCTTACTTTGGTCGGCCAGGCTGTCATCAGCCTCCTGCGTCCGCGGCTGGGCGTGCTGTGGAGCTGGTTCATGGCCCCGATGACCGGCTTGGCGCTGCTGCTCGTCATCGGCACGCGCCTGAGCGTATGGGGACTGCCGTTCAAGGTCGTCGGTCCGTGGCTCACGCTGGGCCTGGCGGTGTTCACGGGCGCGGTCTTCTGGTGGCGCCGGCCCCTCCTGCCATGGCGCCACCTGGCGCCGTTCTTCGCCATCCTGCTGGGCTATCTGCTCTACACCGGCTGGCCGCTTTTCCTCTACGGCTTCAACTGGATTTCCTACGGCAACGACGACATGGCCAACTACGCCCTGGCCGCCGACCGTTTTCTCAACCACGGCTATTACCAACTGCCGCAGCAGACCGACCTCGAAGGCATCGATTACGCACAGCACTACTGGTTCATGCATGGCCTGCAGCAGATCCGGCCGGGCTCCGAGCTGGCGGTGGCTTGGGCGGCGTCGCTGACCGGCCGCAACCCCCACGAGGTTTTCATGCCAGTCATCCTCATGATGAGCATGATGCAGATCTTCGGGATGGGCGCGGCCGCGATCTATCGCGGTCGCTATCGCAAGATCGTGCTGGTGGGGTTTTTTCTTTTCGCCACGAGTCCGCTCTTCGGCCTTGGCACGCTCTACCAATTGATCGCGCAAGTCGGCGGCATCGCCAACCTGCTGGCTGCGATCACGCTGTTGTTCTCCGCCCGGTTTCTCAGCGTGCGCAAGCTGCTGCTGGCCGGTCTGCTCACCTGCTGCCTCGGCATCGTCTACCCGGAAGTGACGCCCTTCATCGCGCTCGGCATCCTGCTGGTCGCGATCCGGCTGCGTTACACCGATCTGCCGAAGTTTGGCCGGTATGTGCTCTTCGTGGCGGGCGTCGCGGTGCTGACCTTCCTGCTGCTCGGCACGAGCACCTACGAGTTCATCAATACGCTGGTGATGCAGTCGATCGGCTCCGCCGGTCTGGGGGCGATGGCTGAGATCAACGACCAGAGCGGTGGCCTCGTGCTGTTTCCGTGGACACTCGTGCCGTCGTTCGTCCCCATGCTGTTCGGCCTGCATCCCTTCGGCGTGGTCGGCTTTGATCCCCTCATCTCGATCCAGATCGCGGTGGGCTTCATCTTCCTCGGCTACACGATCTGGGCTGCCTGGCGCAGTGTGGCGCAGGACGCCCCCCTGGGTTACCTCGCCGCCACCATGATCCCGCTTGGCTTCTACCTGTTCGTCAAAGGCCAGGATTTCGGGCTGTTCAAGCTGGCGATGTTCGCCCAGCCGGTGATCACCCTATTACTGGCCCAGGGTTTCGCCAGGTTTCTCTTCAGCCCCTCGCCCCAATTCCGCCGCCGGGCGCGCGTGGTCCTCGTCCTGTTCATTCTCTGCACCATGCCGAGCGATATCTACTACAGTTACGCCTCGCTCGGCACCTACGGTGGCGGCCTGACCGAAGTCGTGGGCGCATCCCGCCTGGGCGTGCGCTTCGACCCGCCGAAGAACCTCAAGTACGACGCCATCGAGAGCGACATCAGCAACGTGGTCAGCGCCAAGATGCTCTCCCAATACACCCAGGGCATCGACACGCGTTTCCTGAGTCGTTCCTACATGGACAACATCGCCAACATCGCGGTGTTGAAGTTCCTGCGCACGCCCGATCCCGACCTCGGCCCGCAGGCCCGCATCATGGAGAAGCTGTCCCTGCTGCGCTTCCTCCTGCCGCCCGAGATCATGGTGGGCGACGTTCCCGACTACCGCGTGATGACCATCAACAAGCTGGACAACAACTGGACGGAAACCAGTTCGCGGCAGATCAATTATCGGGATCGTCTGTTCGTCGCCATCCGCACCGAGTTCGACCACTTCAACAAGGCCAATCCGGGCGACGGCTGGACCGTCCAGCACACGTATCAATACAAGCTCGAGAGCCAGTTGAAGGACCGGCTGGTCTTCATCCACTCCGAACTCGGCCCGCACTATTACTCCTCGGCGCGCTTCAAGGCGGCGTTCTTCCAGCGCGAGCCCGAGCCGGTCAGCGGTGGACGAGTCTATTTCCATGGCAGCGGTCGCTACAATCTCTTCAACATCATCAATCCCTCGCCCGACCTGCGCGTCGTGGTCGACCTTACGCGGACTTCCCTCGGCGAAGGCCGCTCCCAGCTGCCCACCCATGCCATCGTGATCGGCGAGGATGACTATCCGCTGCCGTTCGTCGGCCATGGCTCGGCGCGCGTGTTTTCGCCCGTCATCAAGCCCGAGCACTACGAAAAGCAGGCCTACATCACCGTCGACTTCGGCGACCGGCCCGCCCCGATTCTCAAGAAGAAAACCGGTCTCATGCGTCTTTACGGTGTGCGGTACAACCTGGACGACCGCCGCCTCATCGGCTTCGTGCGCGACATCTCGGTCATGACCGATGAACAGTATCGCGCCCTGCCGCGGCCGACGAAGATCAGCGAGTTCCCCTGGGATCTCTACAAGTATCCGGGCCTCGAGTATTCGGGCATGTTCGAAGACGGCTGGGTGGCCGAGGACGCCTACTTCAAATTTGGCCCGTCCCATCCCGGCCAGGTGCTTTATTTCAAGGGCTTCATTCCCGCGACCACCAAGTTCCGCACCGAGGGGCTGGATTTGACGGTGTCGATCAACGAGAAGCCGACCGAGATTGTTCACCTGCAGGCCGGTGATTTCACCCTCACCCGTCTGATCAAGGAGCCGGCCAGCATCACTTCCATTTCGCTGCATTTCTCGGACGCGCAGACTTACGGCATAGGCGACTACCGGGCGGTGTCCGCCTTTGTCCACGAGATTTCCATCGGCGACATCCCCGATCTCGCCGCCTTCCGCAACCTCACCAATCAGAAGGGCGACAAGTTCGAACTGACCGGCGTCGATGAAGACGGCTGGATCGGACAGCACGTGACCTTCACCACGCCGGCCTTCGCCGAGTTCAAGGTGCTCAAGATTGACCTGGAGGTGCCCGGCTGGGCTCCCGTTGCCACCAACGAGATCAAAATCTCCCTCAACGCCACCCCGTTCCAAGCCCTGACGGCCGAGCGCGCCACCTACCTGAGCCTCTACGTCCCGCTCCCCGCCGGGGGCCGCAACGAGGTGCGCCTCGAGGCGGGCAAGGCGTTCCCCCTGCCCCACGACTCGCGCGAGCGGGCCTTCCTCGTCAAGAATATCTCCTTCGAAAACCTGAGCCGCACCGACCTTTTCGCGCGCGGCTGGCACCAATCGGGCTATCTCTTCAGTATTGATCACGCCGACAACGACGGCTGGGTGGACCGCCGCATCAACTTTTCCTTCCCCGCCACTGACCGCTTCAAGCAGGCTGACGTGGAAATCGTGCGCTTCCCCGCTCATGCCGACCTGCCGCTGGCGGTCAGCCGGGATGGCGGCGCACCGGAGACGCGGACCCTTGAACTGGAAAAGACCGAACGCATCATCGTGCCGCTCTCCGCCACCCGCGCGGCCACGCTCTCGCTTTCCGCTCCGCGTAGCTACCTCCTGGCTGCGCCCGATACCCGCGAGCGCTCCTTCCGCATCGTCAACATCGATTTCGAGTAAATCCGGGCCGCCGTTCCGCCCCGCGCCACCCGGCATCTGGGCACACTTCCGTTCTTTCTTTTCGCACGGTTTCCGTGTTTTCTGGTGACCTAAACTTCCTCCCATGCTCCTGAGCATTGTTGTCCCGGTCTACCGCGAGGAGAAAAACATCCCCGAGTTCCTCCGCCGCCTGCGCCCGATTCTGGCGGGCATCACTGAGGACTACGAAATCATCTTCGCCCTGGATCCGTCGCCTGACCGCACCGAGGAGGCCATCCTGGAGCAGCGCGGCCAGGATCAACGCATCAAGCTGCTCAAGTTTTCCCGCCGCTTCGGTCAGCCCATGGCCACCCTGGCCGGCATGCAATATTCCTCGGGTGACGCCGTCATCGTGATGGACGTGGACCTGCAGGATCCGCCCGAACTCGTCGTGGACATGATCGCCAAGTGGCGGGAAGGTTACGACGTGGTGCTGCCGCAACGCCGGCAGCGCACGGGCGAACCGTGGATCAAGCGACTGATCGCGGAGACCGGCTACAAGATCATCAACCGGATCGCCGACGTGAAAATTCCGCCCAATACGGGCGACTTCCGCCTGATGGCGCGGCGGGTCGTCAACGAGGTCGTCCGCCTCCGGGAGACGCACGGCTTCCTGCGGGGCATGGTGGCGGTCGTCGGCTTCAAGCAGGTGCTCCTCCCCTTCGACCGTCCACCGCGCTACGCCGGGCAGACCAACTACAATCGCTTTCTCGGATCGCTGCGCATCGGTTTCAACGGCATCTTCTGCTTCTCCACGTTCGCCCTCACGCTGAGCACGCAGCTGGGTTTCGCGCTGGCGTTCGGCTCGATCTTCATCGCGCTCATCTATCTCATGATGAAGCTGGCCGGCTTCCCCTTCCCCGTCGGCAATCCGACCATCGTCATCCTCATCCTCTTCATGGGCGGCGTGCAGCTCATCAGCGTCGGCATCCTCGGCGAATACATCGGCCGCATCTACGAGGAGGTGCGGGCCCGCCCCCGCTTCATCGTCGACCGCGCCGAGGGCTTCAAAAACTGAACCCGATGCCGGCGTCCACCCCCCCCACCAAGTGGCCCAAGGTTCTCCCGCCGCTGACTCCGGAACAGAAGCACATCAGCGACGATTTCATGAAGCTCTGGCACGAGGTGCTGCCGCGGCGCTTCGGCATCGTCGAAACGTTCAACCACAATTTTCCGGTCAAGTACTCCCAGCCCGGTTTCAAGACCACGCTGGAGATCGGCGCGGGCCTCGGTGAGCACCTCCACTACGAGCGGCTGACGGCAGAGCAGGAACAGAATTACTACGCGCTGGAGCTGCGCGAGAATATGGCGGCGGAGATCCGCAAGAGCTTTCCCCGTGTCCAGGCCATCGTCGGCGACTGCCAGACCCGGCTCGATTTCGCCGATGGCTATTTCGACCGCGTCGTCGCCGTGCATGTGCTCGAGCATCTGCCCAATCTGCCGGCGGCGATTCGCGAGGCCCACCGGCTGGTCAACAAGGAAACGGGATATTTTCTCGTGGTCATTCCCACCGAGGGCAGCCCCGCCTACACGCTGGCGCGCAAGATGTCCGCCGAGCGCGTGTACAAAAAACGCTACGGTGGTGATTACTCCTGGTTCTACAAGCGCGAGCACATCAACCTGGCCCCCGAGATTTTCGAGGAGCTGGCGCCATGGTTTACCATCGAGGCCCGCAGTTACTTCCCGCTCCGCGTTCCCTTCATCTGGTGCAACCTCTGCATCGGCCTCGCGCTGCGGCCGAAGGTGACGCCCTTGGCCGGGTGAAGGGTAAAGTGAGGGTGAAAGGGAATGGCGGCCTCGGTTAGACTTCACGGTTACGACGCACCCCCAAAAACAGCGGAGCTGTTCGGCTGACAACCGGGGTGATGGCCGACCTCACGCTTGCATCCTACCTTCACTCTCCCTTTCACTCTCACTGCATGCAAAAAGTCTTCGTGACCGGCGCCGCCGGGTTCATCGGTTCCCATCTGTCCGACCGTCTCCTCACGGACGGCCGCGCCGTCGTGGGCTGGGACAATTTCTCCACCGGGCAGGAGCGTTTTCTCGCCGGCGCCCTCAAGCAACCGCGCTTCACCTTTATCCGCGGCGATAACCTCGACCTGCCCGGGCTCACCGCCGCGATGAAGGGCTGCGACTTCGTTTTCCATCTCGCCGCCAACGCCGACGTTCGTTTCGGCACCGAGCACCCGCGCAAGGATCTCGAGCAAAACACCCTCGCCACCTTCAACGTTCTCGAAGCGATGCGCGCCAACGCCATCAAGCGTCTCGCCTTCGCCTCGACCGGCTCGGTCTACGGCGAGGCGGCCATCATCCCCACGCCCGAGGAGGCACCGTTTCCCATCCAGACTTCATTGTATGGCGCCTCCAAGGTCGCCGGCGAGAGCCTGATCAGCGCCTATGGCGAGGGCTTCGGCTTCGAGGGCTACATTTTCCGCTTTGTCTCCATCCTGGGTGAACGCTACACCCACGGCCACGTGTTCGACTTCTACCAGCAACTCCTCGCACATCCGGCGTGGCTGCGCGTGCTCGGCGACGGCTCGCAGCGCAAGAGCTACCTCTATGTGCAGGACTGCATCGCCGCCATGCTGCACGTCATCCACCTGGCCACGGCGGCCCCGGCAAAGCACCGCACGCAAATCTACAATCTGGGTACGGCGGAATACGTTCAGGTGAACGACAGTATCCGCTTCATTTGCGGCGCGCTCGGCCTCAAACCCGAACTGCGCTACACCGGTGGTGACCGAGGTTGGATCGGGGACAATCCCTTCATTTTCCTCGACACGAAGAAAATCCAGGCCACCGGTTGGAAGCCAAAGCTCACCATCGAGCAGGGCATCCTCCACACCCTCCGCTGGCTCGAAGCCAACCCCTGGGTGTACGAGGAGCGCTCCACGGGCTGACCTGCGGTTCGCCGCCACCGCGCCGTCATGAAGGTCCGCATCGAAACATCCGTTGGCGTGCCTTTCTGCCGGTGGGACGCGCGTTGGCGGTCCGGGCGCTCGCCGTGCCGCGCAACGCGTTTCCCTCCGCTCTGGATGAAATCACGGTTGGTCGGATGCGAATCGGTGCCTCCACCTGCGAGCCGGAGTTCACCGGCATCATCGATTCCGCTGAACTCCCCGGCCTGCCTCATCAATAAACCGCATTTCCGCCTGAGAATCCGTCAACCCCGCCATGGAGGGAGCATTCCCAAGCCGCCAATAAATCACCGCAGTCAATCCTGACTCTCGTGAACATACGCAACTGGCTCCAGCAGCACCTTGAAGGCTTGATCGACCTTGTGCTTCTCGGTGCGGCGGTGGAAGCCGCCGGTCGGGCCCTGCCCTCAGTTCCAGTGCCTTGGACGGCAGAAATCGGGGTGCTGGTGCTGGCCGCATTCATCCTCCCCCGCCGGCTTCCGGCCGAAGGCAGCTTATGGCGGCGTTATGGCGCGCAGCTGCCAGCCCTGCTCGGCGTGGTCGCGGTGGCAGTGGTCCTGTTTCGCGCCGTGTTCAGCCTGCCCTGGATCTCGCTCGCCTTTGTACCTTTTTGGTTGTGCGCGACGTTCGCCGTACGCACCGCCGCGCCATCCCTGAACTGGGCCGGGGGGGCCCAGCAGGCAGTGCGCATCCGGGTCTGGAGTGAGCGCCGGCAGGAGACGCACGACGATTTGCTGCTTGGCGAGGCGGTGGTGCTGGGCTGTGGCTTTTACCTTGCGGACAGTTTATACCCGGCTTTCTGGCCGCACCCCTGGCTGCCGTGGGCGCTGATCCTGCTATGGTTGGCCGGGCGGAGGATGGCCGGCTGGCACCGGCCGGTCGCGCGTGGCGCCGTCGGCGCCGTGCGCCTCGCCGGATCACTTGCCTTGATGGCCGCAATCTGGTCCGGCGGGCTTGCCCTTCACGGGACGATTCCCCGTGCGCATCTCGCGGTCTTTCTCTGGATCGCGGTTGTGCTGGCCTTCTATCGCGCAGCCGTCCGGCCCAGTGTGTGTCATCCGGAGGTCCGGTCGGAAAATCTTCGCTGGCTCCTCCTGGCCGTCGCCGGACTTTTCCTCGTGCAGGGCTTTGCCCAGTACACGCTCCACGGCACACCCGATGCGCGTTGGTACGGCACCATGCTGGCCGACATGCTGGCGCAGACGCGCGCCGGCGTATTCCCCGTCTGGGTCGGCCAGAGCATCTACCAATTCAACGGCGCGATCTACCCGCTGCGGGTCGCGCCGGCCTTCCATTACCTGGGCGCTCTCCTGGACGCGCTGACCCTGCGCACGCTGGGCGTATTCGCGCTGCAGAACCTGCTGATCACCCTCATCGGCGTGGGGGCGATCTTTTCCGCTTATTTCAGTCTCCGGGCCCTGCTTCCCGGCCACCGCTGGTTCGCGGCCGGCCTAGCGGTGCTTTTTCTCTCCTGCCCCGGGGTGCTGGGCATCGCCTACAACACCGATCTTTACATGTCGTGGACCACGCTGCCCTTGGTGCCGCTGGTCTGGCTGGCCACGGTGTGCTCGTTTCGCGATGACGGGGCGCGATGGCCGATGCTGCTGCTGGGCGCGGCGCTCGGATTCTGCTGGTGGGAGCACGCGCCCATCGCGCTGTGGATGACGTTGCTGGCCGGAGCGGCCCAAACCATCCGGATTGTGGTCCGGCGTCCGCGCGGCCGGGCATGGTTGCGCGTCGCCGCCGGCGCCGCAGTTTTTGCCGCCGTCGCCGCCTATCCGATCGGTTCGGTGCTGCTCTTTCCTCCGGAAGCTTCCATGAAAGCCGATGCCTTCCAGATGGCAACCGCCGCCAATGTGGTGGATTTGCTGCGGAAGGTCTTCCCCGCTGTGCTGCTTCCGCTCAGTTCCAACGGCCGGCTGCTGGGCGATTTCCAGCTCGGCTATGCTCTCTGGGGCCTGCTGCTGTTCAGCCTCTGGCATCTGCGTCGCGTCCGCCAGCCCGAGGCTGGGATCCTGCTTGGCGCCGCGGTGCTGCTCGTCGTGTTGCTGACGCCCATTCCCGGACTGAACCTCAAGCTGTGGAATGCTGTACCGGCCTTGGTCCGCAACATCACCGGCAACTGGGCGATGAACCGTCTGTACCTGATGCTCGCGGGCACGGCGATTTTCGGCGCGGCGGCAGTCATGGCCGGAGGCGTACTGGATCATCCGCAGCGATTCCGCCTGCTGGCGGTGCTCCTGGCGCTCGGCTGCGCGTGGAGCCTGGCCGAGGCGACCAAGTTCGCCAAAGGCTCCCGTGATGGCCGTCGGCCGCCGGAAACCGCTGTCGACATGCTACGGCCTGAAAACGTGCTCCTGACCAGCTATTCCTATCTGATCTTCCCGCAGCCGCCCGGGGTCTTCACCCACGGCAATGCGGATCCGGCGATGGAGCAACGGCTGCTGGCTCGGGACACGCTGGCTCCGATTACGACCAATCCCGCCATCGCGCTCGCCACCGGCCGGAAGGTCGCCGCCGGGCAATTTCAAGGCTTTCCCTGGCCCGACGCCACCGAACTTGATCTGCCCGGACCTCTCGCCTTGGAGCCTGGCCGACGGTATTTGTTCACGTGCGACTTCCTCCGGCCGGACAAGGCCATCGGCGTGCTGCAACTCGCCGGCCGCTCGTTTTTCCGCGAATACGCCCTGCCGGCGTATGGCGGCCCGCGGGCCTTCGGCGCCGGCGGCATGCAGGCAGACTGGCTGTCGCTCTGGACGTCCGCGCCCGCCGCCGAAAAAGTGACCGTACGTTTTCTCCCCGCGCCGGAGGCCGGCGGGTTGGAGCAGCTCCTTCCATTCGCCCGCTGGCGGCTGCTGGTCTACGATCCGGCGGCATTGCCGGTGCAGGTGGAGGGCTGGATTCCTTACCGGGCCCGGGTCCGCAGTCCCGCTCCGGCCTGGCTGGAAACGCCCCGCATGTTTCAGACCGGTTATGTCGCGACGGTGAATGCCAAACCCGCGGCACTGCGCAAAACACCCGACGGCCTGCTCGGCATCGCCGTGCCCGCCGGCGATTCCCAAGTCGAGCTGGAGTATCGGCCTCCCACGGGGCTCGCCGCACTTTTCTGGGTTTCACTCGCCAGCATGGCCGGTCTGGTGGCAGGGGCTGCCGGAGGCATCTGCCATCATTTCCGGTCGCAGACCGGGGAACATCGTCTGCCCTCCGGCTAACAAAACCGTCGCCAAAGCGCGCCCGCTTTGTCTTTCTGGGCGCATGATGAAATGGATCCTCGCGTTCGTCTTCGCCGGGCTGCTGGCCGGTTTTGTCTACTGGCAGCTCAACACGACGAAGACCGCGTACGTCAACGGCCTGCCCCAATACAACCAACTCCCCGGCCGGGAGTTTATCTTCCAGCGCGATTGCTACATCTTTAAATTCAAGCACCACGACACCGAGTGGCCGCTCGTCGGGGCCAACGCCCCCGGTTCGGCCATGAGCGTGCCCGAGTTGCCAGCCGAAGTGTCGCCCAAGTATGTCGGCGCCACCCTGCCCGCGCTGCGCATCCTCGACCTCGCCCATACCGGTGATCGTTTCAAGATTATCTCCGTGCGCCGTGATGAAACCCGCCGTGGCACCCATGTCACCTTCGAGATTCTGTTCACCAACGAGGCCGAGCGCCGCTACCCGCGTTTGGATGCGTTTTGGATCCTGGACCACACGCCTGAACAGCGCGACGAGGCTCCGCTGCTTCTGCCTGACTACGCCGTCGAACGTGTAAAAAAATGAGCTTGTCTCCCCCGCCCTCCCGCATGCACCTCGTCATCACCGGCACCAGCTCGGGCATCGGGCGCGCGCTCGCGGGGCGCCTGCTCGCGCAAGGCCATCACGTGTGGGGTCTCGCCCGTTCCGCCCAGCCAGAGCTGGCAGCGGAATACCCTGAAACCTTTCATCAGGCCCGGTGCGACGTAGCAGACTGGAGTCAGGTCGCCGCCGTTGCGCACGCAATTCATGCCGCCTGGCCATGCGCCGACGGCCTCGTCACCTGCGCGGGATTGCAGGGCGCCATCGGCCCCGCCGTCTCGCTCGATCCGCTCCAGTGGAGCGCCACCATTCGCGCCAACCTCGACGGCACCTACTATGCCATCCGTGCCTTTCATGAACTTCTGCGCCACACCCCGCGCCGCGCCAAGATCGTGTGTTTCTCCGGCGGCGGCGCCACCAAGGCCCGCTCCAATTTTTCCGCCTACGCCGCCGCCAAGACTGGCGTCGTCCGGCTCGTCGAAACGATCGCCGAAGAGCTGCGGAGCGAACCACTCGACATCAACGCTGTCGCTCCCGGAGCCATTTATACGCGGCTGACCGACGAGGTGATCCGCCTCGGACCAGCGGTTGTCGGCGAGGCCGAGTACCAAGCCGCGCGCAAGCAAAAGGAAACCGGCGGCGGGTCGCTCGAAAAGGTCATCGGCTTGGTGGAATGGCTGCTGTCGTCCGCCTCGGACGGCATCAGCGGCCGCCTCCTCTCCGCCCCGTGGGATCCGTGGTCCGGATTTGGCCGGCACGCCGGGGCCATTGCCAAGTCGGATGTCTACACCCTCCGGCGCATTGTGCCCGAGGATCGCGGCCTGAAATTTTGAAACCAGCCAGCGCGCATGAATACCATCGCCATCGTCGGCTACGGCTATTGGGGACCAAAACTGGTCCGCAATTTTGTCCAGAGCGGCGTCTTTACCGGCGTCGCCGTCTGCGAGGAAAATCCCGAGCGCCTCGCCCGTGCGCGGCGCGAAAACCCGGGGGTGACCGCCCGCGCATCGTTTGCCGAGGTGCTCGCCGATGACCGCGTCTCCGCCGTCGCGCTGGCCACGCCGGTCGGCACGCACCACCCGCTGGCCAAGGCCGCCCTCACCGCCGGCAAACATGTGCTCGTCGAAAAGCCGCTCGCCACCACCCACGCCGCCGCCTTGGAACTCGTGGAACTCGCCACTGCCCGCCGCCGAGTGCTCATGGTCGACCATACCTATGTCTACCATCCGGCCGTCCAGCGCATCCGCGAACTCGTGCGCGCCGGCGAACTCGGCCGCCTGCACTACATCGACTCCACGCGCATCAACCTCGGTCTCTTTCAACATGACGTGAATGTGCTCTGGGACCTTGCCGTGCACGACCTGTCGATCATCAACGCGCTCGTCGACGAACGCCCCGTCCGCGTGCAGGCCATCGGCGCCAGCCACACCTCCAGCCCGCTTGAAAACATCGGCATCCTCACCCTGCGCTACACCTCCGGTCTTTTCGCCCACATCAACTGCTCGTGGGTTTCGCCGGTCAAAATCCGTCACATGCTCATCGGCGGCGACCGCCGGATGATCGTCTACGACGATCTCGACGCCAACGAGCCCGTCAAAATCTACGACTCCGGCGTCGTCGCCCGCACTGACGAGGAGCGCAACCGTCTGCTCTTCGAGTACCGCATTGGCGATGTGCACTCGCCGCGCATCCCGCCGCGCGAGGCGCTCGCCAACCTGGTCGCCGACTTCGTCGCCGCCATTCGCGACGGCACCGCCCCGCGTTCCGACGGCCGCTTCGGCGCCGATACGGTGAAAATCCTTGAGGCAGCCCAACGCTCTGTTAAAGCCGGGGGCTCGGAGGTCTCCCTCGAATGGAAGTAATCAACGAAGACAGCCCGCGCCGGTCGCTGGTCAACGTACGGGTGGGCAAGAACGTCCGCTTCTTCAACTTCGTCAACGCCTACGGCTGCGAGATCGGCGATGGGACGAAGGTCGGCTCGTTTGTCGAGATCCAGAAAAACGCCCGCATCGGCCGGAACTGCAAGATCTCCAGCCACAGCTTCATTTGCGAGGGCGTCGAGATCGAAGATGAGGTTTTCATCGGTCACAACGTCTCCTTTATCAATGACAAGCACCCGGCTGCGGTGAACGCCGCTGGGGCGATGCAAACCGATGCGGACTGGCGGGTGGTGCCCACCTGCGTCAGGCGCCGCGCCTCAATCGGCACGTCCGCCACTATTCTCTGCGGCGTGACTATTGGCGAAGGCGCCGTGGTGGGCGCGGGCAGTGTGGTCACCAAGGACGTGCCGCCCGGCGCCGTCGTCGCCGGCAACCCGGCGCGCCTGCTCCGCCCCCCAAGCTGAGTTCGCCGCGGCCCGCGACACTCCTCCATCCTTTTCGATGAAAGTCCCCTACTTCGACCTGCCGGCGCAGATCCGCGCGCTCCGGCCCGAACTTGATGCCGCCATCGCGCGCACGCTCGACGCTGCCACGTTCTGTCTCGGTCCGGATGTGGCCGCCTTCGAGCGCGACTTCGCCGCCTTCCTCGGCGTGCCGCACTGCCTCGGCTTCAACAGCGGCACCTCCGCGCTGCACATCGCGATGCGGCTGCTGAACCTCGATCCCGACGACGAGATCATCACCACACCCTACACCTTTGTCGCCACCAGTTGGGCCATCTCCTACGTCAGCGCCCGGCCGGTCTTTGTCGATATCGAGGAGCAGACCATGAACCTTGATCCGCGCCTCGTGGAGCCGGCCATCACTCCGCGCACCAAGGCCATCATGCCGGTGCACCTGTACGGGCATCCGTTCGACGTCGATCCACTCCTCGCGATCGGCCGGAAGCACCAGCTGCCGCTCATCGAGGATGCCGCGCAGGCGCATGGCGCGCGGTACCGCGGCCGGCCCGTCGGCACGTTTGGCGAGATGGCGGCGTTTAGTTTCTATCCGGGTAAGAACCTCGGCGCCTGCGGCGAGGGCGGCGCACTCGTAACCGCCCGCGCCGATTACGCGGCCCGCGCCCGCTCGTTGCGGGAGCATGGCTCGAGCGTGCGTTACTACCACGACGAGGTCGGCTACAACTACCGCATGGAGGGCATCCAGGGCGCCACGCTCAGCGTGAAGCTCAAGCATCTGCCCGCCTGGAACCAACGCCGCCGCGCCATCGCCCATCGCTACCACGAGCTGCTCAAGGACACCCCGCTGCAACTGCCGCGCGAGGCCAGCTATGCCGAGAGCGCCTATCACCTTTATGTCGTGCGCCATCCCTCGCGCGACAAGCTGCGCGAACATCTCGCTGCCAAAGGTGTCGGCACCGCCCTGCACTACCCCCTGCCATTGCATCTGCAAAAATGTTACGCCCACCTCGGCTACAAGGCCGGCGATTTCCCCATGGCCGAGCGCGCGGCACGCGGGTGTCTGAGCCTGCCGGTCTATCCGGAACTCACCGACCAGCAGGTGGAGTACGTCGCTGCCTCCATCCGCGAGTTCAAGGACTGGTGACCATGCAGATCGCTCGTGACCAAGTCCGCGTGCTTGTGACCGGCGGCGCCGGCTTCATCGGCTCGCACCTTGTTGATTTCCTGGCCGGCGCCGGCTGCCGCGTCACCGTGCTGGACAATTTCCGCAACGGTCGCGAAGAAAACCTGCGGGCGGCGCTCCGCACCGGCCGCGTGACTGTGGTGCGCGGCGACATTGTCGATCCGCGGATCTGCGACGCTGCCGTGCCGGGGCATCCCGTCGTTCTTCACCTCGCCTGCCTCGGCGTCCGGCACTCGTTGCACAACCCGCACGAGAACCACCAGGTCAACGCGCTCGGCACGCTCAACCTGCTCCAGTCCGCGCGTCGCGCCGGCGTCACCCGGTTCCTCTATGTCTCCACGAGCGAAGTGTACGGGCGGGCGGTGACGTTCCCGCTCACCGAGGAGGCCACGACGTGGCCCACGACGGTCTATGGGGCGTCGAAGCTCGCGGGTGAACACTATGCGGCGGCGTTTCACACCTGCCATGGCCTGCCGGTGGTGCGCGTGCGGCCCTTCAACAACTACGGCCCGCGGGCGCACTTCGAAGGCGATTCCGGCGAGGTCATCCCGCGCTTCCTGCTGCGGGCGCTCGCCGGCCAGCCGCCGGTCATTTTTGGCGACGGCTCGCACACGCGTGATTTCCTCTTCGTGCAGGACTGTGCCGAGGCCCTGGTGCGCATCGCCGAGTGCGATGCGCTGGTGGGCGGCCTGGTCAACCTCGGCTACGGCGAAGAGGTGCGCATCGACGCGCTCGCGCGCCTCGTGCTCGAGGCCGTCGGCCGCAGCGATCTCAAACCGGTGCACGAAGCCGGCCGCCCCGGCGACGTGCCGCGCCTGTGGGTCAATGCCACGAAGCTACTGCAGACCACCGGCTGGCGGCCGCGCATCCCCCTTGCGTCAGGCCTTGCTGGCACGCTTGAGTATTATCGTGCGCTCTATGCGGCCAATCCGCACTGTCTCGAACAGATGCAGACGCGCAACTGGGAGGTTTGATCCGTGATACCACTCGCCAAACCGGAAATGGGCGACGAGGAGATCGCCCTCGTGGCGGAGACTATCCGCAGCGGCTGGATCACCCAGGGGCCGCGCGTGGCCGAGTTCGAGGCCGCGCTGGCGGCACGCGTGGGAGCCACGCATGCGGTGGCCACGGCCAATTGCACCACGGCGCTGCACCTCGCGTTGCTCGCCGCCGGGGTCGGCCCGGGGAACGAGGTCATCGTCAGCCCGCACAGCTTCATCGCCTCGGCCAATGCCATCCTCCACGACGGCGCCAAGCCTGTGTTCGTGGACATCCGCGCCGATACGCTCAACATGGATGAACAAGCGGTCGAAAGTGCCGTGACCCCGCGCACCAAGGCCATCCTCGCCATCCACCAGATCGGCCGGCCGGCGGAGCTCACCACCCTCGCGGAGACCGCCCGGCGCCATCATCTCACCCTGATCGAGGACGCCGCCTGCGCCATCGGCAGCGAATACCGCGGACGGCCCATCGGCTGCAACGACTGGTCGCCGCTCGTGTGCTTCAGCTTCCATCCGCGCAAGGTGCTCAGCACCGGCGACGGCGGCATGATCACGACCAACGACGCGCAACTCGCCCGGCGCCTGCGCCTGCTGCGCCAGCACGGCATGTCCGTCAACGACCTTGAGCGCCACAAGGCGCGCACCATCGTCACCGAGGAATACCCCATTCTTGGCTACAACTACCGCCTGACGGACGTGCAGGCTTCCATCGGCCTGGGCCAGCTCCACCGCCTCGATGCGCTCCTTGCGCGCCGCCGCGCGATCGCCGCGCATTACGACGCCGCGCTGGCCGGCGCACCCGGTGTGCAGCTCTTCCGCGAACCCCCGCACTGTCGCTGGAACCAGCAGACCTACCTCGTCCGCCTGCCCGGCGTGACCGCGGCGCGGCGGGACGCATTCATGCAGGCACTGCTTGACGCCGGAATCGCCTCGCGCCGCGGCGTCATGTCGATCCACCGCGAGGCCTGCTACATCGAACGGTTTGGACGGCAATCGTTCCCCGAGAGCGAGGCTGCAAGCGACCAGTGCGTCTGTTTGCCCCTTTACACGCAGATGACGGATGTTGAAATCAACCAGGTCGTGGCCGCCGTGCGCCAGCACGCACCGCGCGCCTGACGCCGCGCATGGAACCCCCCGCCGCCAAGCCCCTGCCGCCCAACCCCTACAACCCGTTCGCCTGGATCGCGGGCAACCCCGAGATCGGCGAGGGCACGTGGATCGGCGCCTTCACCCTCATCGACGGACTCGGCGGATTGAAGATCGGGCGGGGCTGCAACATCAGCTCGGGGGCGCAGATCATCTCCCATTCGACCGCGCGGCGTTGTGTGACAGAGCGCCGTCACCCGGAGGTTGACTACAAACCCACCGAGGTCGGTGATTTTGTCTTCGTCGGAGCCAACGCGGTCATTCTCATGGGCGCGAAGGTGGGCGACCATTCCATCATCGCGGCGGGCGCCGTGGTGCTGGAGGACACGGTGATTCCGTCCTACTCGCTCGTCGCGGGCGTGCCCGCGCGCATCGTGCGCGACCTTCGCGCCGAAATCGAAACCTGGAGCCAGAAGGGCCATGCACCTTAAACCGCTGCTGTCGGTCGTTGTCGCCGCCTTCAACGAGGAGGGCAACCTGCCGCGACTCCATGAGCGCGTGGTTGCCCTCGACTGGGCGGGGCTCGGCGTCGACCTCGAACTGGTGTTCGTGGACGATCACTCGCGCGACCGCACGCCGGCCATCCTGCGCGAACTGGCCGCGCGCGATCCGCGGGTCAAGGTGCTGCGTTTTTCAAAGAATTTCGGCAGCCACAAGGCGTTCACGGCCGGACTTGAGCATTGCACGGGCGATGCCGCGGTGATCCTTGCCGCCGACCTGCAGGATCCACCCGAGACGATTCCGCAGCTGCTCGAGAAGTGGCGGGCGGGCGCCAAGGTCGTTTGGGCGGTGCGCGACGTTCGCGAAGGTGAATCCTGGCTCAACCAGGCGCTTTCCCGCGCCTATTATTTCCTCATGCGCCGCTTCGCCGAGGTGCAGCCGGCCCCCACGGGCGCCGACTTTCTGCTGGTGGACCGGCAGGTGCTCGACGTGCTGAAGGGCTCGCCGGAGAAACACACCTCGCTGCTGGCCCTCATCCAATGGCTGGGCTTCGCACAGGACCACATCACCTACACCAAGGCCGCGCGGCACAGCGGCCGCTCGAAATGGACGCTGCGCAAGAAACTGAAGCTGTCGATCGATTCGTTCGTAAGCTTCTCCTATTTCCCGATCCGGCTGATGTCGTCCTGCGGATTCCTCTTCGCGCTCACCGGTTTCCTCTATGCGATCGTGGTGGCGGTCCGGGCGCTGGCGTTCGGTAGCCCGGCGCAGGGCTGGCCGGCGTTGATGTGCGCCGTCCTCATCACCTCCGGGGTGCAGCTCATCATGCTTGGCGTGCTGGGCGAGTATCTCTGGCGCACCTTCGATGAGACTCGCGGCCGTCCGCGCTATATCATCGAGGAGAAAATCAACGTCTAGGCGCATTGTGGCAGACACCAGAACAGGCAGGATGTTAGCCCGATTGGGACAATGTTGGCATAGCGCGACGGCTTGGCTTGATGCGAAGGAACGAAACGGGAAGTTCAGCCTGGCGCTATTGATCGGCGATGCCGGTCTGGTCACGTGGCTCGCCCTGGCCCAGCAGGCGTTCACGGATCACCTGCCGACCCCATGGTTTCAGGTGGCCCTCCCTGCTGCGCTCACCGCGCTTCTGGCGTGGATCTTGCGTTGGCATGATTTCCACGAGGGACGGATTCTCCGCCTGGCAACCAAAGGACTGGGCGTAGCGTTGGCGACAGGAGTGGGGCTCGTGGTCCTGAGCGCCGCGGGAGGGGTCCGCTCCACCACCGGGGCTCAACTATGGCTGGCCGGGGCGGCGGGCGTACTGCTGTTTGTGATGCGGGTCGTCTATTTTGCGGCCCGGGCGACCTGGCCGGGACAGAGACTGGAAATGCTGCGCTGGCTTGCTCTGGCTGCGGCGATGACGGCTTTGTTTTGGCCCTATTTCACCGCCGATTCCATGGGTTCCGGCGATGCCTATTGGTATACCCTGATGCTGGCCGATTTCGTCGCTCAATTGAGGGCAGGGGTCTTTCCCGTGTGGGTAGGTCAGAGTGTTTATGCCTTCAATGGCACGGTCTCGCCACTCCGCCTCGCTCCTTGGTTCCAGCACGTTGGAGGGCTCCTCGACTTTATCACCTGGCATGCCCTCAGTCTGGTCGCGTTAAAGAACGTCACGCTGGTGGTGAATGCCATGGTGGGGGCCTTTGCGACATATGGCTGCCTGCGGTCCATCCTGGCAACCCGTCCCACCATCGCTGCCATATTGGCCTGGCTGTGGCTCGCCAGCCCAGGCGTGCTCGCCCCATTGATGTGCGGCGACCAATACATGACTTTCATGACCCTGCCCTTCGTTCCGCTGGCCCTCTACGGCTGCTGGCGTGCATGGAACCAGGGGGATCGCATGGCCGGCATCTGCCTCGCCGCCGGGCTGGCGGGTTTGTGGCTGAGCCATTCCCCCATCGCCCTGTGGCTGAGTCTGCTTTCCGCCCTGCAATACCTGGCACTTATTCTCGTCCGTCGTTCATGGCGCTCGGAACTGCTCCGGGTTGCGAGCATGGCGATTATCTTCATTGTCCTGGGTTCGCTGCCGTTTGTCTCCGTGCTGTCGCTGGATAATCTCATCAGGGTGCAAACGTACGTGGGGAGCGTCGTTCAGGAGATCGCCCGGGCCTTCCCGGCCAATTTTCTCCCCATTGATTTGCACACCGACATCATCTTCGCCTATCAGCTCGGTTATACCGCAGCAGCCGCCGGCCTGCTGGCGTTGCTCCTTTCCCTGTGGATCCGTCCGAAAGGAGCGACAGCCTTCGCCGCGTCCGTCGTTTTCCTCGGCCCATTTACCCTCCCCGTGCCATGGCTCAACGCCAAGCTCTGGGCATCGCTGCCATGGTGGTTCGTCACGATCAACAACGTCTGGCCCATGCAGCGGCTGTTTCTGGTCTGGAGCAGCGTGATCTTCTTCGGATTGGCGATTGTCATCTCCGATTCGCGCATCGCACGTCGCACATGGTGCGTGTGGCTTTTGGGCCTGTTCCTGATCGCCGGCTGCGGTTGGTCATGGCATGAGGCTGGCAAGCTCGATTTCCAGGTGGTGCGCTCCCGGATCCCGCCCAAAAGCGAGGCGGGCATGTTGGCGCCCCAAAACGTGATGCTCACCCGGTATTGCTACTCCATCTTTGAATGGACCCCGGCCTACGTCAATCACGGCTACATGGATCCGGTCTTGGAAAACCGCTTGATAGATCCGCAAACAGGATCCGTGCTGATGGCCAACGCCGATGCCGCCGCGCCGCTGCTGGCCACCAACACCAAGGGCTGGTTCACAAGGGTCTCGCATCCGCGTCTGATGCAATCGGGCCTGTTCGCCGCCAGCCAAATCGGCGACACGCGCATTTACGCTTTGACCCCCGAATTCGAACTGGCGCCGGGAAAGCACTATGTCTTGCGTTTCGAATTCGTTCGTCCCGACGAGACCGGCGTCCTCCAGATTCTTCACGATCGGTTGTTTCGTGAATACCTTCTGCCTGACGCCGGTGCCGGGCTGGGAAGGCGCGGACCCTCCTTGACGTTCGGCAGCGAACCCCAATGCAGCAAAATCTTGCCCCTGCAGTTCGATGGGCCGGATCGCATCACCCCAACCCTGCAATTTGTTGCCCCCCAGCCTGGGCAGACCTCGTTCCCCTTTGCGCGCTACTGGTTGTACACTTATGATCCCAGCGAATTGCCGGTGGCGGTCGAATCGTGGATTCCCTACAGGGTCCGGGTGCACACCGCGGTTTCCGCCTGGCTGGAGACACCGCGGATATGGCAGCCGCAATGGCATGCGACCGTCAACGGGCGCGCGGTAACGGTGCAGCGGACGCCCCAGAACCTTGCGGCAATTCCCGTTGGGCCGGGCGACAGTGAGGTCATCCTTAAATATCAGCCGCCGTTCCTTCTGAGTCTGAGCTATGGCGTTTGTCTCGCTGGATGGGGCATCTTGCTGGCAGCAGGATGGATTGCCGTGTGTCGGGTCGCCCCCCATTTTGCCGGTGCTCGTTAACGAGCACCGGCAGGAAGACCGGATGTCACCCTGGGTAGACGTTGGAGGATTTCCTGGGCTGCCAGTGGTTTAACCTGGTCAATGCGGCCAGAAAACACTTTGCCCGTGACCGTGATGCCAATGAAATTGGCTCCGTAATTGATGTCATCGAGCTGCGACGCGAAGGCGGGGCGCTGCCCTTGCAGCACCGGGCGTCCATCGAGTTCCACATACACGGTCTCCAGCAGAGACCTGAAATCGGGGTGAATGGAATAGAAATCAGAGTATGCTGGCGGGAAAAGGGAACCCACCGAAACCACCAGGGAATGCTCGGATCCGGCTGCCGCCTCGAAGGGCTCGGAAAGAAGCAGATGCCGTTCTCCCCAATGATCGAGGCCCAGTTGGAGGCGGCCATCGACCTCGCGACGCAGGAAAAGTGAATCACCCGCACCTGTTTGCCCCGTGGTCAGCAAGGGTTCGGACGCCCCCGGCGCCAGGTCGGGGAATCGCACCTTCATGGTCACCGGGCCGGAATACCCCTGCCATTCGGGACTGGGTGTTCCCGGTCGTTTTAGGAACAAGTCGAGGACTTGGGCACGGATGTCGGCCATCGGCATGACCTCCACGGAGAGGACTTGGGCGCTGAACGTGGGACCGCATGTGGTGCCGCCAATAAGATTGGCGCCAAAAGTGATCTGCCGGGGTGTGCACGGGTAAAATGCCGCCGGAAGAGCAAAAACCTCCCGACCATCAAATGTTACCCACAAGAAATTGCGCACCAGGAGCATGGCGGGGTAGGCGTCATAAAACGATCCGTCCTGCGGCAGCAGCGCTCCCAAGCTGAGCATGATTTCATGCTCAGCACCCTGATCGAACTCGATGGGCGCAGAGAACAGTCCCTCGCCCCCCCAATGATCAAAACCGAAGCGGATCAGACCTGGGGCCTTATATTGGACATACAGGAAGTCTCCCCGGCCATTCACACCCGATACGATGATGGGCTCTCCGGCGTTGAGCGGATGATCAGCAAATCGCAGCTTGAGCCGGATCGGGCCTGGAAATCCCTGCCAAGTATTCTCCCGCAGCTCGTCCATGCTGACCATTTTCAGACTGCTCGTCAGCACCTCGGACGGATCAACCGGATTCAGCCCAAGAACGTCGCCGGTGAAGTAAGCGCCGGCTTCAGGGCTGCCGACGATGTTGGCGGCGAAAGCAACGCCCTCGGCCGGCCCGTCAAAGGGGCGACTTACCCACAAGCCGGTTCGGCCGTTGACCGCCGCATAAGCGATCTCTCGCAAGCGTCGGTAACTCGGATTGTCAATGTAGTCCTGACTGTCTGCGGGAGGCATCATCGAACCAAGCGACAGAAGGAACGTGGCCACATGTCCCTGGGGAACGGACAATGGTGCCGACAACACCGCCCCTTCAGCAGAACGATCAAAGCCCAAACGAATACGCCCATCCGTATCCCGCACCCAGAAGATGAGGTCGCCCTTCCCTGGCCGGCCGACAGCCAATAATGGCTGCGCCTCACCCACCGGCACATCAGGGAGCGCAACACTCATCCGCACCGGTCCCATGGCACCTTGCCAAAGGCGAGGGCGTCGCGCCGCCACGGCTGGTCCCATGAGCGGGCCAATCCGCCCCACCACCTCATCCAGCCCCGCGCGCGCCAGCCGCGTGATTGAGCCGAGAAACGCGGGGTCCGCCGTGCTTCCCTTGATAAAATTGATGCCAAACGTGATCGTTTCCGGACTGACGGTGTGGTAGGGCACCCGTCTTGAGACGATGGTTTTTCCATCAAGGACCACCAAAAGATAATCGCGCAACTGCGCCAGTTCAGGCGGTCCCACCTGAGTCGCATTATCGGCGGGATAAAGCGACCCCATGCTCACCAAAAGTTCATGCGGCCGGGTGGCATCAACGTGGAGGGGCTCGGTGGTAAAACCACCCTTTCCCCAATCGTCATAACCGAAACGGATCTGACCGGCGCCCTCCGGGATGACGTAAAGGAAATCGCCAACGCGCGGCTTGCCGCTGGTCACAATCGGTTGACCCTGTCCCTTGGGGGTCTGCGGAAACGACAGCGTCATGCGCACGGGCCCCGGATAGTCGCCCCACAGCGCATTACCGTGAGGCAGCGAAATTGCGTTTCCCGTTTCCGTGTCCGTGAGACGGACCACCCGCATGGATATGTCATGCGTATTCAGATCACGCCGTTGTTGCCGGGAGTATCCCTCATATTGATAGGGGAGGAACTGCAGGGGATGCCGGCGGCGCAGCACTACTACATGCGGCGGGAGTATGGCGTGCAGATCGGCTCCCCACAGGCGTGTGTCAAACACCACGCGATAGACGCCGAGTTCTTGGCGTTGCTGTTGGAAAACGACTTTCGTTGCCAGCCGGCGGAAGTCGTCGGGAAACATCTGCCGCAACGGTCCGGAGAAATTCCAAGCCGCAATACCCACGACCGCCATCATGCCGCCAGCCATCACACGCCGGGAGATGAGCCGGTGCTCGGCCAGCCGCTCAACGGCATAAGCGGTGGCAAGGCAAAGGAAAGGCACCAGTTCGCGCACGAGTCGCCCGTAGACGACAAACTTGGTCACCACATCGGACAACAGCACCAGGCCGCCGGCCAAGAGTGCCGCTCCGCCCAGCCACCATGTCGCCCGGCACAACCGCCGTTCACGCACCAACAATATGAGAGCGATGACGCTTCCCCCGAACCAAAAGAGAGAGATTCCCCCCTCGGTTTGCCAAAAATATTCCACGATCAATCGATAACCGAGATGGAAGTCTCCCTGAATAATGGTGGCGGCATTTTGCCAAAACTCCATCGTCAGATCATGCCCGGCGATCCGGCCCAAGATGAGGAAGAGCGTCAGAGGTAAAACCAAACCCGCCCCGGCCAGTCCGGCCCGGGCAAAGATCCGGCGCCAGCCGCCTTCACCGAGCAGCACGTGCAAAACCAGCACGCATCCGCCCAGCAGCCAATAGCCATTGTAGGTCAGGAAACCTGTCCCCGCCGCCACCCCGGCCAGCAGGGAATTCCGCCACGAACCAGGCCCCAGCGCGTATCGCAAAGCCACCAGCATGCAGCATAGAGAGATGTCGTAAGGGAAGAAATGGCGTGAATAAAAGAAGAGGCTGTTGGCACACGCCGCGAGGAAGGCTGCGAGCAGCGCCTCGCGCTCACCGGCACCGGCGCAGCGCGCCACCCGCCACACCAAGTAGATTGCGAGCACGGAAAACAGACTGAAATAGCAGGCAACGATATGTGGATTGGGTCCAAAAAAATGTTCCCATAATGCCGCGGGCAGCCCAAACCAGCGAAACAGGAGGTGGTCGGCATGGCCGAGAAGATCCTCTGCCGCCGGTCGCCATTCGCCCCGCGCCAGGTGGTAGACCGCATATTGGGAAGATTCATAGCGACTTTCATCGGGCCAGAAATACTGCCCGCCTCCGAACGCCAGATATACGCGCAGCACGTAGGACAGAATCAGGATGACCGTCAGTAGCCGGGTGGTTCGCATCAGCGGATAGCCTCAAAACAACAAGAAGCGCAGGGGGGTGGTGTCAATGTCATGCTCATACACCGCCCCCACTGGGCGCTCGCAGTTCTGGACCAGCCCGATGACTCACAAGAAGGCCGCATCCCGCGGTAAGCCCTCTTGACGGGCTCCTCGAATGCACACCCGTGAATATTCTTTGCTGCAGGATGACAAACGTGACGATCATTTGCGCGGCGTTGGCCGCCGCGGCGGCCAGCCAGCCCGCGAGGGGAGTCCAGACGATCAAGGCCGTGAAGACTGTCCACTGGATGATAAACGTCACTCCCACCATGACGAGATACTCTGCGATCTGCTGCGCCATGTCCGTGCGTTCACAGCCGAAAGTCCACCATTTGTTGAGGGAGAAATGGAGCGCCAGCGGCGTTAGGGTCTCGAGAGTGATCCATGTCCGTCGAGAAAACCATCAACCAGCAGGCTATAATAGTCCTCTTGCCGATTTCCCCAACCTACCCGACCACCACCAAGTGTCACTGTCAGCCAATAAAGCCATCCCAAGGTCGCAATTAAGACGCAGACCAGTCCGTGCTCCAGCCAGACGATGATGCGTGATCGGGCTCCGGAATGCTGCTCGACGGCCTGCCCTGACATGTCGTTCAAAGCCACGAGATGCACGCCAACCAACCAGCATTGGCAATCAATGAAAATGGCCGCGCCTCACCCTTTGATCACGGGGCGCCCGCGCCGGAAGACGCGATAGTTAAGCAGCAGGAACACCACCAGGGTGGACGGAGGCAGCGCCACGACTGCGGACCACATGACGCTCAAGCCAATTACGCTGAGACACAGTCTGAAGAGGGAGAGATTGATCAGGTAGCTCAGCCCCGCCGTCATGAGGTACTCGCCCAGCTGCTGCGCCGTGTCGCGGCGCTCGCTGGGCAGCGCCCAAAAACGGTTCAATGAGTAGTGCGTTGCAGTCGAAAGCACGAAGGATAAGGTGAAGGCCAGATTCGGACCCAATCCCTGCTTGAAAAGGGTCAGACTCGACAATTGCACGACGGCCGCGAGCCCGCCGACCACCAGGAAGCGCGAAAACCTCCCTTGCGTTTCGCGAGTGGGAAGTATCGGTTTCATCATCGCCCAATCCGAATGAGCAAAGCCTCGCCACCGCAACTTCAATTCGCCCAGATCGGCTGCGGTCTGATCGGGCGCAAGCGCGCCGCCGCCTGGACCGCCCTCAAACTTGGATGAAATCGAACGCTCGCACTCCCAAGAACACCATGGGAGTTGTTGCTTGGTCCCAGCTGGGCCTGCTGGGCGCGGCGCTGGCCTTGCGGATCATCCTCGCCTGCCACGGCGGCCAGCAATTCTGGCCGGACGAAGGCCGGTTCGAAACCGCCCGTCAGGCCGCCCGCTGGTTCCTGGCGGGACAATTCCGGTCCGGCTCGGAAGTCCTGTTCGCCCACGCCGATCATCTCGCATTCAAAATCCTCGCTGTCATCCCGGCCCTTGTCGAACAGGCGGCTCATGCCCCGCTCTGGGTGCCGGCTTTGTTTTTTGCCGCGGCCTCGGCCTGGGTAATCTGGCTGGTCGGCCGCGTGGCGCGGGCCGCCGGCGCCGACGACATCGAATGTCTCCTGGCCACCCTCCTTTCCGCCAGCACCAACGCGCTGTTTTATTACGCGCGCAGCTTTTTTCCCTACGATCTCTCCCTGGGCTTTTTCCTCACGAGCCTGCTCTGCGCCCTGCCCTCGGCTCCGCGTTTTCGGCGATCGCTGGCGGTCGGGCTTTGGGCCGGCTTGGGTTTCGTCACCTACAACGGCTATTGGACGCTGGCGGTGCTGGTCGTCGTCCTGCACACCCTGTCGCCGCCCCACTCCTGGAGATCCATGCTCGCCCACGCCGGTGGCGCGATGGTGGGACTGGCGCTGCCGGTCGCGGCGCTCCTGCTGGCGGGCGGCCTGCTCGGCTTCAACCTGGTCGCGTCGTTCTGGCGTTTCGCCGGCACCGTGACTGAGGGCAACTTCGGCGTCGCTTGGCGCTTTGTCGGTGAGTACTTTTGGGCAGCGGAGCATGGCCTCGCCCTCGTGTGGGGCGCGGCGGTCGCCGCAGCCTTGGTGGCATGGGTGGCACGCCGCGCTCCAGCCCGCACCCGGCTCTGGCTGGCCGCCTCGCTACTGCTCTACGCGATCCTCGTGGTACCTTCCGACGTCGTACTGCGCTTCACCGTGACCGCCCGTCACGTCCGGGTTCTGGCGCCGTTCCTTTGTCTGCTGCTTGCATCCCTGCTGGCTGAGCTGTGGCGCTCGGGACGGAAAGGACGCATCGCCGTCGTCTCAATCAGCGGCGCCGTCGTCCTTCAGGCCGCCTTCAATTTCTCGACACCCCTCCGGCAGATCTACCCTCCCGAGTTCTACCGTTTGGCCGTCGAGGTCATCCGCCGGGCACTTCACAGCGACGCCGTCCCCTACGGCATCCTCAACTGCTATTTCCTCCACAACCCGGACTGGGCCGTCCCCACCCCGGTGACGGATGAGGTGGTTTTTCAGCGGCCGCATCCATTCGCTTTCACTCCCTTTCTTTTCGAAGGCTATAATGAGGCGAGCCGCGCGGCCTTTCTGCGCCGCAACCTGTCCATGCGCGTCGTCCGCGTGACCGCCCACGGCCCTTCTGCGTCCGGCTATCCCGGCGTCGTCCGGATGACGCTGCGTTTACCTGATTTCCCCAACAGCCAGCCGGAGCCGCTGGTGACGACCGGGGCTTCCGGCCGGGGGGACGTGTTGTTTCTGCGTCCTGAAGGTGGTGATCAGGTTCGCCTGGGGCTCGATCACTGGGGCAGTCCGCCCATCGTATCCGAACCGTTGCGCTTCGACCGCGCTCAACCCCATGTTCTGGTCATCGCCATGGGCTCACTCCTTCCTCCGGCCAAAGATCCCTTTTTTCACTGGCGCCCGGACTGGGGGGCACTCAAGCACCGGCTATTTGTGTCCTGCGACGGCCGGACGGTGCTGGACGTGCCCGCCGCGTTCCATGAGGTCGAACCATCAACCATCACCTTCGGCCTGAACCTCATTGGCGCATCCACCGCCATTCCCGCCCTGAGCGCAACGATCGTTTCTTTCGCCCGGCTCTCCCCCGCCACGATCCTGCCTCCGGTTGCCGGCGAGCCAGCGGCCGCCGGTTTTCCCGGCGTCATCCGGATGACGTTACGCTTCCGCGACTCCTACACTGGCTGGCCAGAGCCGTTGGTGTCCAGCGGGGTGACCGCCCAGGGCGACGTGTTGTTCCTGCGTTACGAAGATCCCGGACATATCCGCATCGGGCTCGATCACTGGGGTGGTCCACCGATCGTATCCGCGCCGTTGCTCCTCGATCGCGGGCGGCCCCATGTGTTTGTCATCGCCATGGGATCACTCTTTCCTCCGGAGAACGATCCATTCTACCAACAGCACCCGGAGTGGCGCATTTTCAAACACCACCTGTATGTGACCTGCGACGGCCGCGCGGTGCTGGATACTCCTGCCGTGTTCCACGATGCCACCCCAGCCACGATCACCTTCGGCCTGAACCTTATCGGCGCGTCGACCGCCATCAGGGAATTGACAGCCGACGTCTCCGATTTCGGATATCTGCAACCGAGTGCGATCCGACTGCAACTCGGGCAAACCGGACCGCTGCCGGACTCGACAATCGCCCGCCCGTCGTCCCAAGCTCGTTAACCGCATGTCTGCACCCACCTCCCCCGGATCCAGCCTCGCCATCGTCGGTTGCGGCCTCATCGGCAAAAAACGGGCTGCGGCGCTTAGTTCAGCCCGGCTGCTGTACGCCTGCGATCTGGACGCGGACCGTGCCGCCGCGCTGGCGCAAACCGTTGCCGGCTGCCGGGCGGTCAGTGATTACAATATCCCGCTGCGCGATCCAGCGGTGGACGCGGTCATCGTCGCCACGCTCAACGCCTCGCTTGCGCCGATCAGCCTTGCCGCCGTCCGCGCCGGCAAGCACGTGCTCGTGGAGAAACCCGGCGCGCTGAACGCGGCGCAACTGCGCGAGGTGCAGGCTGCCGCCGCCCAAACGGGCGTCCGCGTCCGCCTCGGCTACAACCACCGTTTCCACCCGGCGCTCCGGCAGGCGCGCGAATTGATCGACGCCGGAGCCGCCGGCCCGCTCATGTTCCTGCGCGGTCGCTACGGCCACGGCGGGCGCAAGGGCTACGACCGCGAGTGGCGCGCCGATCCCAAGCTTTCCGGCGGCGGCGAACTCATCGACCAAGGCGTGCACCTCATCGATCTGGCCGGTTGGTTTCTCGGCGACTTCACCAAGGTCGAAGGCCACTGCGCCACGTATTTCTGGAACATGCCGGTCGACGACAACGCCTTCCTTAGTCTGCGCACCGCCATTGGCCAGACCGCATGGCTGCACGTAAGCTGCACTGAATGGAAAAACCTTTTCTCCCTCGAACTCTATGGCCGCGACGCGAAGATCGCCATCGACGGCCTCGGCGGAAGCTACGGCCCCGAACGCCTGACCTTCTACAAGATGCTGCCGCAAATGGGGCCACCGGAGACGAAGGTCTGGGAATACCCGGCTAGCGACGACTCCTGGACGCGCGAGACCAACGCCTTCATCGACGACATCGTCCTTGGACGCGAACCCTCGCCCGGCTTGCGCGAAGGCATCCGCACGCTCGAAATTGTGGAGACCATCTACCACCAGTGCGGCTATCCCAAAGCATGACGTGCATCGCCACGACTGCGCTTTCCCCTTCCCCTGCGCCCGCTTTTCCGCTTTTCCTCACCCATGATCATCACCCGCTCTCCTCTGCGCGTCTCCCTTGGCGGCGGCGGCACCGACCTGCCTTCCTACTATCAGGAATACGGGGGTTTCATCGTCGCGGCGGCGGTCGACAAATACGTCTACATCACCCAGCACCGCACGTTTCAGGAGGAGATCATCGTCAAGTATTCCAAGCTCGAGCGCGTCTCGGCCGTTGATCAGATCGAACATCCGATTGTGCGCGAGGCGTTGAAGCTCGTGGGTATCACCGATCCCCACCTCGAGCTGACTTCCATGGCGGACATCCCGGGTGGCACCGGCCTCGGCTCCTCCGGCAGTTTCACCACGGCGCTGCTCAAGGCGCTGCACGCTTACAAGAAGAATCTGCTTTCACCCGCCGAACTGGCGGAGCAGGCCTGCGACATCGAGATCAAGCGGCTGGGCGAACCCATCGGCAAACAGGACCAGTATATCGCCGCCATCGGCGGCATCACCGCCTTCACGTTCCGCCAGGACGGCCGCGTGGAGTTCCGCCCCGTGCGCCTCTCCGAGGAGACGCTTTTCAACCTCGAGGACAATCTGCTGCTGTTCTTCACCGGCTACTCCCGCTCGGCCTCGGCGATTCTCAAGGATCAGAACGACAAAAGCAAAAAGCAGGACCCGGCGATGCTCGACAACCTCCACTTCACGAAGGAACTCGGCTACAAGTCGCTCGACGCGCTGGAAGCCGGCAACCTCGAGGAGTTCGCGCGTCTCATGGACGTGCACTGGCAGCGCAAGAAGGCCCGCTCCTCCGGCATGAGCAACCCGCACATCAACGAGTGGTATGATTACGCCATGGCCCATGGCGCGCTCGGGGGGAAACTCATCGGGGCCGGCGGCGGCGGCTTCCTGATGTTCTACGCGGCCGACAAGGCGCGGCTGCGCCACGCCATGCGCGAGAAGAGCCTGCAGGAGGTGCGCTTCCGCTTCGACTTCGAAGGCACCAAGGTCGTCACACAAAATTAGGATGCTGCCCGCCAAGCCCACCCCACACGGGACCGTTGGTTTTCTTTTCGGCGTGTCCACGGGATCTCCATGACTCCTTCCGCTCTCCCCGTAGCCATCCTGGCCGGCGGCCTGGCCAGGCGCCTGCGGCCGATCACCGAGAAGATGCCGAAGCTGCTGGTCGAGGTCGCGGGCGAACCGTTCTTCTCGCACCAGCTCCGCCTGTTGAAAAACGCCGGCCTCCGGCGGATCGTGCTCTGTGTGGGCCACCTGGGCGAGATGATCGTCGCCCGCTACGGCGACGGCGCCAAGTGGGGCGTGCACATCGATTACTCGTTCGACGGTCCCAAACTTCTTGGCACCGGCGGCGCGCTCATCCGCGCCCTGCCGCTGCTCGGTGACGCGTTTTACGTTCTTTACGGCGACTCTTATCTGCCCATCGATTACCTCGAGGTGGGCCGCACCTTCCTCGCCTCGGGCCAGCTAGGTTTGATGACCATCTACGAAAACCACGAGCGCTACGACACCAGCAACGTCTGGTTCGCCGAAGGAAAGATCAAGGTCTACGACAAGAAGAACAAGGTGCCGCAGATGCGGCATATCGACTACGGACTCGGCCTGCTCCACGCCCGGGCCCTGGACGGCTGGCCCCGCGATGAAGTCGTGGATCTGGCTGCTGTCTATGGCCGCCTCGTCGCACAAAATGAGCTCGCCGGCTATAAGGTGAAGCAGCGCTTCTACGAGATCGGCTCCCCGGCGGGCCTGCGGGAACTCGGCGAACTCCTTCGCGCCGGCACTCTTGACGGTTGAGAGTTTCTAGCCTCTTTACCTCAACCCCCATCCGCCCCACCCTACCTCCATGTCTTACGCCATCCAACATCTCAAAGAAACCGCGGACATCGTCTCCAAGATCAACCCCGCCGACTGCGAGAAGTGCGTCGCCGAGCTGCGCGGCGTGCGCGAGCGCGGCGGCCGCCTCTTCATTCTTGGCGTCGGCGGCAGCGCTGCCAACGCCTCGCACGCCGTGAATGACTTCCGGAAGATCGCCGGCCTCGAGTGCTATGCGCCCACCGACAACGTCTCCGAACTCACCGCCCGCACCAACGACGACGGGTGGGCCAGCGTGTTCGTGGAATGGCTGCGCGGCAGCCGCTTCAATGCGAAGGACGCGCTGCTCATCCTGTCCGTCGGCGGCGGCAACCTCGAAAAGAACGTCTCGCCCAACCTGGTCGCGGCCTTGCAGCTCGCCAAGCAGGTCGGCGCGCGCGTCATCGGCCTCGTGGGCAAGGACGGCGGCTACACGGCAAAGGTCGCCGATGCCTGCGTCATCGTGCCCACGGTGAACCCCGGCAATGTCACGCCGCACTCCGAGGCCTTTCAGGCCGTGCTCTGGCACCTCTTCGTTTCGCATCCCGACCTCAAGGTGAACCAGACGAAGTGGGAAAGCATCACTATTCCCAAACCGTAAGCAGATCCCCGCTGTCACCTCCGATGCCGCTCCTCCGTCCGGCGGTTTTTCTTGATCGCGATGGCACGCTCAACGCGGCGGTCGTGCGCGCCGGCAAGCCCTATCCTCCCGCCACCGTCGCGGAGTTCACCCTCCTGCCGGGTGTCGCCGAGGGCTGCGCCCGGCTGAAATCCGCCGGTTATGCGCTGGTCGTCGCCACGAACCAGCCCGATGTCGGCCGAGGCACGCAGTCCCGCGCCGACGTTGAGGCGATCCACGCCAAGCTGTGCGAACTCCTGCCCGTCGACCGCGTGGAGGTGAGCTACGATCCCGGCGGTGAAAGTCCGCCCTCGGTTTTTCGCAAACCCGCGGCCGGCCTGCTGCTGCGCGCGGCCCGCGAACTCGGCCTCGATCTCGCCCGCTCCTGGATGGTCGGCGACCGCTGGCGCGATGTCGATTGCGGCAAAAACGCCGGCTGCCGCACCGTGTTCATCGATTGCGGCTACGCGGAGGAGCTGCGCGCGCCGCCTGATTTCATGGTCCGCAGCTTTGCCGAAGCGGTGGACATTATACTTGCGCATCGCTGAACCCTGCACTCACTACGCCCCAACATGATCTCCCTCAACACCCTCAAGATCCAAATCTACGCCGATGGAGCCGACAAGGCCGGCATCCTCGACCTCTACGCCAAGCCTTACATCAAGGGACTCACCACCAACCCCTCCCTGATGAAGAAGGCCGGCATCAAGGATTACGAGGCCTTCGCCAAGGACATCCTCCAGACCGTCACCGCCAAGCCCATTTCACTGGAGGTTTTCTCCGATGAATTTCCGGAGATGAAACGCCAGGCGCTCAAACTGGCCGGCTGGGGAAAAAACGTCTACGTCAAGATCCCCATCACCAATTCGCGCGGCGAGTCCTCCATCCCGCTGATCCGCGAACTGGCGGCGCAAAAGGTGCAACTCAACATCACCGCCATCCTGACGCTGGGCCAGGTGCGCGAGGTCGCGGCGGCGCTCAATCCCGCCGTTCCGTCCGTCGTCTCCGTCTTCGCCGGGCGCATTGCCGACACCGGGCGTGATCCCATGCCCCTCATGCGCGCCAGCCGCGCGCTGCTCGAGGGCCAGCCGAAGGCCGAGCTCCTCTGGGCCAGCGTGCGCGAGGTGCTCAACATCCTCCAGGCCGTGGAATGCGGCTGCCACATCGTCACGGTGCCGCACGACATCCTCGGCAAGGCCGCCAAGCTCCTCGGCATGGACCTCGGCGCGCTCTCGCTCGACACGGTGAAAATGTTCGCGAAGGACGCCGCCGATCTCGGCTACCGGCTCTGAGGTCCGCGCCGCCGCGGGCGATCGCTGCCACCGGCCGGGCGCAGAAAATAATCATTTACCTCTCCGGCAGACTTGCGCACTTTGGCAGGTCTGCCGTTTTTATTTCCGTCTATGCCGTTCCGGACACGCCTGCTGCCCGTCACGCTTGCCGCCATTTGCGCATGGTTGACCGCTTGTTCAGCCTCCAACCAGGCCGAGCGCCACGCCGCCGATGTTGCGGAGGCCGACCGGCTCTACCAACGGGCCAACGACTACGTCTCCCGTGTCGTGGAGGGCCAGTACTCCTACGCCTACATGCAGTTTTATTGGAAGCGCTCGCAGGCCAACATCGAGCGCATTCTCCGTTCGTACGGCGACACGCCCGTCGGTGCCCGGCTCAAGGCGGGCGAATTGAAACTCGGCCCGTTCGAACTCACCTACTTTAAGGACCGGGTGCTGCCCTATCTGGAGGTGAAACGGCTCGCCGCGTACGATGCAGTCAATTGCGCCATCTTTCTCTATAATTCCGATGAGATGCGTTGGGATGATGTGCGCCTTGCCGCCTTCGCCCGCATCATCGAGGTCATGTCGCGCCAGAAGCGTTGGGCGGAGGCGCTGGATTTTCCGATCCTGGCGGAGCACCGGCCGCTGCTGCTGGGGAGCGTCTTTCGCGTCGCGGCACGCTTCAATCAGGAAAAGGTGGTCCAGGAACTGCTCGAGAACTCCACACCCGCCGAGAAGACCGTGCTCTTCCCCCTTCTCGGCGAGTCGCTCGCCATCCGTGGCGTGCCGCGCGAGGAGATCGCCGCCCTGCTGGACGAGCATCCCGAGGACGCAGTCAAACTGGCGATCCTTTCCGGCATGACCCAGCGGGAACTCAAGATCCAGCGCGCCGTGGCCTTGCGGATTCCGTTGAAGAATATCATCCTCCAGGGCGGCTCTCTCGAGCAACCCGACGTGCGGGACGACGTCGACGCCGTGGCCCACCAGTTTTTCCCCAAAGGAAATGCCGAGGCGTCCCGCCTGCTGGCCGAATATCGTGCAGCACTCGGTGACCTTGCCGCCGCGCGCCACATTGCCGGAGCCGCCAGCCTGCCGGACCTCACCGGGGTGTACCTCGCCTACCTCGATTACCTCGCCGCATTTGAGAAATTCGACGAGCTGGCCTCCTTTGTGCCCCAGACGCACTTGACCGACGACCAGCGGCGCCAGTGCAATCTGAAGATCATTGAACTCCTCGCCCATGCCGGACGCCTGGTGGAGTCTGAACGGGCCCTGCAGGATTATATCAAAACCTACGCCGCCGGCTCCGCGCCCCAAGCCGACGCCGCCGTGCTCCAGTGGTTTCGCGGACGGATGCAGGCCACCGAGGAGAATCAGCTGGTCGTACGTGAACACACCTTCGCCGACCTGCCGATCAAGGATCCTTGTGTGATGGTGCAAGCCATCATGGAATGGAGCCTCACCCCCAACCGCAGCATCCGTGGCCCGGCACCATGGGATTTGGTCGTCACCCGGTTTGCCGGCGGCTTTGAGCATTTGCCCGAGCCGAAGTCAAAGGAAGTGCAAAAGGCCGCGGCGGAATTAAAACCCTACTGAGGCCCTGTACTCTCCGCCTCCTTTCTCCCGCCGACGAGTGAACATTCTTTTCGTCAACTACGGCGATTTCACGGCCAGCAGCCTCAACCACATTGCTGGCTTTGCCAACACGCTGTGCGCGCGCGGCCATGCTTGCATCGTCGCCGTGCCCGGCGGCAAGGAGACCTTTGCCGCCGTCCGTGACCCGGTGTTCATTCCGGCCACCTACGCGGAGCTGCTCTACAGGCCTTCGTTCTTCCCTGATCGCCGCCCGGCCGACCTGATCCACGCGTGGACCCCGCGGGAAGGCGTGCGCAAGTTCGTGCTGGCCTACCAGAGCCGCGCCCGGGCGCGGCTGGTCGTCCATCTCGAGGACAACGAGGAATACGTGATCGAATCCTGGACCGGCCAGCCCCTGGGCGCTCTCCGGGAGCGGCTCGATGCCGAGATCATCGACGCCCTGCAGGCCGGCCTGCCCCATCCCGTCCGCCACCGCAATCTACTGCGGCTGGCCGACGGCGTGACGGTGATCGTCGACGCCCTCCGGCGGTTCGTGCCCGCCGGCCCCCCGGTGCACATCCTGACTCCGGGGGTGGACTTCTCGCTCTATCAACCCCAGCCCCGCGACCTCGCGTTGTGCCGCGAACTCGGTTTGCGCGGATACGAAAAGGTCATTGTCTTCACCGGCAGCCGTACTTTCGCCAACGAACCCGAAATACGCGACCTTTATGCCGCCGTGCGCCTGCTCAACCAGCGCGGTCTGCCCACGCGCCTGGTGCGCACGGGCTTCACTTCGCCGGAGTTTCAGGCTGGTTTCGCCGCCGGTTTCAGGGACATCGTCATCGACCTCGGCTTCATCGAGAAGGCCCGGCTCCCCAAGCTGCTCGCGCTGGCCGATGCGCTGGTGCAGCCGGGGTGCGCGGGCGCCTTCAATGACTACCGTCTCCCCTCGAAGCTGCCCGAATTTCTCGCCATGGGCAAACCGGTCATCCTGCCGGCCACCAATCTGGCCGCACAAATGGAGGACGGGCGCGACGCCCTGTTCCTCAAGACCGGCACGCCGGAGGAGATCGCCGAGGCCTGCGCACGGGTTTTTGCCGACGCCGAGCTCGCGGAGCGGCTGGGGCGCGGGGCGCTGGCCTTCGCGCGGAAACACTTCGATCTGACCGCCAACACCAGCGGGCTGGCCGGATTCTACGACGCCGTCATCGCCGCCGCTCCGCGCACCGACTGGAGCGCCGCCGCCCCCACCCCGATGGGCGACGTCTTTCTCCTGGCCCGGCAACTTCACCACGAGATCACCGCACTCGGCGAAGCGCTCCCGCCCGAAGCCCGTGCTACCTGGAACGAACTCACCCCTCTGGCCGACGACGTGGCCTTGCTCTGCCGGCAGCTGCAGGCTGATGCAGGCGAGTCCCCCGCCCGCGCGGCGATCGAACGCCTCGAGAAGGAGCGCGCGGAACGGGGCGAACTGCACCAGGTGATCGATGCCATTCGCCAGCACGCCACCAACCTTGAACTTACCCGCGCCCGGCTCGAAGCCGAACTCGCCCAGTCCCATTACCAACTCGCCGAAACCCGCGCCCGGGCGCTGGCCTTGGGTGAAAATTCCATGCAGGAACTTACGCGCCTGCGCGATTGCCTGCGAGAATTCCTGCGCGAAACCGTCCGGCAAAAGGAGGACCGGATCTTCCAGCGGGAGGAGAAAATCCGCCAGATGCAGGCCACGGCCTCCTGGCGGATCACCGCGCCGCTGCGTTTCCTGCGACGCAAATTCGTTGATCCCTGGCACCGCAGGCCGACGGGGCCCACCGGCGTCGCCCACTACGACTTTCCCGTCCCGCCTGAGGTGCGATTCGACTTCCGCCCGGCCGATTTTCGGCAGCAGGTTTCCGAGTTCCGTCTGAGCGTTGACTATCCCAACACGTGGAGTTTTCCGCCGCGCAGCCTGAACATTCGCGGCTGGTGCCTCTCCCTCGCCCATCGTCAGCTCAGGGCGGTGCGTGCCCTCATCGACGAACGCACCTACCCCGGCCTCTATGGACTCAAGCGCATGGATGTGCTGGCCATGCTGAAGGAGCATGCCCAGGCCGAATATTGCGGCTTCAAGATCGAGGTGGAATTGTTGCAGGGCGACTCCGAATTAGTCCTCGAGGTCGGCGACGAAACCGGCGCGTGGCATCGCTTTTTCGCCGCGCAGCTGCACGTTGATAAAGACACGGGACAACGTGAGCTGACGGCCTATGAGAATTGGATCAACGTCTACGATCGCCATACGCCCGAATCGCTCAATGCGCTCGCCGCCAACGTCAGCAGCCTCGCCCGCCAGCCGCTGATCTCCGTGGTGATGCCAGTTTACAACACCCCGGAGAAATGGCTGGCCCGGGCCATCGAGTCGGTGACCGCCCAAGCCTATCCGCGCTGGGAATTGTGCATCGCCGACGACGCCTCGACCGAGCCATATGTGCGCCCCCTGCTTGAGCGGTCCGCCGCCGCCGACCGGCGGATCAAGGTCGCCTTCCGCCAGGAAAACGGCCACATCTCCGCCGCCTCCAATTCCGCACTCGAACTGGCCACCGGGGAATGGATCGCCCTGCTCGACCATGACGACGAACTCGCCCCGCATGCCCTCTACGAGGTTGCCGCCGTGCTCAATGCGTGCCCGGAGACCGATCTCGTCTACAGCGACGAGGACAAGATCGACCAGGACGGTCACCGCCATACTCCGTACTGCAAACCGGATTTCCTCCCCGATCTTTTTACGGGGCAAAATTACATCTCGCATCTCACCGTTTATCGCGCCGCCCTGGTCCGCGAGATCGGCGGCTTCCGGGTCGGATTCGAAGGCAGCCAAGACTGGGACCTGGGGCTGCGATTCATTGAACGGACGAAGCCGGAGCGCATCCGTCACATCCCGAAGGTGCTCTATCATTGGCGCGCCGTCGCCGGCTCGACCGCGTTTCTGCCGGGTGAGAAAACTTACTACGTCGAGGCCGCTCGCAAGGCGCTCAGCGAACATTTTGAGCGGTGCGGCGAACCGGTGGAACTCCTGCTGGTCGCGGGTGGCCATTGGCGGGTGAAGCATGTGCTGCCCTCACCCACCCCGCTCGTGTCGCTCATTGTGCCCACGCGCAACGGCCGGCGCCTGCTCCAACGCTGCGTCGGCAGCATCCTCGAGAAAACCACCTATCCCGACTACGAAATCATCATCGTCGACAACGGTTCCGACGACCCCGAGACTCTCGCCTACCTGGGCGCGCTCGAGGCTCGCTTTGGTGGAGCCGGGGGCAAGGAGCAAGGGGCAAGAGGCGACACGGTGTCCGAAGATTCATCCCCTGCTCCCTCCTCCCTCCTCCCTGTTCCCGCCGCGCCGCAGGCGCGGGTGCGTGTGCTCCGCGATGACGCGCCTTTCAACTACTCCGCTCTCAACAACCGCGCGGTGAGGCAAGCGCGCGGCGAGATCGTCGGCCTGCTTAACAACGACCTGGAAGTCATCAACGGCGACTGGCTCGACGAGATGGCCAGCCAGGCGGCTCGCCCCGGCATTGGGTGCGTCGGCGCGATGCTCTACTATCCCAACAACACGATTCAGCACGCCGGTGTCATTCTCGGGGTGGGTGGCGTGGCCGCGCACGCGTTTCGGGATCTCGAACGCGGGAGCGAGGGCCGATTCAACCGGCCCCGGCTGGTGCAGAACTATAGTGCCGTCACCGCCGCCTGCATGGTCATCCGCAAGGCGGTGTACGAGCAGGTGGGCGGACTGGATGAAAAGGAGCTGGCCGTCGCCTTCAACGACATCGATTTCTGCCTGAAGGTGCGCACGGCCGGCTATCGCAACCTTTGGACGCCCTTCGCGGAGCTTTATCACCACGAATCAGCCAGTCGCGGGGCCGATGACACGGAGGAAAAACGCGATCGCTTCCGCCACGAGACGGAGCTCATGCTCGCCCGTTGGGGTCGGGAATTGGCCAACGATCCCGCCTACAACCCCAACCTCACGCTGGAACTCACCGATTTCTCGCTCGCCGCCCTGCCCCGTTCCTGGAAGCCGTGGCAGACTGGCGAGGGCCGCTTGGAGTAAGGCGTTGCGATCCTGCACGCCGGGCGTCTTTGCCTGGCGGGGAAAGTGACCCGGGAGTGGCGAATGGCCCGTTGACGAAACAACCCCATTCAAGAAGAATTTCGTCATGTCATCCCGTTTCACGCGGGTCATGACGGTGACGCTCGTCCTGGCCTTGTTCTTGATCGTTTTCGGGAGCAAGCTCGCCGTCATCGACCGGTTTGGCAGCGACCTGCCCAACTGGGACCAATGGGATGCCGAGGGCGCCCAGGTGTTTCTGCCTTATTTCCAGCACCGTCTCGGATTTCTGGATTTCTTCACTCCGCACAACGAACATCGCGTCGCATGCACCCGGGCTTTGGCGCTCGGCCTCCTCGTGCTCAATGGCCAGTGGGATGCGCGCCTCGAATGCGTCGTCAACGCCGCCCTGCACAGCGCGCTCGCGCTGGCGATTTTTCTCTACGGGCGCACGCTCATCAGCCGGCGCTGGCATGGCGTCTGGTTCGCCATCGTGGCCGCGCTGACCGCGCCTCCCATCGCCTGGCAGAATGTGCTGGGCGGTTTCCATTCGCAGCAATATTTCCTGCTCTGGTTCTCGCTGGCTGCGCTGGCCTGGCTGCTGACCGCCCCGTCGTGGACAGGACGGTGGTGGGGCGGGGTCGCCTGTGCCGGGCTTGCGCTCTTCAGCATGGGCTCCGGACTATTGGCCGCCGCCGTGGCCGCAGCCGTGCTGGGGATCAGCGACCGCCCCCGCGCCGTTTGGCGCCGGCATGGCGCCACCCTGGTGGCATGCCTGCTGGTTTTCGCCGCCGGCTGGGTTTTGCGGGTTGAAGTCAGCCAGAATGAACCAATGAAGGCACACTCGCTCGCCGATTTCGGCCTCGCTTTCTGGCGCAGTCTGCAATGGCCCGTGGGTTTCTATGCGCTGCTGGCCGTGCTCGTCTGGTTGCCCTGGATAAGGCTGGGCTGGCTATGCTGGCGGCAACGTAACCGCGTCGATCCACGCCTCCGCGTGATCTTCGCCGCGGGTTTGTGGGTCATCCTGCAATTTGCCGCCACGGCCTATGGCCGCGGCGCGAACGGCGGCTGGCCGGCGTCGCGCTATCTCGACACTGTCGACGTTGGCCTGCTGGTCAATGCCCTCGCCCTGCTCCTGGCTTTTTCACCAGTGTCCGCACCCCGCTGGCGCATATGGCTGCGTGCCGCCGTGGTCGCGAGTTGGTTTGGCGTGGTCGGCTACGGCGAATGGCAACATGTCGTGCAGATGTTCGACGTTGAACTGCCTACGGTCAGAACGGAGATGCGTGAACGGGAGCTCAATACCCGCGCCTACCTTGCCACCGGCGACGCCCGTCACCTCGATCACGATATTCCGTATCCCGGCAAGGACGGACTCATCGAGCGCCTCAGCCATCCGGAGATCCGCGCCATCCTGCCGGTGAGCGTGCGCCCGCCGATCGCCTTGGACGGCATGTCAAATCCGCCGTCAGCCTTTGTCCGCGACGGGGTGGCCGACCCCACGCCGCGGCTCGCGGAATACCGGACCTGGGGTTCATTCACCCCGGCGGGTGCCGCCGCCCAGGGCGAGTGGCGCAGCGTGCCGATCGTCCGGCCGACCCTGAGCTACTGGAAGATCGAGGTTGCCGGCTACCTCGGCCAGCCGGGGCTTTCGCTTGAATTGATTTCGCTTACCACCGGCATGGTGCTCGCCACCGTGGTTCCTACACCCCTGCCGCGTGAGTCCTGGTGCGCCGCCTATGTGCGCGCCCCCGACACGGCTGCCGTGCTGGTGGCCCGCGACGCGAGTGCGTCCCAATGGTTCGCCTTCAGCGAGCCGGTCGAAATGGGGCGATTCTCCTACTGGGCGTGGCGGCTCGCCACTGGCGGCCGGTTCATTGCCCTTGCAGCCGGCGGCGCCGCTATTCTTCTTTTCATCGGTCTTTCCTGGCTCCCGGGCTTGAACAAGCCAGCCCCGGCCATCAAGCCTGGCCATGGCTGATCGCGCCGGTACCTGCCCGCCAAGCATGATGGTTGGTGTCGGGCACGGCCCAAAATTAAACCCGTCTGCCTCGATGGGAATAATAGCCTTGCGACCGTCGGGCTTCGCAGGGCAAATACCTGTTTTGCCTGCATGAAAGGGAAACGTCTCCTGGGGTGCCTGCTGGCTGCCGCTGTGGCCAGCTTTGTCGTGGTGCTTCCTTTCACGAAGTCCACCCGCCCCGCGAATGCGCCCTTCACTTTTCAAGTCGAACTGGCCAGCAGCGCCCCCGGTATCGTGCAGGTTTTCTACGATATCGGCCGCGGCTTCAATGAAACCGATTCGGTGCGTCTGAATATCGAGGGTGGCGGCAGGCCCGCCCTGCTCAAGTTCCCCCTGCCGCCAGGCACCTATCGCGCCCTGCGTTTTGATCCGATCGACTGTGAGGCGAAGGTCACCTTCAGCCAGACGCGCATGGTTTCGCCCTTCGGGACGGTCATCAAGACCTTCGCGCCGAAAGACTTCGAACCGGCAAAGCAAATCGCGTCGCAGGAGGTTCACGGTGACAGCCTGACGATCACGACTACGGCCGGCGCCAACGATCCCTTCCTCCGGCTCCCTTTGCCCCAGCGGCTGAAGCTGGAGCTTTCCGCCCCCCTGAAGATTATCCTGCTCCTCCAGCGTTTCCTGATCGTCTACGCCGTGCTGCTGGCGCTGCTGCTCGCGCCGCGGATGATTCCCGAAGCCAGGAGAATCCGGACGCTCGGGGCGGCCGGCGCCATGCTGCAGCGGCTGGCGCAGCGCCCGGCCCTGGCCATCGCGCTGACCGCAACTCTGGCTGTGATCGCCAGCAGCTACCCGGTGGTGTTTCTCGGGCGGAGCCTGGTCTCGCCCAACTACGGAGCGTATCTGCTCTATGATCATTATCCGACGCTGCCTGACTACACGGATGCGCACAACGTGGATGCGAAAGGCGCCGACGTGGGCGCCATCGTCTGGCAGCATGTGCCGCTCTCAATGCTGCAGCACCGCGCCCTGTTTCGTGACGGCGAACTGCCGTTATGGAACCGTTACAACTCCACCGGCGTCGCGTTGCTGGGACAGGGACAGTCGATGTTCGGTGATCCGCTGCATTTTCTCGTCATCATGGCCGATGGCGCCGCGTGGGTTTGGGATCTCAAATTCCTCGTCGCCAAGTGGCTGTTTGCGTTCGGCCTCGGACTGATCGTCTGGCGGCTCACCCGTCACCTGCCATCCGCCGGGCTGACCGCGCTGGCATCAGCTTTCATTGGTTTCTTCGTCTTTCGGGTCAACCATCCGGCCTTCTTCAGCGTCTGCTACGCGCCGTGGATCCTTTATTGCTGGGTGCGCATCGTGCAGGCCGGCTCGTTGCGCTCTCTCCTCGGCTGGGCCGGCTGGCTGCTCCTTGCCAACTGGGCGGAACTGAACAGCGGTACGGTCAAGGAAGCTTACATGCTGCTGGCGAGCCTGAACCTGTCCGGGGCGATTGTGCTGGCTTTCGCCGGGCTGCCCTGGCCGGTCAAGCTGCGCACCTTCGGTGTGTTGGCCGCGGCCGGCGGAATCTTTGCCCTGCTGAGTGCGCCCGTGTGGCTGACGTTCCTCGACACGCTCAAGCAGTCCTACACGAGCTATGACGAAGCCTGGGTTTACCAGATTCAGCCCGGCGTGATCCTGGGTCTGTTCGACGAAGTCTTCTATCGTCCGCTGCAAAAACTGCACCGGGTGTTCTGCCCCTCCGTCAATTTCCTGCTGATGCTCGGCGTGCTCTACTTTCTCGCCACGCTGCGGCGCGCCGGACACAGCCGCCTGATCCTCGGTCTGGCCGTTGCCGCATTGCCATCCCTCTCGCTTGCCTTCGGCTTGATCCCGGCGGACTGGATTCAATCCGTGCCCTTCCTCTCCAACGTGTCGCACGTGGACAATACCTTCTCGTGCGTGCTGATCATCCATCTCATTCCTCTTGCCGGAGTCGGCTTCCAAACCGCTTGGCGGCGCCTGGGCACGCCGGAGGGCCGGGGTGACGCCGGCATCGTGCTCTTGCTGCTCGGTGCGATGGTCTTCGGCTATGTTTCCTTCGCTCAAACCGTGCACCGGCAGCTCTATGGCTTGGGGGAGACCTTCACGGTCTGGCACCTGGGCGAGCGACTGCCCATCGACGGTTTTGTCTGGGGCAGCCTGTGGACGTTGCTGGCCGCCTCCGTGTTGCTGCTGGTGGTGGCCCGACGCATGCTCGTGCGGCGCGAGGTCACCGCCACCACCGGCCTGCTGGTGGTGCTCTGCCTGGTGGTGATGCTCTGGCGTCAGGGCATGCACGCCGGCTTCAGCGATAATGATTACGTGTTCCATTCTGCCGCGCGCGCCGACTTTCATGCACAGTCGTCCGCAGTCGAAACCGTCCTTGCCACCCAAGAGGCGCCGTGTCGTGCCGTGGGCTTGGGAAACAATCTGTTTGCAGGCTGGACTGGGGTCTACGGTCTGGAAGGCATCTCCGGTCCCGACGCCCTCATCAACCGTCATTACCGGGAACTGCTCGAGGCCTGTGAGGTCGACCGGGAGTGGGACTGGCGCTACGTGGTACACCCCGAGACACTCGCCGCCCTCAGGCCGGTCTATGACTTTCTCAACATCAAATACTATTTCGCCGCTGCCGGCTCTTCAGTCCCGCCGGGCAATGTCCTTCAGCCTGTGGTGCAGGCCGACCTTGATGTATACCGCAGCGCCACCCCTTGGCCTCGCGCCTTCTTCACCGACGAGGTGCTGTCCTACGACGTTCCGCTTCAACTCGCCGCCCTGATCAAGAACAACCCCGGTCATCCCTTCGCCGCGATTCAGACGGGTGATCGGGAGGCACCGGCGCCCGTGCCGCACGACCCCACCACCCATCTCGTCGTGCCGGCCCAGGATTATCGGCTCACCACCAACTCGACGTTGTTTGAGGTGGTCGCTCCGAGAGCCGGCGTGATCGTCCTGCAGGAACCCTGGCTGGCAAAAAGCTTCCGGGTCACGATGAACGGTCGTCCGGCGAAATATTTCCGCGTGAACCATGCCTTCAAGGGCATCGTCGTCGCCTCGGCGGGAACCTATCGGATCACCTTCACCTATTGGCCGCCCTATTTCACCCTGGCGTTGATGTTGTGCGGCGGCGGAGTGTTGTTGCTGGGCGCGAGCTGGATGGCCGTCAAACGGCTGCCGGCGTAGGGAAATGTCCCCCGCCAGCACGAAACCTTTCCATGCCTCCTGCGATCCGCGCATCGACCCTCCTGATTGTGGCGAGCGTGTCATCGCTTCTGATCTGGCTGTGGGCCTACTGGCATCCGGCCACGTTCGCCGTCGAAGTGACGCTGGCGTCGTCAGTGCCCGCCCGCAGCCAGGTGTTTTTCGATCTGGGGCGGAACTTCAACGAAGCGGACTCCTCCTCCCTGTCCCTGCGCGGCCGCAACCTTTCCGCCGCCTGCCGGTTTCCCCTGCCGGAGGGCACTTATCGCGCGCTGCGTTTTGACCCGATCGACCGCAGCGGGACCGTCACGTTTTCCGGCATGCGCATCGTCGCCCCAAACGGGAGCGCGGTGCGGACATTCGCCGCCCGCGACTTCCATCCTAACCATCAGATCGCTCAAAGCACGGTCGGCGGCGACACAGTACAGATGGTGACGGAGCCGGACGCTAACGATCCGTACTATGCTGTCGCCCTGCCCACCCCTTTCGACCTCCATGAGGGCCTCGTCCGACGTCTCCTCCGGGTGGCGTGGCGCTTTGCCCTCCTCTTCACTTTGGGTCTCGGACTGGTCGAACTGGGGGGATTCTTCCTGCGGCAACATCCCTCCTGCCTCGCGGAAACCCGGAGGCGGGCTTCGGAACATCCGCACGCCTTCCTCGCGGTGGTCGCGGCGGCGGCGGCGGTCGCCGCCTCCTACCCCGTGGTGTTCTGCGGCAGGAGCTGCGTCTCGCCAAACAACGGCACCGTCCTGCTCTACGACGTGGCACCCACCATACCGGGCGTCACGGACCTGCGGCAGGAGAACGTGAAGGGCGCCGATATTGGCGCCATGATGTGGCAGCATCTTCCCTATACCGTCGTTGAAAGTCGTGCGCTGGCCCAAGACAGGGAACTGCCGCTATGGAACCGATACAACTCCTGCGGCCTTCCGCTGCTGGGCCAAGGTCAGTCGATGTTCGGCGATCCGCTGCACGTTCCCGCCTTGCTGGCAGGCGGTGCCGCCTGGGCTTTTGACCTCAAATTCGTCCTGGCCAGGGCGCTTTTCGCAGCCGGACTGGGCTTCACCGTGTGGGCGGCAGTCCGCCATCTCCCGGCCGCGGCGCTGGTGACGTTCGCGGCGGCCTTTGCCGGATTCTTCAATTATCGCCTGAACCACCCGGCCATTTTCAGCGTCGGCGTGGCGCCGTGGGTGCTGCTGTGCTGGGTGCGCGTGGCGCAGGCGGCCACGCTGCGCGAGTCTGCCGGGTGGTGCGCCGGCCTGCTTCTGGCCAATTTCTCCCTCCTCACCAGCGGCACCGTCAAGGAGGCCTATATGCTGTTGCTGGCCCTCAACCTGGCCGGCGGTCTGGCGCTGCTTCTCTCCTCCGACGCCCTCGCTCGGAAATGGCGCAAAGGCATGCTCGCCGCCGCCACCGGATTGATTCTGATCCTGGTGAGCGCTCCCGTCTGGCTGACCTTCCTCGACACGCTTGCCATGGCGAGTACGAGTTCCGACCGGCCGCAGGCCGGGCAGCTCCCGTTCAAGTGGGTGATCGGCCTTTTTGATGATCTGTTCTACCGCGAACTTTCGTCGGAGCACAACGTGCTCGCCCCCTCACTGAACTTCCTCCTGCTGCTCGGGGTGCTGTGGTTTTGTGCGCGCATCCATCGCTTCTGGCGGAATTCGCTCGCGATGGTCATGGCCGCCGGCGCCCTGGGTGCGGTCAGCTTGGCCTTTTCGTGGGTGCCCGGCAGCCAGATCGTCAGGCTGCCGGTTTTGCGCAATGTCATTCACATTGCGAGCACCTTCTCCTGCGTGGCCATGATTTTCCTGGCGGTGCTCGCGGGATACGGTTTTCGCGCCGCGCGGGATGCGCTGGCTGCAAACAAGTGGTGGCGGCCCGCGCTGATCGCCCTGCTTCTGCTGGGCGGCCTTCTTCTGGCTTATTTCCATGGCATGACGGTTTACTGGTCCGGCAGTTCTGCGTTCCAGCAATGGCCTTTGATCGTGTCGGTGCATCGATTCTTTTTCACCTGCCTGGCCTTCATGCTGGTTTCGCTGGTGACGCTGACCCTTGTCGCCGTCTGGTATCTGCGGCGGCGGCGGTTGCCGGCACTGGCGGGTTTCGCCGCGCTGCTCGCGCTCGGGGTTCTCCTCGGCCGCAATGGATTGCACTATTCCACCACCTATCAGGAGGTGTATTTCACCGCACCCGCCATCCGGGCTGATCTTCAGGCCCCGTCGGCCGCGGTGACGTTCATGAAGACATCGGCCCGCGGGCAGCCGTTCCGAGCCGTCGGCACGGCCAACACCTTGTTTCCGGGCTTCATGGGCGTCTATGGCCTCGAAGGAATCAACGGCCCCGACGCCGTGATGAACCGGCGCTATTTCGAGTTGCTGGAGGCGTGCGGCCTGTGGCGTGCCGGCGACTGGCGGATGGTGTTGCAACCGGCCATGCTCGCACAAATCCAGCCGATGCTTGATCTGCTCAACGTCCGGTTCTGCGCCACCGAGCCTGGCGCCGTCCCGCCGGGCGGCACTTACACCCGCGTGGCCGATCTCGATCTCTCGATCTATGCCAGCCCCACCGTCTGGCCGCGCGCGTTTTTCACGGATACTGTCATCGCCATCCGTGAACCGGGGGAACTCATCGCCCTGGCTGACCATGCCGACGGCCGTCCCTTCGCGGCCATGGCCGCCCATGACCTGACGGTGCACACGACCTTGGCCCGGCTGTCGCGAGATTATAAACGGCGCCAAGTCGTGCCCGCCACGGATTATCGCCTCACCAATAACACCACCTCGTTTATCATTCACGCACCCCGGGCGGGTGTCATCGTTCTGCACGAGTCATATTTCCCCGGCGATTTCCGCGTCACGGTGAATGGGAAGCCCGCCGGCGATTTCCGCGTGAACCACGCCTTCAAGGGCCTCGTGGTCGAAGCCCCCGGCTTGTATCGTGTGACCTTCGCCTACCGGCCGAGGCACTGGACCCTTGCGCTCACCCTGGCGGGCTTGGGGGTGGCATTGGTGGCCGCTGGCATCGCCGGCTTTCGCGTGATCGAAAAAAGGAGTGGCCTCCCGGTCCCGACTGGAGCATAGCGACAGTTTTCACGATGAAGCCGCTGCCTGTCCCCTGCACTCTCTCCGTGATCGTGCCCGTCTTCAACGAGCGGGCCACCGCCGGGAAGGCACTCGATGCATTGCTGGCCAAGGAAATCCCCGGAGTGCACATCGAGGTGCTGGTGGTCGAAAGCAACTCCACGGACGGCTCGCGGGAGATCGTGCTCGTTTACCGCGGCCACCCACGCGTGAAACTCATTCTGGAGGATCAACCGCAGGGCAAGGGCCACGCCGTGCGCGCCGGCTTGGCCCAAGCCACGGGCGACATCCTGCTGATCCAGGATGCCGACCTTGAATACGACCTCGACGATTACGAGGAACTGTTGGCACCCATCGTCTCCGGTCGTCAGACGTTCGTGCTCGGCTCACGTCATGGCCGCGGCGGCTGGGCGATCCGCCAGTTCTCCGATCAGCCGGTGCAGGCCTTCGTCCTTAACACGGCCCATTGGACCTTCACGCTGCTCATCAACCTCTCCCTCGGGATCTGGCTGAAGGACCCCTTCACCATGTACAAGGTTTTCCGCCGCGAATGCCTCGACGGACTGACGTTCACCTGCAACCGTTTCGATTTCGACTGGGAACTGCTGATCAAGCTCATCCGCAAGGGCTACCGGCCGATCGAGATCCCGGTCACCTACCGCTCGCGTTCGTTCAAAGAGGGCAAGAAAATCCGGATTCTTCGCGATCCGCTGGGCTGGATCCGGGCCTGGGCCGTGGCGCGTTTCGGACCACTGTGAACCTGTTGATCGGCCCCCGTCCTCCTTCGCGAAGCCACCGGGTGATCGGTGCGCTGGCCGCCGGAATCATCCTCCTCGCCGCGTTTTCGGCGCTCCGGCCGTCCCGGCCGCAGCGAATCCCCGCCATGCCTGGCGAGTCCGCAGCCTTTGCGCGCGGGCCGTTCGTCGAGCACGCCTACTGCGCCGACGATGCCGACCTGCCGCGCGGGCTCGCCGCCTGCGGATCCTGGGTGAACGGCAACGCCTTCACCGGGACGTTTGTGAGTGGCTGGTATCAGGCCCGGACCCGGGTGACTTTCCTGTCACCTCCACAATATTTAAGTGTCATTTTAGCAATAACATACGATGAAAGAGAAAGCTAGTTGATATGGCCGTTTGCTACGCATTTTTTGGCAAATAAGAGACCGTACAACGCCAGTACCGGCCTTTCAACTTTCATCCAAGCAGCGAAATCACCCATGTCCGCCTAGTACGCCAGCGGTCCGTGCCGAAAGGAACTCCAGTAGGTGCTGACGTGCTTCCCTGAAACTGGACAGCCCTTGCGTTAGTTTTTCAGGGTCCATCTCATAGGCTCAGAGAAATTCGCCCCTATAGAAGTTGGCTTTCGACAGTTTTTGAATTTCAAACCGAGGAGCTCGCAACACAACCAAGTATTACTAGAAAACACCCACAGACCATTTACCCGCGTCTGAACTACCAGCTCCTTTGATCAACAATGTGAACTCAGACGGCAAATCGCTGTTCGCAAATTCCAGCATGACCCATCCTCCTGACACCGGTAGCCGATCGATAAATCTTTCTTCATAACCTAAGATCTTCATAGATAGATGCGAAGGTTCTCCCCCAGAATAAAAACAAAGTCGATCTCCGCGTTGAAGTTGTACAACCACCGCCTGCTCGTTTGGATGTATATCAGCCCGACCATTGATTAGAGAATCGACGGTTCGATTTGATGGCAGGATTTCCCGCGGATGCCGCCCATCGAACTTCAGACCACTAATGACCGAAGCCCTGTCCGACGTCACCGTGTACGCAAAAGTCTGAAGATGCTCTAACTTGTTTTGGGAGATCAGAAAATCATGTTTCATTAACTCTTTAACAGAAGGCCCCGCCAGAACTATCGACCAAGCGTTCTCGAGAGCCCCATCATATTGGATTGGCACGACATAGCTTCCAAATTTACGGGCGCTGCGGATATGCTCCGCCCAGTGTAAATCAACGTGAGTCCGAGACCAAACCTGGAATCCGTTGAAAATTGAGACCAGCAAGGCGGCAACAGCACACCAACGGATTGCATTAATCGTATCAAAGGTCAGCAGTTGTATAAGCAACCATAAGGTTATTACATAAGGGTAAAAAAAATAGCGTGGACCTGCGAGCACTGGATGCAGAATTGCCGGATCAACTCGGGATGACGACAACGCAGCCGTCATGACCCACATAAAACCTAACATTATTAGAGATGTGCGGTTCTTCTGAAAGATAACTGAGGCAATAATCAGCAGCACTAAAGCCACTCCGACCGTCCATAAAATTGGCAGCCTTTCTGTAAAGTTTCCTATAACGAACATACCTAAAAATTTGGGCGGGACGTTCTTAAGCATTGAGAGAAGCGAAGGGATATGAACCTGCTCCCCTGTCCATAGCTGGCGAAGCTGCAGCACTGCTAGTACCGTAGCCAGCACGCTTAGAAATATTTCAGACCGCATGCCCTTAGATCGCCATATTCTAAAGTAAAGAAACGGGAGTACGCCCAAGATTGTTGGGGACGATAGGGCTCCGAAAATCACGAGAAGTACGCGAAGCCAGAGAAGGCGCGGGGAATATTCCCAGAGGGCGACTAAAAAAAGTGGAATAGCCGCCCACCAGAAAGTATAAAGAGCGACTCCGAAAACCTCCGCGTCTGAAGGAACCAAGAATAGGGCTAGAGAGCACAGGACCTTACCGCGAAGCTGAGTTGGAGCCAGTGCAACAAGAGAGGCGACCGTTGCTATAAATCCCCAGGTGAGAAGCATACTCAACTGGGGCAAGTAGTAAGGTGAAATGGCTAGGCAGGCTCCGAGGATGATTTTGGGGATCAAAATCAGATAGCCGCTAATCGGTACAAATAATTCATGCCATGAATGCTCCATGAATCCAGTTATTATCCGACCTTCCTCATCCCAGACCTGTGGAGAAAATAATTGAGCACTCCTTCTGCTCGAAAGCAGAGCGAGGAAACCCAGGACCAACAACAGCAATTTCTTTCCCTGAAGGATTGACGTTAAAAGAAGCCTAACGCGCGCTACAAATGCAATCATGGGAGATCTATGGTCTGAACGAATCACTAGGCTTGAGGTGGGACCCCATCAGTTAGACAGGGGGATTGAAAATATAAGAGGAAATATAGAGGGAGGGGTTCGGGGAGGGAGCGAAGCTCCCGCCCCGTTCGGAACCGAGTACGGGCGATTTGGGCCGGGGATCAAGCATGGACGACGAGGAGTTCGGGACAGCGGCAAACTTCAACCGGCGTGGTGCCGCGATAAGCGCTGTGCGGCCGGCGTTCGTTGTAGAAGCGGAAGAACCGGTCGAGTTGGGCGTGGGCGTCGATGAGCGAGACGTAATCCTTGAGGTAAACCTCCTCGTGTTTGACCGTGCGCCACAGCCACTCGATAAAAACGTTGCCGATTGCCCGACCGCGACCGTCCATTGACAGCCGCACCGGGGTGCCCTTGAAGACGGCGAGCCACTCGGCGCTGGTGAACTGGCAGCCCTGGTCGGTGTTGAAGATCTCGGGATTGCCGAACTGGGCGATGGCCCGACGCAGGGCGCGGGCGCAGAATCCGGCGTCGAGGGTGTTGGACAACTCCCAGGACAGAACGCAGCGGCTGTGCCAGTCCATGATCGCAACTAGGTAGGCGCATCCGCCGCATCAGGGCGAGGTTCGAGGCCGACAACGGCCGCCGGCGGTGGTAAAACGTCGACCGCGGCACGCCTAGGGTCTCGCACTGGAGCTTGATCGTCATCTTCGGGTGATCCTTCTCGATCAGCGCTCGGCGGCGGTCACAGTCCAAGCTCCTGAATTTTTTTTGGCCCAATCGACCTGCCTCTCCAGCTGGCCAATCTTGCGGTAGAGCTGATCCTCGCGGTCGGTAGCGGCCGTAGCGTCATGATCGCTCCTCTTGCCGAACAACTCCGGTAGTCGCTCAGCGATCTCCTTCTTCCAGGTGGTGACTTGGGTGGGATGCACCCCATAGCGGGCCGCAATCGCCTGGATCGGTTCTATGCCCTTGAGGGCCTCCAGCGCGACTTTGGGCTTGAACCCGGCATTATGCCGACGGCGTTTATTGGACATGGCGGGGATCGTTTTTTTATCTAACAGGGACGATCCCCCGTGTCGAACTTTTGGGGTCCACCTCGGTGCTTGGCTGCCGCGATCTTGAGGGGAACGATCACGCAGGGGAATCAGCGGATTCCTCCGATGTGATCTTGTCCTGTCCCGGTTCCGCTCCCATAAGACTGTTTCGCATGGCCAAGATTCTCCTTGTTACCGGCTCGTCCGGACTCATCGGTTCCGAAGTTTGTGCGTATTTTGCGCATGAGCTCGGCTACCAGGTCCACGGTGTCGACAACAACCAGCGGGCTGTCTTCTTCGGCCCGCCGGGCGACACGCGCTGGAATCAGCGCCGGCTGCAGGAACATCTCAAGGGCTTTGTTCATCACGAGCTCGACATCCGTGACCGCGCCGGCGTGCGGGCGCTGGTCCGGCAGCTCACGCCCGCTGTCATTGTGCACACCGCCGCGCAACCCAGTCACGACCGCGCCGCGGCCATACCGTTCGACGACTTCGACACCAACGCCGTCGGCACGCTGAACCTTCTTGAGGCCGCGCGCCAGGCCTGCCCCGAGTCGCCGTTCGTACACATGTCGACCAACAAGGTCTACGGCGACGCCCCCAACTTGATCAAACTCGTGGAGCTGGAGACGCGCTGGGATTACGCCGATCCCGCCTACGCCCACGGCATCCCCGAGACCTTCACCATCGACCAGTCGAAGCACTCCCTTTTCGGCGCCTCCAAGGTCGCCGCCGACGTCATGGTGCAGGAGTACGGCCGCTATTTCAATCTGCCCACCTGCTGCCTCCGCGGCGGCTGCCTCACCGGACCGAACCACAGCGGCGTCGAACTGCACGGCTTTCTCAGCTACCTCGTGAAGTGCAACCTCGAGGGCCGCGAGTACCGCATCTTTGGCTACAAGGGCAAGCAGGTGCGCGACAACATCCACTCGCTGGACGTGGCGCGCTTCATGGCCGCCTTCGTAGCCGCGCCGCGGGCGGGCGAGGTCTACAATCTCGGTGGCGGCAAGGCCAACTCGTGCTCCATCCTCGAGGCGTTCAAGCTCGCCGAGGAATTCACCGGCAGGACGCAGGTATACACCTACGTCGAGCAGAACCGCATCGGTGATCACATCTGCTATTACTCCGACCTCCGCAAGATGCGCGCCCACTACCCCCAGTGGGACATCCACGTGAGCCTCGGGGAAACCATCCGCCAGATTGTCGAGGCCTGGCAGCAGCGGAATCGTCCGGATTAAAATTGGAGCGTGGAAAAATCTTGTTCGCCCTTCGGTCGGGAGGCGACAGTCGCGCCGCAGCGGATCCCTTTCCTTTAATGACGAATATCGATCCTCGACGTGCCTATCTCGACCATGTCGCCCGTCTCAAACAGGAAATTGAGGGGGACGCCGCGCTTATGGCCGCAGTCGGGGGCGACTTCATTGCGATGGGCAAACTCGAGTATTATCTGCTGCTCTCGCTCGGTCTTTCTCCCGACCATTTCGTTGTCGATGTGGGCTGCGGGTGTGGCCGCCTTGCCTGCCAGCTCGTTCCATGGAAAAGCCTGCGCTATCTCGGGACGGATGTCGTCCCGGAATTGCTGGATTGCGCCCAGCGTCTTTCGCAGCGACCGGATTGGTCGTTTCGCCTGGTCGATGGAACGAAGATTCCTTGTCCGGATGGGCTGGCCGACATGGTTTGTTTCTTTTCCGTGCTGACCCACCTGCTTCATGAAGACGCCTACGAATATCTGTCAGAGGCCAGACGAGTGCTGAAACCGGGAGGCAAGATCGTGTTTTCATTCCTGGAATTCCGCATCCCCTGGCATTGGAGTGTGTTTGAGCAGTCGGTCGTCCATCGAACGTCCAGCCAGCATCTGAATCAGTTTATGGATCGTGAGGGAATCCAAGCCTGGGCGAAACACCTCGGCTTGGAGGTCGTCGTATTCGCTGACGGAGACAAACCCAACATCCCGATCCCGGAGGAAATCCGGTTGGATAATGGCACGGTGATGAAGCAGTGCGGAAACCTCGGCCAATCAATTGCGGTGTTGAGCCAACCCCGTTGACAACCGAATTTCACGACGTTTTCCCGCTTTTCCTGCGTGGACACTCCTGCTTTGCTGGCCCGCCATGAGAATCCTGATTTCCGGCGTGTGTGGTTTTGCCGGCAGCACGGTCGCCAAAGCTTTGCTGGAGTCCGGGAAGGGCCATGAGGTTCTCGGTTTCGACAATTTCATCCGCCCGGGCAGCGAGACCAACCGGACGAAGCTCAAAAAGCTCGGCGTGCGCCTTTTCTACGCCGACCTGCGGGCCGCCAGCGACCTCGAGGAGCTGCCCGCAGCCGACTGGGTCATCGATGCCGCCGCCAATGCCAGTGTGCTGGCCGGGATCGACGGCCGCACCAGCAGTCGCCAGCTCATCGAGCACAACCTCGGCGGCACGGTCAACCTGCTCGAATACTGCAAGCGGCGCCGCGCCGGCTGCATTCTGCTCAGCACCAGCCGGGTTTACTCCATTGAACCGCTCGCGTCATTGCCCCTGGTGGTCGAGCAGAACGCCTTCAAACCCGACCCCGGCAAACCGCTGCCGCCGGGCATTTCCGCCGCCGGTCTTGACGAGACTTTTTCCACCACCGCCCCCGTTTCCCTCTATGGCGCGACCAAGCTTGCCTCCGAGGCGCTCGCCCTCGAATACGGCGAAACCTTCGGCTTCCCGGTTTTTATCAATCGCTGCGGTGTGCTCGCCGGAGCCGGCCAGTTCGGCCGGCCCGACCAGGGTATTTATGCCTATTGGATCAACTCGTGGCTGCGCCGCCGCCCGTTGAGGTATCTTGGCTTTGGCGGCCACGGCCACCAGGTGCGCGACTGCCTGCATCCACGCGACCTGCTGCCGCTCCTCGAGAAACAGCTCGCGGCGCCGAAAATCGCCGCGGCCAGCCGCGTGGTGAATGTTTCCGGCGGCACACCCTCGGCCATGTCGCTGCGGCAGCTCAGCGACTGGTGCGCCGGGCATCTCGGTGCGCACGAAGTCGCCGCGGATCCCGCTGCCGCCGCGGGACGGCCGTTTGACCTTCCCTGGATCGTGCTCGACCACGCCAAGGCCACGCGTCTCTGGGACTGGCGGCCGCAGACGCCGGTCCCGGCCATTCTTGACGAAATCGCCGCGCATGCGCAGTCGCACGCCGACTGGCTCGACCTTTCGGCCCCGCTGTAAGCCCGAGGCGTTGCTTTATTCAGTTTTGCGATGTCCGCCGCCCCTGATTCCGCCCCCTCCCCCCTGACGCTCTACTCGGTGATCATACCGGCCCGTGACGAGGAGGCCTCGCTACCGGCCACGGTACGTGACGTCTACCAGACCTTCGTGCGCGAAAACGTGCCGCACGAGATCGTCGTCGTGGATGACGGCAGCCGGGATTCGACCTGGCAGGCATTGCAGGCGCTACGCCAGGAGGTACCGACCCTGGCACCGGTGCAGAATCTTGGTCTTCACGGCTTCGGACGTGCGGTGGTCCATGGATTCAACCACATCAAGGGCGACGCCTGCGTCATCATGATGGCCGACGCCTCGGATTCCCCCGCCGACGCCGTCAAGTACTGGCGCCTCCTTAACGAGGGATGGGAGTGTGCGTTTGGCAGCCGTTTCATCCAAGGCGGCTGCGTGGTCGATTATCCGCGCGTGAAGCTCTTCATCAACCGCCTGGCGAACCTTTTCATCAAAACTCTCTTCCACATCCCCCTCAACGACACCACCAACGCCTTCAAAGCCTACCGCCGCGGCGTGATCGAGGGCTGCCGGCCCTTCCTCTCGCCCCACTTCAATCTCACGGTCGAAATCCCCCTCAAGGCCATCGTCCGCGGTTATTCGTGGACCGTTACCCCCATCATCTGGCGGAATCGCCAGCACGGCGAAGCCAAGCTCAAAATCAAGGAAATGGGCAGCCGCTATTTCTTCATCTGCATGTATGTCTGGCTGGAGAAATATTTCAGCCGCGGCGATTACCGCAGGAAATAGTTGCAGCGGCCGCGCCGACCCCGATTAATCCTCCGCCGCATGAAAGTCATCCCGTGCCCCCTCGAGGGCCTGCTGCTCATCGAGCCGAGCGTCTTCGGCGACAACCGCGGCTTCTTTCTCGAATCCTGGAATCAGCGGCGCTACCGCGACGCCGGCATCACCCTCGATTTCGTGCAGGACAACTTCTCGTTCTCCTGCCGTGGGACGCTGCGCGGGATGCATTTCCAGAATCCGCTGGCGCAGGGCAAACTCGTGTCGGTGTGCCAAGGTGAGGTGTGGGACGTCGCGGTCGACATCCGTCGCCGGTCGCCCACGTTCGGCCGGTGGTTCGGTGTCACCCTCTCAGCCGAAAACAAATGCCAGCTTTACGCCCCGCCCGGGTTCGCTCACGGATTCGTCGTGCTGAGCGAAAGCGCGCTCTTCCACTACAAGTGCACCGATTTCTACTCGCCCAAAGACGAACTCGGGTTTCGCTGGGACGACCCCGCCGTCGGCATCCAATGGCCGCCCGTCGAGCATCCCGTCCTTTCCCAACGCGACGCGGCCAGCCCGCGGCTCAGCGAGATTCCGATCGAACGACTATTCTAGCGAACATCACAACTGGTTTGCACCTTCTCGGCGCAAGCTTCTTTGTCACCGCATGCCTCTCCGCAAGATTCTCCTGTTCGGCAAAATCGGCCAAGTCGGCTGGGAACTCCGGCGCACGCTGGCGCCGCTGGGCCGTCTGATCTGCGTCGATTTTCCAGAGGTTGATCTGACTAACCCGGAATCCATCAGGACATGGATTCGGGACACTGCCCCGGAGATCATCGTGAACGCCGCCGCTTACACAGCGGTCGACAAAGCCGAATCCGAGCCTGCTCAGGCTAACAAGATCAACGGCGACGCGCCCGGCATCATGGCCGAGGAAGCCAAGCCGCGGGGCGCGCTGCTGGTCCACTACTCGACCGACTACGTTTTCGACGGCACCAAAACCACGCCTTACGAGGAGGACGACCGGCCGAATCCTCTCGGCGCCTATGGCCGTTCCAAACTCGCCGGCGACACCGCCATCCAACAGGTCGGCGGCCATTACCTCATCTTCCGCCTCTGCTGGGTCTACGGCCCGCGCGGGAGCAATTTCATGCTAACGATGATGCGGCTGGCCCGCGAACGGGAGAGCCTCCGCGTCGTGTCTGACCAGATTGGCTGCCCGACCACTTCCCGCCTGATCGCCGAGGCCACCGCGCTGGCCCTGCAGCACGCGCGCCGTTCCGATCTGGCCGCCCCGTGCACCGGCGTCTATCACCTCTGCTGCTCGGGCCAGACGAGCTGGCACGAGTTCGCCCGCGCCATCGTTGAACGGATGCCTGCCGCCGAGCGGAAATGTCGCACGATCGAAGCCATCACCTCGGCCGAATACCCCACGCCGGCGAAACGCCCCGCCTACTCCGTGATGTCCTGCGCCAGACTCCAGCGCACGTTCGGCCTCACCCTGCCCGACTGGCATGACGCCCTTGGCTTGGTGCTTCAACCCTGACGCGCCCACCGGCTGACTCTTTCGCTCTTTCCTATGAATGTCCTGATCACCGGCGGTTGCGGTTTCATCGGCTCGAACTTCGTGCGGCAGCGGCTGGCCGGGAAGGATCCGTCGTTGCGCAAGCTCGTCAACCTCGACAAGCTCACCTACGCTGGCAACCCCGCCAACCTCGCGGATTGCGCGCATGATCCGCGCTATGTTTTCGCGCAGGGCGACATCGGTGACCCCGCGCTCGTCGCGCGCCTGCTGGCCGAACATGCGATCGACGCGGTGGTGAACTTCGCTGCCGAGACGCATGTCGACCGTTCCATCGACTCGCCCGAGCCGTTCGTCCAGACCAACGTCGTCGGCACACTCCGCCTTCTGGATTGTGCCCGTCAGTATTGGGCTAACCTGCCCGAACCCCGCAAGAAAGCGTTCCGGTTCCTCCACATTTCGACCGACGAAGTCTATGGTGCGCTCGCGCCCGAGGGCGCTCCGTGGAACGAGAACTGCCCTTACGAGCCCAACAGCCCTTACGCTGCGTCCAAGGCTGCAAGCGATCACCTGATCCGCGCCTTCCATCACACTTACGGGCTGCCCACGCTCACCACCAATTGCTCAAACAACTACGGGCCCTACCAGTTTCCAGAGAAACTCATTCCCCTCGTCACGCTCAACGCCCTCGACGGCAAGCCGCTCCCGGTTTACGGCGATGGCAGGCAAATCCGCGACTGGCTGTTCGTCGAGGACCACTGCACGGCCATCTGGCTTGTGCTCCAGCGCGGTCGCGTCGGCGAGACCTACAACATCGGCGGCCTCAGCGAAAAGCGGAACCTCGAGTTGGTGCAGACCATCTGCGCCCTGCTCGACCGCAAGACTCCGCGTGCCGATGGCTCGCCCCACGCCGCCCTCATCGCCTTCGTGCAGGATCGTCCCGGCCATGACCGTCGTTACGCCATCGACTGCGCCAGGATCCAGCGGGAACTCGGCTGGGCCCCGCGCGAGTCCTTCGCCACCGGCCTCGAAAAGACCGTCGACTGGTATCTCGCGCACCGCGACTGGTGCCGCGACATCACCAACCAGCGCTACGCCCGCGAGCGGCTTGGCACGGGTCAGGGGTGATGGGTTATTGGTTATGGGCACCGAAGGCTTCCGCGAACTCCGGGTGTGGCAACGGGCCAAAGCACTTGCCGTCGCCGTCTACCGCGTCACTTCCAAGGGCTCCCTGGCGCGCGACCTGGCACTTCGTGACCAGCTTCGTCGTGCCGCTGTCAGTGTTCCCTCCAACATTGCCGAGGGCGATGAGCGCGACACTAACAAAGACTCCGTCCGCTTCCTTTACATTGCCAAGGGGTCTCTCGCCGAATTACGTACTCAACTGGAGATTGCCTGTGAGATTGGCGCACTTGACAAAACTGTTTATCAAAACCTCGAAGCAGAATGCGCTGAGTTGGGACGCATGCTTGGCTCACTGATTAAGGCACGGTCAGCAGACTGACCCTTCACCCATGACCCATCACCCATCACCCGGCGTGCCCCGCCGCGGCATCATCCTCGCCGGTGGCTCCGGCACGCGGCTCTACCCCCTGACCATCGCAGTGTCGAAACAGCTCATGCCCGTCTACGACAAGCCGATGGTCTACTACCCCATGTCGGTGCTCATGCTGGCGGGTATCCGCGAGATTCTCATCATCTCCACCCCCCAGGACCTGCCGCTTTTCCAGCACCTCTTCGAGGACGGCTCGCAGCTCGGCCTCAAGCTCGCCTACGCCGCGCAGCCGCAGCCCGAGGGTCTCGCGCAGGCGTTTCACATCGGCGCCGACTTTGTGGCCGGCCATCCCTCCGCCCTCGTGCTCGGCGACAATCTCTTCTACGGCCACGACTTCGCCCGGGCGCTGCTGGCCGCCAGTGCCCGCGCCACCGGCGCCACGATCTTCGGCTATCACGTCGCGAATCCCGGCGCCTATGGGGTAGTCGAGTTCGCCCCCGACGGCCGCGTGCTCTCCATCGAAGAAAAGCCGCGGCAGCCCAAGTCGAACTATGCCGTGCCCGGCCTGTATTTCTACGATGAGCAGGTCGTGAAGCTGGCCCGGTCGCTCCAGCCCTCCGCCCGCGGTGAACTTGAGATCACCGACCTTAACCGTCTCTACCTCGCCCAAGGCCGGCTGCATGTCGAATTGTTGGGTCGCGGCACCGCCTGGCTCGACACCGGCACGCACGACTCGCTCATCGAGGCCGCCCAGTTTGTGCACGTCATCGAAAGCCGCCAGGGACTGAAGATCGCCTGTCTCGAGGAAATCGCCTGGCATAACGGCTGGATCAATCAGGCCCAGATGCAGGCCAACATTGAGAAGCTCGGCAAATCAGGCTACGCCGACTATCTCCGCCGCCTCCTGGCGGAAATGCCGGGAGCCTGAAGCCCCGGGCGACCGGCCTCCATGTCCCTCTGGACCACCAGATCTCGTGCTGACGGGCAGACCTTCTCCGGATGGCAGGTGCTTCCCGTCGCCCGCTGGTCGCACCGCCGGATCTTTTTTGACGGCTCCATGATCTGGCTGCGCGACCACGGCGAAATCGATCTGCCGGTCGCGGTGCGGGGCAGCCGACTCGAGCTAACCGGTGAGCTGCTTGACTTCACCAAGGAGTTTCCGACCGCGCGTCCTTTCCCTGGATTGCGCGTGCGGCTCAACGGCCGCGTGCTCGGCAAAATCCACCCGGCGCAACCCGGACCGTTCGCCTGGCACTTTCCCCTTCCACCGGGCGGGGTGCCCGCGCATGCCGTGCTGTCCCTGGAGTTGCTCGGGGTCGCCGGGAGCAACTTTCTGGCGTGGCTGGGGCGCCTTACCCATCAGGTTCCGCTGTCGCACCGCCTGCGCGCCCGCCTGCAGGAATACCGCCTGCAGAAACGGAACCGTCAATTGCGCATCGAGATGATCGCCGTCGACGGCGAGGCCATCATCCGCTTCCGCCAGCACCATCCTGTGCCAGCCCCCCGCCTCCTTGCGGAGAGCTGGCAACCGGGGTTGAACCTCGTGGGCTTCTTTCGCGCGGCGCTGGGCGTGGGCGAGTCGGTGCGCTGCGCCGTGCGCGCCGCCGAGGCCGCCGGCCTGCCGGTCGCATTGATCGAACTGCGGCTCAACTGCCTCAACCCGGCGGCCGATGATACCTATGCCAGCCGGCTCCAGTCCGACAATCCCCACCCGGTGAACGTGTTTCACCTCGACGCCCGGCAGTCGGAGGAGATTGATCATCATCACGGCCGGCACTTTCGGAACGGCAAATACAACGTCGCCTACTGGGCGTGGGAATTGCCGGAATTCCCTGATGGCTGGGTGTACCAACACCGTTATTTCGACGAAATCTGGTGCCCATCCGAATTCACCCGCGCCGCCATCGCCGCCAAGGTGCCCAAGCCGGTGCTGGCCATGCCGCATGCGATCGACTTCCCCGTTCCGCAGGGTGATTTCCGTGCGAAGTTCGGACTGCCGGAGCGCACCTTCCTCTTCCTCTTCATCTACGACCTCAATTCCACCCAAGAGCGCAAGAATCCCCGGGCGGTGGTCGCGGCTTTTCGGAAAGCCTTCCCCGGGAGCGGCCCGGTCGGACTGGTGATCAAGACCCACAACCCGGACCGGCATGCCGCCGCCTTTGCCGAGCTCCAGGCGGAATTGACCGGGCAGTGCAACGTCCACCTCATCTGCGAAACGCTGCCGCGCGCGGCAATCTGCGAGCTGCAGCAGACCTGCGACTGCTTTGTCTCGCTGCACCGGGCGGAGGGCTTCGGCCTCAACATCGCTGAGGCCATGTTTCTCGGCAAACCGGTCATCGCCACCGACTGGTCCGGCACGGCCGAGTTCGTCAATGCCGCCAACGGCTGCCCCGTCAACTACCGGCTGGTGACGCTCGACCGCGACCACGGTCCCTACCCGCGCGGGCAGACCTGGGCCGACGCCGACGTGGATCATGCCGCTTATTGGATGCGTTGTCTGATCGAAGACCGCGCGATGCGCGAACGTCTGGGCGCGCAGGCGGCCGCGGACATACGCCGCCGTTTCTCGCCGGAGGCGATCGGCCGCAAGTACCTGCGGCGCCTGGATTCGTTCGCCCTCTGGTAGCCGGCCGTTTAGAACCTCGACTGGCGGGCAGCCGCCAATCAAGAGGCGACTGTCAGCCCTGCCCGGCGTTCCAGCTCAAAAGGTGCTGGCAGATGCTGTCGACGTCGGCGTGGTCAAGTCCCGATGGATCGGCAGGCAGAGAAGTTCGCGGCAGCAAGGCTTGAGGTAAGGGGCACGAAGTGTGAGGGTTGATTCCAACGTGTGAGCAATCCCTCTCCCCCACCGCGGACTTCTCTCCTCGCGCCGCCGCGCGTAAGCGTGATCGTCCCTCTCTACAATCGCCTCGACCTCACGCAGGAATTTCACGAATCACTCCCACGCACGCTGCCGGCAGACCTCGCCTGGGAACTGATTTATGTCGATGACGGCAGCACCGACGGCACGCGGGCCTGGCTGGGTGCGCTGCCGCCGCCGGCACGGGCGATTCTTAACGAACGCAACCTCGGCTACGCGGCGAGCAACAACCGCGGGGCGCGCGCGGCCACGGGTGAATTCCTCGTCCTGCTCAACAACGATCTTGTCCTGACCCGCGGATGGCTTGAACCGATGCTGGCCGCCTTCGAACGCTTTCCCTGGGCCGGCCTGATCGGCAACATCCAGCGCGACGCCTGCACCGGCGCTCTCGACCATGCGGGGGTCTTCATCAACGGCAAAGGCAAGCCCGAACACGACCGGACCTTGCCCCGGCTGCACCGCCTGCGCGCTTATAAAAAAGTCATGGCCCTGACCGGCGCCTGCGTCCTGGTGCGGCGACAGACCTACCTCGACCTCGGAGGCTTCGACGAACAATACGTCAACGGGTGCGAAGATATTGACCTCTGCCTCCGGGCGCACCTGGCCGGCCATCGCCACTACCTCGCCCTGCGCAGTGTCATCGGCCATCACATCAGCGCCTCGCGGGGGCAACAACTCCGCGACGAGGAGAACTGCTTCCGCCTGACGCGGGTCTGGCGTGACACGCTGGTCTCCCTCGCCGCACGCGCGTGGTGCCGCGACTTCATCACCAATCCCTTCGACCGGTCGTTCGTCGTCGATCATCGGCTTGCCCGCGCCGCCCTGGGATATCATTTGCGCCTGCGCCGCCGCATCCCGCCCGTGGTTCAGGCCGCGGTGCATGGCGCCGTTGAGCGCGAACTCGCCCGCTGGCGGAAAATGTTCGGCGACGCCTAGCTGGCAGGCCTGCTCCGCACCACCTCGCGCACGACCGACTGGGGTCGGCGGTTGACGGTCAGGAACATCCGGCCAACGTGCCATCGGTACTGCCGTCGTTGACAGGCATCATCTCATGTCCGCCCTCGATACGCAGGGACCTCGATCTCCTCGACCTGCGGCTTGATGGTTCCAGCGCTGTTATAAAGCGGAATGACAAAAACCAAGCGCGGGCTGGCCGGAAGAAGACATGAGTTGAAGGGGAGCGGAAAGCAAAGCGCGCCATCACCGCCCGTATCAACGGTGGCGCAAGATAATCCGTACTGACCTGTCAGGCAGGCTTGGGCAAATCGCCTTCACCGGCAGCCGCTGGCGCGGAATCCGTTATGGGTGCCGGGTCAGTACTGGCTTTAGCCGGACCCGGAAATGGTGCCTCGCTGCCTGGCGGCGACCCAGGAGCATTCGCTGGGTCAGCCGCGGGGGCCGCTGCGTCGGTGGGAGCCGCGGGTGCTGTCGTCTCGGAAGCCGCGGGTGGCGGTTGCACCGCCGTGTCGACGGGAGTTGGGGTGGAGGCCGCGGCTTCCGGGAAATTTTCCAGGTCGTGCTCCTCGCCCTCCGCCGCCTCGGCGGTCTTGGCGCGCGCCTCGGCCATGGGGGGCGGCGCAAACAGACGGCCGTCGGCAAACTCGGTCACGTACCCCTCCTGCACGAGCCAGCGCCGATCCATCGTCAGGCGTCTCAACTTTTCCTGCTGCTCGGGCGTGAGCGGCGACTCCACCGGAGCGGCCGTGGGAATGGGTTCGGCCGCCGGGGGTGCGGCGGCGGCCGGTTCCGCAGGTGCGGCCGGTTCGGCAGGTGCGGCCGGTTCGGCGGGCGTCGGCACTGGCATGGGCGGAGTCGACGGAATGGACAGCGGCGGTGTCGACGGAACGGACGGCGGCGTGATGCCGAGGAGTTTTACCGGCAGTTCCTTCACCGTGATCATCGGATTGGCCTCGATGAATGCGATGAGCGTGCCGATGCTCTCGGCAAAGCTCTGGCCCGGCACGCGGAACTTGCGCTTGACCGCACACACGTAGGAAATGCCCTTGGCTCCTTTCTTGAAGATCGTGAATCCCTCACGGCGCAGCCGCCCGCGCAGGGCGTTGGCCGTGTCGAGCGGGAAACGGCGCTGGCGTTCGAACTGGCCTTCAATGGCACGGCGGATTTCGCCCGGCGGCAGCGATTCGACGAGCTTGGCATGGAAGCGCGCCGATTCGACCATCTTCACCATCCGGTCCTTGGCCGCCGCCAGCAAGTGGGTGCGAGCGTCCTCCAGATTGTCGAACACCACCGGCGGCTCACCCTCGGCGCCAAGTTTCCAGGTGTAGCGCGCGGCCTTCTTCATCTTTTCGAGCCACTGATTGACCACTTCGGGATCGCGCACGGTCTCGATGTGCTCGCGAAAATCTTCGAACGGCATACGCGGGAAGCGCGTCGCATGATGCTGCTGCACGATCTGCTGATAGCGGTGATAGTTGGGCGGACCGAGCAGTTCACCCGAAAGGGTACAGCGATTGACGAACGGGAAGTTGCCCTTCGGCGGCTCCACCTCGACGATCGCCAGCTCGAAGAATTTATCGAGGTGCCTGCCCACCACATGGGCGACAGCCGCCTCCTCGGTCTCGAACGGCATGCCGTCGGGAATCGCCACCCAGATCGGGCCGGCGGGCTTGGCTGGCATTGGCGCGGTGGATGGTGTCGCAACCGGCGCCTCGGCCGTCCCCGCCGCCTCCGGCGGCTTGCGCGTCACCACCACGACGAAGCGCTCGTATTTGCCGAGAATCAAACGCGCGATTTCGAACAATTCGAAGGTCCGGCACGAGGTGCGCATGGCTTTCACCAGCGCCGAGAACCCGGCATCCTCGGGATAGAAAGCGACGTTGAAATAAGGACTCAGGTAGGGCCGGTAATCCTGTGGCGGGCGCGAGCCGGACCACCGGTGTTCTCCGCCGCCCTCCCGCCCGGGCGGCCGTCCTCCGCGGAACCCCTCCCCCTCGGGGGGCCCACCGGCCGACCGGTTGGGGCCGCCGCGTTCGGGGCCCGGGCGGGCCGCGGCTCGCTCTGGAGCGGCATCGGCGAATGCTCCGCCTGGCTTGCGAAATCCGCGCCGGTCACGACGCACTTCGCCGCCGTCGGCACTGCGCGGTCTTCCGTCGCCACGATCAGGACCCTCGCGGCGTGGGCCGCGTTCACGCTCACCTTCCCGCCGCGATCCGGGAACCGATTTGATCTCGGTCCATTGCGTCCCGAAGCGGAAGTCCTGAAGTTGGCTGAGATCGATTTTGTTGAGACCCTGTTCGGGAGTCTCCTTGGCAGGCGGTTCTTCCATGAGTAAGTCGGCACAGCGGGCGCGTGCCCGCGAAAAAGCGTATCGGCAAGAGAGAGAGTCGCTGCGGGCCGCAGGTGGGCGGGGGCAGCAAGCGGGTGAGTTTTGCCGCCCGCGGGGGCGTGGCAAGCGATTTCCCGGCGCCGCGGATTCACCGCCCAATTCAGGGCTTTACATTCGCCGCCGTGGTCCTACTTATCCGTCCTCCCAACGCGCGAAACGCTCAGGTGGTGGAACTGGTAGACACACACGTTTGAGGGGCGTGTGCCGCAAGGCGTGCGGGTTCGAGTCCCGCCCTGAGCACCACTTTCCCAGCGTCATACAGCTTCGCTGAGAAGTTGTCCGCTTTGGGGGTTTTCCCTGAAGGAAGCCGAAGGATCCCGAATTATCTCGAAGCCCAAGGACTTACAAAAGCAGCGCCGCCGTAGCCTGTGCTACACCTTCGCGGAGAAGTTGTCCGGGTTTGAAATGCATACCTAAATGCGCAAGCCCTTGGTGCAGCGAAAAAGCAGATTGAAAAAGCGGACAACTTATCCGCGAAGGCGTTTGATAGGGTAAAGAGGCAATTCAGGATCTGAAGCGCGTGTGCTGGCCCTGGATCAGGGAACGGCAATGATGACGCACCGACACCAAGGTTCGCAGATGCAATCTGGCGGGGGAAGCGAAGGCGCCTGGTCAATAGGATAAATCGGCGCGCAGAGTGCGGCGCATGCAGGGCAATCTTCTCCTGTGCCAAAACCCTAACATGCTTGATGCCGGCGGCGCGCATCTCGCTGAGCCGCGATGGCTCAAAGTCGGACATGATGCCGACGAGCGGAAGCCAAGCCTTCTGATGCAGCGACCAGAATTGCGCGCGGTGATCGATCTCTCCGTCCATTACCATGCGATAAAGCCGGTCGAGCTTCAGCAGTCCCAGCTCAATGCCGTCGAAGCGTATCTTTCGGGCGTCGGCCATAGCTTTGGTCGAAGGGAAAGGACGTACACTAGCGCTTCTTTTTAAACTCAGCCAGTCTCCTTCGTATAACAACTGCGTAGCGATGCAGCCGTGCAGCCGTCTGTTCAAGCTCGCGAGCTAAAGCCAGTCCCTCCTCGGGGGAGAGGGCATTTATTTCTCTCGCTATGGGCACATAATGCTCTGCCTGCACACGGCGCATCTTTTTTGTCAGTTCGGGGGTGACCTTGTAACCGTGATAGTCGGCCACAAGAGAATTCTCCGGCAGCGCAAATTCATCATTTAAGAGGACCATATCATCGATACCGAAGTAGTCGGCCAGCCGCTTCGCCGTGCGGTCATAGGGTAGCGACTTGCCAGCAAGCCAACGGCCTACAGTTGTTTGAGCGATATTTAAAGCTCTGCCCAGTTCCTCTTGTGTGAGGTTTCGGTAGGCGATTAATCGGCGAAGTTTTTCGTGGAAACGCATAAGATGCATATTTGCCCTTGACGATTCATGCGTCTTAGGCATCTCATGCGTCCATGGTGCCGCACCGCCAGCCCAATACAATCAGAATTCTGAAAGCTCGGGTTCCGTTCCTCAACCAGCTCGCACGGGAATTTCGGCGCAACAAGGCACACATCTGGCGAGTATGCACCGGAGAACGGGAGAGTCCTTTGCGTGAGCGCATCCTCGTGCGTCAGGCAGAGCTGATCCGGCAGAGCCAGGTCGAAGCCGCTGTTACCGTATCAATGCAGGATGCCTGCAAGCCTACTGCCGCGGCTCAGCAGGCCGAGGCCGGGGAAGGCGTTACGATCGAGAAACCGGTCACAAGCCAATGAAAAAACCGCCCCTGCCTCAATCCTCCCTCGTGTCACGCATGAAGCCTGGCGCCATCGGATATGAAGACGAACGGTGTGATTATCTCCATCAGCTCTGTGGGTGGATTGAAATGAAGATTCGCGAAGGGCTGACCGCGCGGGCTGCCATCCGCCTGGCTGCGAGGCACCGGCGGATGAGGCTGTTTAAGCACGGTCATTTGTCGCGGCCACGGCTCACCATGCTTCTCTACCGCTGGCGGCGGAATCGCTCACCGGAGGTCTTTCGGCGGCACTATAAGCCCGGCAAGCCGCGGATCCCGGCGGCGCTCGTGAGCGAATTTCTCAACCGGTTGGCCAGTGATCGCGTGGTGACGGCCGCGGCCGTCATGCGGTCGCTGCGGGCGGACTGGCGTGCGGGAAGATCAATTCCAGGGCTCGGCACTTGGGCCGAGTATCTGCATCGGCTGCATGGCGAACTGGCATCGGCCGCTCCACCGCGTTTCCCCTTCTCAAACAGAACTCTGGTCCGCTGCTTGGGAGCCGGGAGGCCTGGCGCCTGGCAGCACCGGATCATCGCCGCGCTGCGCGCACAGAGAGAGCTGGAACGGTTTACCAACTTCATTGAAGCCCGGCGCGGCGAACTGGAAGCGCGGCGCTCACACGAACCGCTCGGCACACCTTGGTCGCAACAAAAATAACCCCCGAAAAACTACCCCCATGGACTTAGCCAAGAAATTCGAGAAGGTCATACCGATCACGCTCGCTCCACTCTATGAGGACCGAGACGAGCCGTTCGCGCGCATAATCGATTTTCCTAATCCCGCTTCTCTGCCCCAGCGACCATTGCCAACCGGGGGCTGCGGGTGCGCGATTGATTTCCCTGAGCCTTCCACTGCAGCGCTGCGGCGCCAGTGGTGGCTCGCCGACGAAGTAGAGGCGAAGGCTATGGCGCTCGATTTAATCAGACAGATGGAATCAACGGCTCTCGGCTGCCGTTGCGAGCATTGCATGCTTCCCGCAGCCGCGAGGTCACCGCGGCGCTCACACGAACCGCTCGGCACACCTTGGTCGCAACAAAAAACCCCAGAAAAACTAAACCCCCATGAAGACTAAAGCCAAAAAACCAACCTCCCCGATCCTAGCCCTCGCATACGCCACACTCGCCGAGAGAAGAAACGAGCCCTCCCTACTCGCCGCGGCAATCAGAAAGGCGGCGAGCAAGCACAACCAACGGCATCCCGAGACCGAGAGGGAACTCCGTGAGCTAATTAAAGAATACCAGGATCTGACACGCACCAGCCAAACGGAGCTGGCCGAAATCCTGAAGCACCACGGGCAATTCGTTGTTCAGAACATTTACTTCCAAGACTATGTTCTGGATCTGCAGACGGCGTTTTTGCACGCGCTCATTAACGCGATCACATGGGCCAAATATCTGACCGGATCGCATGACCTAAGGGGGAGGAACGCACGCTCGGAGCGGTTCCATGCCTTGCAAGGACGTCTGCATGGACTGCTTTCACCGAGCAAGGCAACGCAGCCAGCTAAGGCGGCAGCAGCAGCATAGCCCCGAAGGGCACATCATGAATCCGCCAGACGCCACCATCGCAGAAATCCAGATGCAGCTCACCGAGATCGAGGCAGCGGCCAAACGGCTCAATGAGTGTCTGAATCAAAGCAGGGAATACAACGCCCTGATCGATGGGATCATCCAGGCTGTCGAGAATCCCAGACAACTCGATCGAGCCGCCTTTGAGCAGTTCCACCGGCTCCTTGAGACCTATAAATCCATCGGGGGTCTTCTGGAGAAGGCTCCTTTCACGGGAGGCGGCGCCAAAGAAATCCGCCTGAAGGTAGCACGAGCGATTTTCCGTCGCCGCTGGCCGAAGTTCCTCGGGAGCGTCCGTTTTCACGACTAGCCATGTCCGACCAAGCCACACTCGAAATCCTCATCGCCATCCGCAGCGAGCTGGCCGGCCTGAATGCTGCCAACGCGGCGCTCGATCAAACGACTAAGAAGGCGACCGGCCTTGGCCCAATTCTGATGCAGGGCCTCGGCATCGGCAGCGGCATGGCCCTCGCCACGAGCGCGGTGGCAATGCTGAAATCCACGTTCGAGGCCACGGTGGGTGAGGCGTTCGCCCTGGCCCAGCAAATCCGCCAGCAAAGTCAGGCGCTCGGCATGTCGGCTGAAGCCTACCAGGTCCTGCGCTATGAATTCCAGCAGGCCGGCGGCGACCTTGGGCATCTGAACATGGCGCTGACCCAACAAACCCGGACCATGGTCTTGGCGCGCACAGGGGTCGGTGCGGCAGCCGATGCTTATCGCACCCTCGGGCTCAATGTCAGCCAGCTTGAGCAATTGAGCCCCGAGCTCCGGCTCCAGGCGATCATGCAAGCCATCATGGGGGCTTCCGATCAGAGCCGCGCCTTCCAGGCGGCCGGGCTGATCCTGGGCGAGCGCGGTCTGCCGCTGCTCCTGAGCGCCCTCAAAAATCTCGCGACCGAAGGTTATGACAAGCTCGCCGCCGCCGCGAAGGCGGCCGGCGCGGTCATGTCAGATCAGAACGTCAAACTGCTCGCCGATGCGAAGCAGCGGCTGGATAATTTTAAGCGGACGACGATGCCCATCGCCGCCGGCACCGCAATCGGCTGGGCGCAAACGGCGATGGACTGGGTCGGCAGCTATGTCGCTAATGTGGTCAATTTCTACTCCGGACTGCCACCGGCCGGGAATTTCATACGCCCACCCGAACCGAAGCCGGAGCCAAACCAGCCTGCCGGGCTGGCCCCCGAGGAGGAGGCGATCAAGGCGCGGCTTCTATATCTGCAGCAGCAATATGATCAAGTCAGCGGGGACGGACTCCAGACCGAAATCGAAAAGCGCGAGCGCTTGTATGCGATTCTTCAGAGCACGCTCGATATGCAAAATATGCTCCTGGCGATGAAATATGCCAATATCCATGCCGGCCCCGATGTCGATGAAGGGACTTTGACGGATGCGCAGCTCGATCTTCTAAAGGAGAAGAGGCAGCTCCTCGATGATATCGCTAAGATTAAGCAGAAGGCCAACGCGATCACCGGCAATCAGCTGCCCGCCTACACTAGAATTAAGGACAAATTCGGGACCCAGGAGAACCCGATGCTCAATCCGGATTACCTCAGCGTCGGCCAGGGATTGGGGGCCGGTGCAATGAGCTGGGCCACCTCGCTTGGCAGCCAGGGCCAGCAGATCGCGGGCTTGCTCCAGAATACGCTCGGGCAGACCGTCTCGGGCATCAGCCAGGGCATCACCGGCTGGATCACGGGAACGGAGAAATGGGGGGACTCGTTGCGGCAAATTGGCTCCAGCATCCTGCAGACGATCATCCAGACGATCGTCCAGATCGGCATACAGTGGGTGGTCACGCAGATCATGATGGCCGTGGCCGGAAAGACAATTGCGGCCGCATCCACCGCCGCGCTGGTTCCGATCGCGATGATGCAGAGCGCGATTTGGGCAGCGCCCGCGACCCTTGCGACGATAGCCTCATGGGGCGGCGCGGCAGCGGCTGCTCCGTTCGAGATCGCCGGCGCAATTGGAGCCACGGAGGCGATGGGCTTGGTGGGTGCCAAGGAGGGCGGATATTTCCCCGGTGAGGAGGGGCAGGCGGCGGGAATTTTCCATGGCGGCGAGTTCGTCTTCTCGGCTCCGGCGGTCCGCGCGCTCGGCGCCCAGACCCTTGGGGCGATGCACACGGCCGCCCTCGGCGGCGGGGGGGGCGGGCCGGCGGTGGCGGGACAGCCAGCAAGCCCACTCGGTTCATCCACGTACTTTCGAATGACCTGGTCGGCGCCAAGCGGCTCGCCCGCGATCCCGCTTTCGACAACGTCATGCTCGACTGGGCTCATCGTCACCGCGGCGAGCTCATTGAGACATGATGCGCAACCGCGGCTATCTCCTCGAAGGCTGAACCGATGAACTCCACCGAGGCCAAATTCAACAGGCAAAGCGCAGGCACTGCGCCCGAGTTCAACTGGCTGGTGCCCTCGAAGCAGTGGTTCACACTCGGCGAAATCGCGAAGATCATCAATAGGAGCGAATCGTTCGTCGCGGCACTCTATCAGGAAGGCCGGTTGCTCTCCGGCCATTCGTACAATGCTGGTACCGGGCAGCGGAAAACCAAGCGGGTACCGCGCTGCTTCTTCATCTCGATGCTGGTGAAGACTGCAGAGTATGACGCCGAAACAAAGTTGCAGGCGTTTCTCACGTGCCTCCACGAGTTCAGTACCGATCAGTTGCGCCAGATCGCGACCGCCGCCAATTGCTTGTGCGCCCGAAAGGCACGGGAAACACCCTCAGTAGGGGTTGAGAGGGTAAAAAGATGAACTTCCTGAAATCGGCGCCAGCGGCAGATCTCGACGCCGCTGGGCTCAGGAGTGCGGCCCTGGGGAGTGAGGCGCTGCAATTGGCGTGCAATGGCTGCAATCCCCCTTCCCGCGCCTCCCGCGCGGCCATGAAGTCGGCCCCAAAATCCGTTTTTCCACATCACGACGCTGCCAAGATCGAGGTCGGCAGCTCGGTATGGAACCGCCTGAGCACTGCCACCAGGCAGTACGCCCACAAGCTACGCCAGGCGCTCGCGTCCGCCCTGGAGCTTCACGTCGCCAACCACTGGGGGCGCGGGGCGATCGAAGCGGCCGGCCGGCGCGATTATGAGTGCGTTTTCGGACATGCCATCTCCTCGCGGCATTTCTGGCGGGTGTTCGACCTGGTCATTCAGCGCGCGGGAAACCGGGGCAAATTCGAAGATCTGGCCCTCTATCTGCCCGGCCGGCTTGTCAGGAAGCCTTCCAAGACCGTTTTCGAGCGGCTGGCCAAAGAGCTGCCAACCTTGGCATCCCAAATCCTCCGCGTGCGGGATGCAGCTGCGCCGACTGCCGGCGAGCTGCTGATTGTTTGGGATTCCGCGCTCAGTGAGTACCAACGGCTCGCCGACGCTGGAATGGCGAAGTCCAAAGCGGTGCGCATTGTGGTCGCCGCTCTCGATGCCTCCGGGCTTCCGTTGGCGCGCGCCCGCGATGCGTTGCGGCGTAATTTCGGCCGCAAACTCGATCGCTGGGTCGAGGGCGGTTGCAAGCCGAGTGCCATCTGCGATCTTCGGCCTGATCATTCGGGGTCGCGTCGCGATCTGCCGTTGAGCGAAGAGGACTTGCTGAAACTCACCGCGAATTCGCTCGCAGGCGGTTTGTCCAGGGCCTGGCGCGACCTCATGCGAAAGGGCGATCTTTCGCCCGACGCCATCCAGGCGTATATCGCCAACCCTGCGAGCAAATCGTATGTGCCGCGACGTGTCCGCGATCTGGTGGGGCCAAACGTCGGCCTGCTTCAGGACATCCATCACGGCCCGCGCCAAGCGCAATTGAACGGCCCCTACATCAGTCGCGATTGGTCGCAGGTCGCTCCTGGCGACTGGTACCAAGCCGATGACTGCACTCTGCCTGTCTATTATTGGGAAGAAGACGGAGAGGGCCGGCCGCACGCGATCCGCGGCCAATTTCTGGTGATGATCGATTGCCGGACCCAGCGAGTGCTCGCTTTCGCGCTTCACAGCGAGCGTAACTACAGCGCGAAGGTCATTCGCGGTTTGACCCTACGCACTCATGACACGTACGGCCTGCCGCGCAAGGGATTCTACTTCGAGCGCGGCATCTGGAAAAGCTCAAAGCTCATCACCGGTGCGGCGGACGAAGTGCCGCTGGAGGAAACCGAGCTTGGTCTGCGGGAGTTCTGCGAATTCGTGCATGCCCGCCTGCCAAGGGCGAAGCTGGTCGAACGCATCCTCGGAATTCTGCAGACGGAGATGGAGGATCAGCCTGGGTACGTCGGCCGCGACGAGAAGAAGGAGAAATTCGAGCGCGTGCAGAAGAACCTGCTTCAGGTGGCAGCCGGACGCCTGCACCCATCGGAGTTTCTGCTGCATCGCGACGAGTGGATGCGGCGCTTGGAAACGATCTGCGATCGCTACAACCACGAGCCGCAGGACGGGCGGTTGCTTAAAAGTCTCTCACCGCGCGAAGCCTGGGAGCAACTCTTCGATTACGGTCGGCCGCTGATCAGGCTCGATCCCGAATACCGGTTCCTCCTGGCCAACCACCGGAGGCCACTGAAAGTGACAGCCAACGGCATCTGCGTGCAGCTCGGCAAGGAGCGGCATTGGTTTCGCAGCGAGCAGACCGGTCTTTTGCGCGGGCGGCAGGTGCAGGTCTACTTCAATCCCGAAGATCTCAGCAGCGTTTTCCTTCAACTCGATCGCTCCGACAAAACCGCGCTTGTGGTGCCGGCCGCACCGACGATTCCGGCCATGTCCGCGACTGCCGAGCAGCTCAGCCATGCCATGGCCAGCTGCGAGGCGCACAATCGGGCAGCACGCACGCTCTATGCCGCGGTACGATCCTATTTCCCCGAAAATGGTCCATCACCGTTCCGCCGCGTGGTCGCCGACCCTGAAACTGTCGAAATGGGCCAGGAGATCGCCGAAGAGCAAGCGGAGATCAGAAATCAGCAGAAGAGCGACGCCAGCACGCGACGCCAACTCGCCCGCTACCGGCACCGGTTCGGCGTGTCACCAAACCAAGATGCAATTTCAGAAGATCGGCTGCGCGCCGGTTACGAAATGCTAGCGGAGGCCAACCGCGATGCCCAACACACGCCACCAGAACCCTGAAGAGCGGCAGTTCCGCCAGGACGCTTTCGCCTCGTCTGCAGAATACGAGCGCGGAGTGCTCGGTAATCTCGTGGCCGCTCGCTGCCAGAAGCTCAGCGATCCTGACGAGATCGCGATGCTCTGGTGGCTGCAGCAGATCTCCTGGCGGGACGGCGGTATGGAGCGCTTCGCGGCGGAATTCCTCGATGCGAATCGCGAGCGGCTTGGCACGCCGTCAATGTTCAAATTCGGCGCGAAGGTTGGGCAGATCTACACATCCGCTCAGGTGCGGACGGTCCGTGCCGAGATCGGCGAACCTTGGGCGCAGGATTTCCCGCTGAAGGGCGAGGTCGAGGAAGCCGATCCCATGGTGGGCCTCGTCGCTTACGACAACCCCGCACGCCGGAACGAGGCACGCGCAAAGGCAGCTGGCTATCCGACGAGTTACCCGGCAACGGCCTTCGTGAAGGCATGCCGTCTGGATGACAGGCGATTTGCGCAGACCCTAAAGTGTGCGTTGGTTGATCCGCAGAGCGAAAGCCTCCGGAATGGGCTTTGGTATTTCCCAACGCTGTGGGACGCGCTCTGCAGCTTGCGGCAGCGTGAGATCGCCGCGGCCCGCGAGCGTATCGTGGAAACCGCGATCACCCGCCAGGTGTATGAGGAACTCGATTTCGCGCGAGAGACGCGCAGCTTTGTGCTCATTGAGGGCCGTGAAGGCATCGGCAAGAGCGAAGCTGCCCGCGCCTGGAGCGATCAGCATCCGGGGCAGGCGGTCTACGTGCGCCTGGAATCCGGATCGGACGAAATGACACTTTACCGGGCCATCGCGCGGCGAATCGGAACCGCATGCTCCTACGCGAGGAAAGCCGTCGAAATGCGTGCGCGGATTCAAGATGCGCTCCAACCAGGCCATCTAATGCTTGTCCTGGACGAGGCACACTTCTTATGGCCGCAGAGCCAGCGCTACCAAGGGAGCGTGCCCAAACGTCTGGACTGGCTGCGTACGGCGCTGGTGGATTTCTCCGTGCCGGTGGCTCTCGTTAGCACGCCACAGTTCTTCGCACGCCAATGCGACCGGTTTCGAAAAGCAGGCTGGAATGCGAATCAGATCCAGCGGCGGTTGACCCGCACCATGCAGTTGCCCGAAGATCTGAGCAAGAAAGACGCGATTGCTATTGCAAAGCGGTATTTCCCATCGGTGTCAGCGCAGGACGCGACTCGCATCGCTGGCGCGGCACTAATCACGCTCGGGTATCTCTCGACCATAGTGAACCTGCGAAAGCGGGTGGATTTCCTCGCATCGCGACGCCCCGGCGTTGCTGAAGTGGCGCTGGTAGCGTTGGCATTGGACGAAATCCTAGTCAGGCCAAGCAGGCCACCAGCGACCAGCGGCAGGCCCGTTGCAACGCCCATGCCGGCAACCTGCAGAGGCTCTGCCATCCCCTCTTTCCCGGCCCCTGGTGTGCCGGCGAACCGATTAGCCAACCTAGTTCAGCAGCCCGAACTCAGCCCTGTTTAATTCCCCTGCCTGAACAAAATTGACCGGCCTTCGCCCTGCTCTGGAATCTGTTTTCCCAGAGTGCGATGGCCGGGAGTAGGATCTTGTCGTCGTCTCCCGGACAAGATGCCTCTCAAAAGCGGACATATTATCGGCGAAGTTACAGTCATGTGCCTGCGCAGATAATTTGCCCGCTTTCTAAGGCCATTTTGTTCGGGAGATGACGATAAAACTTACTCCTGGTTTACCCTCTTGAAAACAGGTTCCATCAAGAGGCGAAGACCGGCCAGAAATCCGCGGCCGGCACCGATCAAACGGTGCTCAGTTCGGGCTGCTCAACGCCATGGTTTGGGAGGACATGCGCCTTGTGGTTGCTACCCGGCCATGTCCCGTTATCCGGTTTGACCCGCCGGGCTTCCTCGCGGAAAGTGGTGTGCACCCGGCCATGTCCCTCGACTCCATCAAGCACGCTCTCCTTGCTTCGTACGAAGCCCACGGCGGCATCAACCATTTCGACGGCACCAACCTGCCTTCCGAAGAGTCGGTCAACCGGCTGGCCTCGGACCTGATGCACGTGCTCTTCCCGGGCTTTTTCGAGCAGAGCCCCGTCACCCGCCGGAGTGTCGGCACCCTCATCGAACGGCGCCTCGGGGAAATCGCCGCGCGCATGACCACCGAGATCGAGAAGTGCCTGCGCTTTGCGAAGGATTCCCAGCCGGGCACGCGGGCGCGCGAACTCGCCATGGACACGCTCGGCCGCCTGCCGGAGGTACGCCAGATCATCCAGACCGACGTCACCGCCGCCTACCATGGCGATCCCGCTGCGCGCAGCATCGAGGAAATCATCCTTGCTTATCCGTGCGTGCTCGTCATCTCGCTCCAGCGCATCGCGCACGTGCTGTACGAACTCGGCGTGCCGCTCCTGCCGCGCATGCTCACGGAATACGCCCACGAGCGCACTGGCGCCGACATCCATCCCGGCGCGCAGATCGGCCCGCACTTCTTCATCGACCACTGCACCGGCGTGGTCATCGGCGAGACCGCGCGCATCGGCGCCCATGTGAAAATGTACCAAGGCGTCACCTTGGGCGCGAAATCGTTTGAGCTCGACGCCGACGGCAATCCCGTCAAGGGCGTGAAGCGCCATCCGGACGTTGAGGACCACGTGACGATCTACGCCCACGCCACCATCCTCGGTGGCGACGTCCGCATTGGCGCCCATTCCATTGTCGCGGGCAATGTCTGGCTGGTCGGCCAGTCCGTGCCTCCGCACAGCATCGCCTATAACAAAGGCGAAGGTCTGGTCATCCGTCCGCGCCGGAAAAAGGAGGCCGCCGTCGGATCGGCCGCCGACCTCAAGGACGGGGCCGACTGGGTGATTTGAGGCGGAGGCATGCTGTTGTAGGAGCGAGCTTGCTCGCGATGGCCGAGGAGAAATCGCCTGCAAGCAGGCTCCTACACCCCGCGCCGGTCAGAACCCGAAGATCAAGTCCTGCCGGGCAGCGAGACCGCGTGCCAGGTCCCGCGCAAAAAACGGTCCGCGGTAGATCATGCCCGTGTAGACCTGCACCAGGGTGGCACCGGCGTCGAGTTTCTCGCCGGCCGATGCGACATCCGTGATTCCGCCCGAGCCGATGATCGGCAGCTTCCCGCTCGTGGCGCGCGCCAGGTAGTTGATGATTTCCGTCGAACGGCGCCGCAGCGGCCGGCCGCTCAGGCCGCCCGCCTGGTTCACGGTGGCGAATGGTCCCGGTCGCGCCAGGGTGGTGTTGGTGGCGATGACACCGTCGAGACCAAACTCGGCGATGACCGCGAGCGCAGCGTCAATCTGGCAAAAGTCCAAGTCCGGCGCGATCTTCAGCAGCAACGGCCGGCGCGGCTTCCCGGCCGCGACTCGTGCGCGATTGGCGTTCGCCAAGGCCGGGAGCAGCTCGCGGAGCCAGGGTTCCTCCTGCAATCTTCGCAGGTCGGGGGTGTTGGGGCTGCTGACATTAATGACGAGGTAATCGGCGTGGTCGGCGAGCAGCTCGAAGCTGCCCAGATAGTCCTGCACAGCCTTGTCGAGCGGCGCCGCCCGGGATTTGCCGAGGTTGATGCCGAGCGGGATGCGCCGCGCACCGGCCGGGATCTGCCGGGCAAGGCGGCGGGCCACGGCCTCGGCGCCCTCGTTGTTGAAGCCCATGTGATTGATCACCGCCTCCTGCTCCGGATAGCGGAACATGCGGGGCCGGTCGTTGCCCGGCTGGCGCAGCAACGTCACCGTGCCGACCTCGACGTGGCCGAATCCGAGCGCCGCCGCTCCGCGCCAGGCCACGCCGTCCTTGTCAAAACCCGCCGCCAGTCCCACGACATTGGGAAAGCGAAGCCCAAAACATTCGATCGGCCGCATGCGCACAGCCGGCAGCTGCGTCCATGCCTCCAAGGCGCGCCGCAGCAGCGCGACCGAGCCCAGCAGCGCCATCGCCTGCACGCCCCGTTCATGGGCCACCTCCGGATCGAGCGTGAACAGCGCGGGCCGGACGAGCTTGTCGTAGATGAATCCCATGTCCGCGAAGGTGCGGTCCGCGCCGCAAAACTCAAGCCCGCCCCAGCCCCTGTCCCCCACCCGGATTTTGTGCTTGTTTTTTGCTCCACCCCCGTCACACCCTGCGCACCGCTTTCGTCCCCAAACCCGCGGGAAGGACGTCCTCAAAGTCAGCACCGTTTTTTTTGCGCTGTGGAGTTGACTCCATCGTCCATCGGGCTTTTGGGTGCACGAAAACCTTACACTATCCTTTCCCCCTGCCCATGGCCAAAGCCGCTTCCCAACTCGAATGGTGCATCGTTCGCCTCGGTGAGGACCACAACTGGTGGGTCGAGGAAGTCAGCGATCCCGTGCGCTGGGACGTGGACGGCCTGAGCATCATCGATCCGCGCCAGGTGCAGCACATCATCGAGCTGATCGAGCCGATGCGCGATTATGGCTTTGAACAGGACGTCATGGAGCGTGCGTTCATCCCCTTCCGCATCGAAAAGGACCTCGGGGCAGGCCACGTGCGCCTGAGCCGGGTAAAAGACTCGCTCTTCGAGTCGGAGGACAAACTTTTCGCCCTGCCCGACCTGCTCGACGAGGAAAACGGACCCTATGCCGACTTTCTCGATCACATCACCCGCATGCGCGTGAAGATGCTCAACGATCTCTTCGATTTTGAGCAGAAGCTCAGTGTCGACGAGGTGGAGGACGAGCTGCGCGAGGCCCGGAACATCGATTTCATGGAGGGCAAGGCTGTGCACGTCTTCACCGAGATCACGGCCATTCTCGACTACGCGCCCGCCGGCTGGGAGGGGGAGGAGGAGGGCGAGCGTCCCGCCAGCAAAGAGGACGAACTGGATGATGAGGATCTGCCGGCACTCGACGAGGCGGAGGAGGAGCGACTCAAGAACGACCAGTCGCTCAAATGGGACGAGGACGAAGAGAAGCTCGAGGATGACGAGCTTGATGCGGAAGGCCGCAAGCGCGCCCCGGAGGACAAAGACAAGGGCGGAGAGGCCGGCGAGGAGGAAGCTGACGACGATCTCGAGGAGGGAGAGCGCCCGCGCCGCCGCAGCAGCCGCGACCGGAGCTAGGCTTGTCCCCCTTGGAGTTGTTTTCCGCTCGGCGGCGCGTGGCGCCGCCGGTTTTGTTGCTGCGGGCGCGAGCCGCGGCCGGGCATCCCAGCGCGTTGATCCGAGGCGAAGATGATGCGCTCCCCCGTTCCGCACGCCCGGTCAGTCGGTGCGAAGCTCCCCCGCCTCCGTTTCCTCGCGTACCATGGCCCGGAAGGCGTCGATCTGTTCAGGATTGCCCAGCACCAGCACCTCGTCGCCTCCGCGCAGGAATTCGCCGGCCCCGGGATTGACGATGCGGCAGCCGTTCCGGCTGATGCCCGCGATTTGCACGCCGCTATGGCGCGTCGGCGCCAGCGCAGCCAGGGTAAATCCGACGCATTTGCTGCGTGCCGGCACCATGATCGCCTCCATGCGCACTTCGTCGAATCCCGCTGTGGCCGGCTCCGTGACGGACACGATGGCCAGGAACTTCTTGGCCGCCGCCATCTGCGGTCCCAAGCCGAGCAGCAGCACCCGGTCGCGCGGGTACAGGACCGTCTCGGGCGAAGGGTTCACGATCATGTAGCCCTGGCGCTCGATGCCGACCACCGAGCAGCCAAACTTCGCCCGAAGCGCCAGTTCGGTCATGGTGCGCCCCCGGCAGTCGGCGAGGTCGGGCAACACACATTCCGAGATGTTGAGATTCCATTCGCCATGCAGCCGCAGCCAGGGCGGCGCGGTGACCGAGCCTCGCTGGTCGGCACCCGCCAGAATCTCGTTCAGGCCCACCTCCAGTTCACTGTGCCAGTAGATGAGCTTGCGCCAGAAGACCGCCAGACCCACGACGGCGATCAAGCTGATGGCGATCAGCAGCCAGCGGGTTACATCGCCCAGCGGCAGCACCGCGGAGAGCCAAAGGAAAAGCCCCGCTCCGGCCACGGCCTTCAAACCCGTCTCCACAATGGGGCGCAACACTGCCGCGCGGTGATGTCCGGCGGTCGAAACCTCGGCATAGAGCAGGGACAACGCGGAGATGTTGCGCCAGATGGCCACCAGCGGCGCCAACACCACGAGCACGAGCAACGACCAGAACACAATCTCAAGCCCGTGAGGGAAGAGCCAGTCGCGACCGAGATACTGCCCCACCTCGCTGAACATCTGTTCGGAAAAAACCAGCAGGCCGGTGACAAACAGAATCTCCACGCCGATCTGCACGAAGCGCTTCTTGCTCAGCTGCCACAGGCGGTTGCGCTTGGCGCGCAGCTGCAGGCGCTCCAGCAGCTGCTGGTAATAATTGATCCAGTCCTGCAACAGCCCGGGCTGGCGTTCCACCAGCCAGGTGCTGATCCCGTCTGAATGCCGCGTCAGCACGGGCGCCGCCAGGGTCGTGAGCAGCGACACGCCGACCGCCAGCGGATAGAATTTCTCCGGCACCGCCCCGACCGACACGCCGAGTTGGGCGATGATGAAGGAAAACTCGCCGATCGGCGTCACGGCCAGGCCCACTCGCAGCGCGGCCTTCGCGTTGGTGCCGATCGCCACCAGCCCGATGGTGCATGCGGTCACCCGGCCGAAGATGGTCAGCACCGCCACCCCCAGGATGAGCCAGGCGCTCTCGCCGAGACGGCTGACGTCGATCTGCATGCCGATGGCCACGAAAAACACCGCGCTGAACACGTCCCTCAGTCCCTCGAAGGTGCGGTCCACCTGCGTCCGGTGCGGCGTCTCGGCGACGATGGCGCCGAGCAGGAACGCCCCCAGGGCTAGCGAGTAGCCGGCGCGTGCCGCAAGGAGCGCCATCGTGAGCAGCAGTCCTGCGGTCACGAGCGTTTGCAGCTCCTCGACCGCACTGAGGCTCAGCTTGCGCAGGAGCCACGGCACGACCAGGAGGCCGCCGATGCTTGCCAGCACCACAAAGGCGCTCAGCAAACCCAGCGTCTCGCCGAGCCGGGTCGCGCCCCCCTGGCGGAATTGCACGAATGAACTGAGCAGCGTCAGCATCACGACGGCCACCATGTCCTCGATCACCACCACGCCCATGGCATACTGCCCCGTCTTTTCATGCGTGATGCCGGTTTCATGCAGCACCTTGCTGATGACCGCCGAGCTGGAGATCATCAGCAGGCCCGCGAGAAACACCCCCTCGGCCTGGCTCCAGCCGAGCAGCGTGCCGGCCAGCCGGGAAAAATCATAGATGAGGTTGGCCTCGATCAGCGTGGCAATGACCAACGAAAACCCAAGCCGCCGCAGCTTCCGCAGGCTCAGCCGCATGCCGATCGAGAACATCAAAAACACCAGCCCCACCTGGGAGAGCGTTTCGATGCGGCTGAAGTTCGACACCAGCGAAAACGGCGGAGTGTACGGACCCACCAGCATGCCGGCTGCCAGATACCCCACCACGACCGACAGATGCAGTCGCTGGCAAATCCAGCCCACCACGCCCGCCACCATGACGACGATCGCCAAATCCTGGATGAAATCGATGCCCTGCATGAACCGATGTGGGCTAGCGCCCTTTCGCTTCGACAACGCTCCGAAACGCTTCGCGGTCAAGCGCATCCTCGGCCGGCTGGCTCTCCGCCCCCAGATACACCCCTGCTCTCCGTATCCCGCGAGGCGGCGCGGCGGAAAATGCTTTTGACAATTTCCCGCGCCGCCGATTGCTTTGCTTGGGCCGCACCCACCCGCCGCTCCCCCCTAACGACATGACCAGCAAATTGTTTGGTTATTTTTCGAACGACATCGGCATCGATCTAGGCACGGCGAACACTCTCGTCTACGTGAAGGACAAGGGCATCGTCCTTCGCGAGCCTTCCGTGGTCGCCATCAGTACTTCCACCCGCAAGGTTCTGAAAGTCGGCGAAGAGGCGAGGCGCATGCTCGGCCGCACGCCCGGCAACATCCAAGCCATCCGCCCGATGAAGGACGGCGTCATCGCCGACTTCGACATCACGGAGGCCATGCTCCGCTACTTCATCCGCAAGGTGCGCAATTCCTCCTGGGTGGCCCCGCGCGTAATCATCGCGATCCCGTCGGGTATCACCGAGGTCGAGAAGCGCGCGGTGCGGGAGTCGGCCACGCATGCCGGCGCCCGCGAGGTGATCACGATCGAGGAGCCCATGGCCGCCGCCATCGGCGTCGGCCTGCCCATCGAGGAGCCGTCCGCCAATATGATCGTCGACATCGGCGGCGGCACCACCGAGATCGCCATCATCTCCCTCGCCGGCATCGTGTTCACCAAATCCATCCGCGTGGCGGGCGATGAACTCGACAACGCCATCATCAATTATATGAAGCGGGCCTACAATCTCCTCATCGGCGAACGCACCGCCGAGGAGATCAAGATGAGGATCGGCTCCGCTTACCCGCTCGATGAGGAGCTTTCCATGGAGGTCAAGGGACGCGACTCCGTGGCCGGCCTGCCGAAGACCATCCACATCACCTCGCAGGAAATCCGCGAATGCCTCGGCGACACCATCGCCGCCATTGTCGATGCCGTGCGCAGCGCCCTCGAGCGCTGCCCGCCCGAACTCTCAGCCGACCTGGTCGACCGCGGCTTTGTGATGGCTGGCGGCGGTTCGCTCCTCCGCGGCATCGACCGCCTGCTCAGCGATAAGACCGGCCTGCCCGTGACGGTCGCCGACGACCCGCTCAGCGCCGTCGCCAACGGCACGGGAATGGTGATGAGCGGCGATCAGAATTACCTGCTGGCGCATATCACGAGCGAGGCAAGGAGCTGACGCGCCGGCGCGGCCGGCAAGAGTGAAGTCCTGTGGTAGCTGCGTCCTGTGGTGTGTCATCCCGGACGGGCAAGGACGGCCGGCTCCCAGCGCCTTCCCTCCCCGTCTGCCTCTGGTCATGAAATATTCGGATCGATTCGTGCGCTCTGCGGGCTAACGTCTCCCGCTGCCCGTGCCCTCCAAACGCTTTGATCAGGCCAAGCCCTTTATCACCCTGGGCATTGTCGTGCTCGCGTGGATGCTGCTGCCTGTCGTGGTGAAATCGTTCCTGCGGGTGGGCTTCGCTGAGTTGCAGTCGCCCATCCAAGCCACTGTTTCCCATGCGCGCGACCTGCAGGAGTACTGGGCGGAGCGCACGCATTCGAAAAATGATCTGATCACGGCCGGGCGCGAACTCGGGCATGTCTATGCCGGCTACGAATTCCAAGCCCAGCAGACGGAGGCCCTGCACAACGAGATTGCGCGCCTCGAACAGCTGCTTCGCCTGCCCTCAAATCCCCACTATCGCTTCGAACCGGCCCGCGTCGCGCTGCGCGATTTCTCCGGGTGGTGGCAGCAGCTCGTCATCCGCAAGGGCGCCAATTTCGGTATTCCGGTGGGCGCACCCGTTGTTTACAGCGGCGGCGTCGTCGGCCGCGTGCGCGAAGTCCATGCTTACACCGCGGACGTCGATCTCGTCACCAGTCCCCGCACGCGCCTCGCGGCCACCATCGAGAACGACAGCCGCCCCGTGAGCTACCAGGGCGGCGACAACCCGCCGCTGGCCCCCGCCCGCGGCATCGTGGAGTTCGTGCCACCCGATATTTTCGCCAGCGCCAAAGACCCCAAACGGCTGGTCACCTCCGGTCTCGGCGGCCTGTTTCCACCCGGTCTGACCATCGGCTATGTCACCCGGCTCGAGGCCAGCACCGACGGCCTGTTCAAAAGCGGCGAGGTCTCGCTCGACCCGCGCCTGTCCGAACTCACCGAGGTCACCGTGCTCGTGCCGCTGAATCCGGAATGACCGACGGTTCCCGCCTTCCATCCTTCGCCCTGTGACTTTCCTCCTCCCGCACCGCCGCTGGTTGATCACCTTTGCCACCACGCTCCTGCTCTGGAGTGTGGTCATGCAACTCAACCATTATCTTGCACCGCACGGCGCCTATCTTTTTGTCGGTGGCCTGCTGGTGACCTTCGCCGCCTTGCGGCTGAGCCTGCGCATCGGCCTCACGGCCACCCTGCTCATCGGACTGGCCATCGATGCGGTTGAGCCCGTGCCTCTCGTCAGCTCGCACGCCCTCCCCGGCACGCACCTCGTGCTATTCGGCGTCATGCATGTCGTCCTCTTCCACATCCGGACGCGTTTCCCGCGCGAGGAGACGGTCATTGGCGTGGTCGTGGCGCTGCTGGCGAACCTCGGGTTCTTTCTCGGTCTCTCCTTTGTCTTTGTGGAGTTCGGCCGCCACCCGGTGCCCGGCGCCGCCTGGCTGCGGCTCTTCGCCGATCTCGGCTGGTCGCAGCTCTTCATTGTGATCATCGCCCCGTGGTTTTTCGCCCTCCAGGAGCGCGCGCTCGAACTTGGCCAGGTCGACCTCGCCGAGGAGAACCGCCGGACATTTTGAAATCGCACGGGAAGCATGCAACCTTGCCAGCCAGGTTCAGGGAGCCCGCCCTGCCCTGAATGGTCGTACGGGAATCCCCGGGTCACGCGCCTTACGCCGTGAGTATCATTGAAACTTACAAGCCGCAGCGCCCGCGCCTTCTGCTGTTTCATTTCCTGATCGGCGGGATGGTGCTGGTGCTCGCGGCCGGCCTCGCCTACCGGCAACTCTTCCGGTCGGGCGCCTACGGCGAACGGGAGCGCCTCCAGAACCAGCGCCGTGTGCTGGTGCCCGGACCGCGCGGCAACATCTACGACCGCCACGGCCGCCTGCTCGTGGGCAACCGTTCCCGGTTTGCCGTCACGCTCTATCTCGACGAGCTGCGCCGGGAATTCCGCACCGAGTACATCGAGATCGTCCGCCGTTATCGCGAGAGCGAGGCGGAGGGCGACATCGCCCGGAGCGACCGGCCGTCACCTGGTCAGCTTGAGCAGATTGCCCGCGCCCAGGTGGTCCAGCGCTACCTGGACCAGATCAACCGCCTGCTGGGCCGCAACGAGAAGGTCGATCTGCGCGAACTCAACCGCCACTTCCAGCAGCAGCTCCTGCTGCCCTACATCCTGCTTGACGACCTGAAGCCCGAGGAATTCGCCCGCCTGATCGAGCGGCTCCCGGTCGAATCGCCGCTGCAAGTCTACACCGCCAGCATTCGCTTCTATCCCTATGGCTCCGCCGCCGCGCATACGCTGGGCTATGTCGGCAGCAGAGAGGAAATCTCCGTGGAGGACCTGCCGGGCGAGGACCTCAAGACCTATGCATTCAAGGGCACAGTTGGCCGCGACGGACTCGAGCTGCAGTTCGACTCCCTGCTCCAAGGCAAAACCGGCGGCGCGATCTACCGGGTCGATCCGGCCGGCTTTCGCGTCAATGAGCCCGAGGAAAAGCGCACACCCGTTCAGGGACACAATCTCTACACCAGCCTTGATATCGACCTCCAACTATCCGCCGAGCAAAAGATGCAGGAAATCGGCGACTTCAAGGGCGCCGCGGTTGCCCTCGATGTGCGCACCGGCGAGGTGCTCGTGCTCCTGAGCAAACCCGACTACGACCTGAACGATTTCTCGCCCCGCATCAGCCAGGCGACGTGGCAGAAGATTCTGGACGAGGGCGCGCCGTTCAACCGCGCCCTCAGCGGCATCTACCCGCCCGGCTCCACCTTCAAGCTCGTGACGTCCGTCGCCGGCCTGCGGAGCAACATCATTTCCGTCGAGAACTCGACGGCCGATTGCGACGGCGACATGCGCATCGGCGGGCGGGTCTTTCGCTGCGACAACGGCTACGGCCACCACGGCCACATCGGGTTCGTCGAGGGCGTCGCGCAGAGCTGCGACATTTTTTTCTGGACCTACGGGCTGAAGATCGGCCCCGACCTGATCGCCGCCGAGGCCCGCCGCTTTCATCTCGACCAGCCCACCGGCATCGACCTGCCCCACGAGACCCGCCGCATGCTCATCCCCGACCCGGAATGGAAAAAGCGCACGACAGGCGAGCCCTGGTTTGCCGGCGATACCGCCAACATGGCCATTGGTCAGGGTTTCATGGGGGTCACGCCCCTCGAGATGGCGTGCTTGGTCGCCTCGTTCGCCCGCGGCGAAACCACCACCAAGCCCACGCTCGTTCACGATCCGGACCGGCCGCCCCAGCACACGGAACCCATCGGCCTCGCGCCCGGCCAGTACGCCGCCATCCTCGATGGCATGGAAGGCTGCACCACCCACGGCACCGCCAAGATTCTCACCGCGAATTTCCTGCGCATTCCCGGCCTGCGCATCGCGGGCAAGACCGGCACCGCGCAAGTCGGCCCGCAGAATGCCACCATCAACATCGCGTGGTTTGTCTGCTTCGCGCCCATCGATGATCCCCAGATCGCGATCGCCGTCGCCATCGAGGGCGACACGCCGGGCGAAAACTTCGCCGGCGGCCGTTATGCCGCGCCGGTGGCCCAGGCCGTGCTGAAGACGTGGTTCGAGAAAAGCCAGCACGCCGGCGCGTCCGCGGCGCGTCTTACCGCCAATTGATCGTCCGCCGCGCCATCCGCCGCGCCCGCCGGGCGCGGCGGAACACCGCCTGCGGCTCAGGCCAGGTGTCGCGCGGGCCGTAGCGCAGCCGCAGCAGGTCGGCACGCACTTCTTCAGCTTCGGCAGACAAGCCCGCCTCCGGCAGTGCACGCAAACGCGCGAGCCACCGTCCCGCCTCGCGCCGCACCGGATCGGTTCTGCCATGGCGTCGCGTACCCACGACCCGCCACCACCACGATCGTCCGTGGCGCCACCACAGCGCCACCGCCACCGCCGCACCGAGCGCGGAGCCGAGCCAGCCCAGCACGCGCGGCACATTCCAAGGACGCTGCAACCAGTGTCGCAACGAGGCGCCCGCCTTGCCGAGGACATCGCGCAGCGCCATCCCGAGGTTGCCCGTCGTTTCCTTGAGCGAGAGCAGGAGCGCCATCTGCGCTCGCTGGTCGAAACTGACGATGCGCCGATACCAAAGAATGCGAACCGCGTCGAGACGCGCCTGCCAGCTTCGGTCAAGCCGCCGACTGATCGCGGCTTCACCGGTTTGACTTTGCCCGGAAGCGGTGACGGCCGCCGCGCCGATGGTCGGATCGACCCGGAACCATCCCGTGCTGCCGTTATAGACCTCGCACCAGGCGTGGGCGTGTGAGTTGCGCACCATGAAGTAGTTTTCGTAGGCATTCCAATCGCCGCCCTTGAAGCCGGTGATTGCGCGCGTCGGAAAACCCGCCGCGCGCGCCAGCAGCGTGAAAGCTGCCGTGAACAGCTCGCAATGACCGGGCAGGTTGGATTCCATCCACATCACCACCTGGTCACGACTGCCCTCGGGCAGCGTGACCTGGAGGGAGTAGCCGTGCTTCTCCGTCAGCCAGCGGCTCGCCCGCGTGGCAAACTCCTCCGCGCTGACCTTGGCGCCGCCCGTGATGCTGTCCGCCATTTGGGACAGGGCCTGCTGGTCATCGGTCCTCTCCGGAAGCTGCAGGGTTGTCAGCGGATACACGGTGCGCGGCTGGCCGCGCTCATCGACCTCCTGGCGGCCGGGTCTGCCCTCGAACTGGCCGCGTTGGGCGCTGCGCAGCCTGGCGCCGTAGAGGCGGTCCGGTACAAAGCCGTCCGTCCGCATGCCTTCCACGCGATAGGCGGTCATCGTCACCGGTTCGTCGCGCAGCGCGGTCATGCGCAGGCTGACTTGCAGTTGCACCCATTGTGGCTCACGGAAGCGCATCAGGTAAAACGATCCGAGGACTGGCAGATGCCGGCTGATGCCCGCCTCGAAGTAGAACGTCCAGTAAATCGGCGTACCTCGCGAGGGCGGCAACAGGCCCGTCACAAATGGAGTCATCTGCGTCGTTATCACCATTTCACTCTGCAGGCGCCGCGAGGTGCGGAGGAGGCCGGCCCGATATTCGTCGAGCACCACCATCCGCCAGTAGGGTGTGACCGGGATGTGCGCCGGGTCCGAAACGTCGACGCGGAGTGCCACCGAATTGTCCTGCTGGATGTCGATTACGTCGCCGAATCGGATCGAGTCCGAAAAGCCCGTGCGGCTTTTCTTGGTGATGAAACGATCAAGGAAGAAGCTGTTCTCAAGCTGGAACCGCGGAATGGCCATGAACAGCAGGGCGGACACCGCCACGACGCCGATGAACAGCGCGCCCCCCAAGGCGAGCAGCCGCCAGTCGGCCACCTCCCGCAGGCGCCGGGCCAGCCGCCGCCAGTTGCCCCTGGCCCATGACGGCACCCGCTCGCGCGCCGCCTGCTGGATCCCGGGTTCCGGATTCTCCCTGCCCTCCGCGGCCTCCGCCAGGGTGATCACGAAGAGAAACGCCAGCGTGCAGCCCGTGAACGCAAGAATTTGCACCGCGAACGCCAGCGACACCGTGAGCACGCCGGCCACCATCACGAGGAACAGGCCGAGGACGATGATCTGCAGCTCATCGCGCTTCTTGCGATAACTGATGCCCCGATAGAGCAGCAGCAGGATGTCGAGCCGGATCATTGCCGGCAGCACCTCCGCGGTGGAATAAAGGTCCCACGCAAAGAATGCCACGATGAACGGAAACGCGAGTTTGTGCGCCAGCGGGGGCAGGTGCGCCGGCAGATCGGGCCGAACGAGAGCCGCGAGCACGACGGTGGTGGCGATGCCCATCAGCACCCATGCGTCGATCTCGAGATAAAACACGGTCCAGACCGAGATCAGGGCCAGCCCACCGCCCAGCAGCCATCGGAGCTGATATAGCTCGTCGAGGTTAAGTTGTGGCCGTTTTCTCTCCATCGATGTAGGCCGCGACACCCCGGACGCCCTCGGGGGCGAAGGTGATCACATTGCGGCGCATCCGGGCCACAACGTCGGTTTTGAGGGGTGCATTCAATGTTTCCCGGGGCAACTCCAGCACCGCCAGCCGGTCGAGGAACGACTCCAGATCGCGCACCCGGCGGATGACCAGCGGTTCCTCCTCGTTCACCGCCGCACCGGCGAGCCGGCCGGCGGTGAACAAATCCTCCGCCAGTGTCGCGGCAAAGCGGCACAACAGTTCGAACTGCTCCTCCCGGGGCCACCCGCCCGGCGGCGTCTCGATCCACAGGAAAAAACCCTCCGCACTCTCCGCCGCGAACTGGCGGACCATGAGCTGCCGCAACCGCGCACTCGCCTTCCAGTGGACGAGCCGGTGGGAATCGCCCGGCTGGTAGCGCCGCAGGGCCAGCAGGTCGTTGCTGGCGCCGGGCCGGGCCACGCGTTCGCCCTCCGCCTGGCGCGCAGCCGCCGCGGTCCGCGTGAAGCGATACTCCACAGGTGCCGGCCAGACGATGATTTCGCGCCGCAGCCGGGTGCCGTGGTTCTTACGCAGAAAGCCAAACGGAAAGAGCGAACCCACGCTCGCCAGTTCCACGCGCACCATGCCGCGGCGCTGGGGTGTGAAAAGCCAGTCGAGCCGCGTCTGGTCGCCCGGATCGAGCCGCTCACGCAGCGGCAAGGTGGCGCGCGCCGTGGCCTGTTCGATCCGGGAGAACGCAGCCCTGATCTCGGCGGACGAAGCCCGGATGGTCGCCTCCGCGCGCTGCGGTCCCGTCGCCACGGGACGCGCGGTGAGTTCAAACCAGAGACCGTAGGTCGGCAGCAACGCCTTGCGGTTCCACAGTTCGAGCGTCACCGGCGTTTTCTGGCCCGCGCGCGCCGGCGGCTGCAGCAGCAGACGCCAGCAGACGCCCCGGACGTTGAGCCACGACATCACACCGCTGAGGATGAGGCACGTCAGCAGCAGGGAAAGCGTGATGAAGAGGATGTTGCTCGCCGTGTTGTAGGCCGCCGAACCGATGCCGAGTGCGAGGCCGATCAGGACGAGGCCGGGCACGGTCGGCATGATGCGGTGGTTCTTGGCCGGATAGATCAGTGCCCAGAGAAACTCGCTCCAACGGAAGCGCGACCGGCCGTGCAGGGTGGGACCGGACCAGCCGAGGTTTGGATTCGGAGTCTCTGCGCCAGCTTTCATCGGCCGCTCCTAGCCTCGAAGTGCCAGGTGCCAGACAACCCCAAAGCTCCGATGCGCCATGATGGCCTGGAATCTTGGGGGGATTGGGGATTGGGCCATTGGGATTTCCCGCCGGCTTTAAACCGGCGTCGGAATGGAAGCCGTGATCCTCCGCAGCACGGCCGCAATGGCGTTGCGCTCCTCCAGCACGTCGGACGTCTGCCGCACCAGCGCCAGCCGATGGCCGAACACGGCCTGCACCAGGTCGAGTACGTCCTCGGGCACCACGAAGTCCCGGCCGTTCAGCAGTGCCCGCGCCTGCGCGGCCAGCTTGAGGGAGAGGCCGCCGCGCACGCTGATGCCGGCCTTGAATTCCGCCTCGGTGCGCGTGGCCGCCACGATCTTGAGGATGAAGTCGAGCACGCTCTCCTCGATGAAGATCTGCGTGACGAGCTGCTGCAGCTTGAGCACGTAGGTGCGCATCACGACCGGGTTGAGCTGGATCGAGTCATACGTCATGCGCGGGGCGCGCAGAATTTCCAGCTCATCGGCCGTCTGCGGATAGCCCATCCGGATGCGCATGAGGAAACGGTCCATCTGGCTCTCGGGCAGCGGGAAGGTGCCCTCGTAGTCGACCGGATTCTGCGTAGCCAGGACCATGAACGGCGCGCCGACGGCGTGGGCCTCGCCGTCGATCGTGACCTTGCCGCGGTCCATCACTTCGAGCAGCGCCGACTGCGTCTTGGGCGTGGCGCGGTTGATCTCGTCGGCCAGCACGATGTTGGCGAAAATCGGGCCGGGTTTGAATACGAACTCCTTCACGTGCTCGTCGTAGATGGCGACCCCCGTGACATCGCTCGGCAGCAGGTCACTGGTGAATTGGATGCGCGAAAACGAACAGTCCATGGAACGCGCCAGCGAGTAGGCCAGCGTGGTCTTGCCGAGGCCGGGCAGATCCTCGATCAGCAGGTGCCCGCCCGCGGCGAAGCAGACCAGGGTGCGCTCAATGACGTCGTCCTTGCCCTTGATGGCCAGGCGCATGTTGGCCTTGAGCTGGCCGAGCGCCTGCCGGGCCTCCGCCACCTGGGTGGTGTGCATGAACTCGCTCATGGCCCCCAAGGCTAGACAGGATGGCCGCGGCGTCAACGCGCCTGCCGCCGGGGATGCGCCGTTCCCTCCGGCCCGGTTAGAGCAGCTTGAGCAGCGCGCTGAAATCCTCGTCGCCGGACCCTTGCGCCTCGGCGAGCCGGAGGCGCTCGCGCACGGCCTCGAGCAGCGGCAGCCGGGCCGCTCCGGACGCCAGCCGCATGTCCTTGTGCATGTGTTTCACCGAAAACTGCGGTGAAAAATCGCCCGTGCGCAGCTTGGGTTCCTTGAGCTTCGAGAGGCCGGACGCGCCGACGTTGCGCGCCAGGGCATCGAAGAAGATGTCGTCGCTGATGCCCGCGCGGCGCGCGAACACCAGCGCCTCGCACAATCCCTCGAGCATGACCGCGAGATTGAGGTTCATCGCCAGTTTGAGCGCCGCCGCCTTCCGCGGCTCGACGGCGATGTACAACCGCGTCTCCGACACGAGCTGGAGCAGCGGCTCGGCGGCCGCGACCAGATCCGCCGGTCCGCCGAGATAGAACACCGTCTTCCTTTGCTCCGCCGCCGGCTTGCTGCCCGTGAACGGCGCCTCGAGATAGCGGGCGCCGCGCGCCTCGACCTGCGCGCGGAAGCGATCGCTGCTCGCGGGATCGATCGTGGACGACTGGATGACCACCTTGCCGGAGCCGAGCTGCGGCAGGATGCGGTCGAGCACACCTTGGACCGCGGGCGGATCAGCCACGACGATCTGCACCGCGTCAGCCGCGGCGGCGACCGCCTCGGGCGTGTCCTTCCATTGCGGCATGGCCGGTTGCGGCGTGCGGTTCCAGCAGCCCGCCAGCACGCCCGCCGCGGCATAATGTTTCACCCACGTTCCGCCGATGATACCCAGTCCGATGACGCCGATGGTTTTCATGAGAAAGAAGCGAGCATCGAGGAGTGAGCATGTCGCAAGCGCATGCGCGCCATTCGATTCTCGCTACTCGTTGCTAGGCGAGAATCTCCAGCAGCCGCGTGAAGAGGCGGTTGACCTGCTCCTGGTTGGATTTCACGAGGTCCTTGAACTTGGCAAAGTCGATCTCCGTGCCTTCGAGGCCATTCGCATAATTATCAATGATGGCAAGGCTGTTGTACCTCAGCCCGATTTCGGCGCACAGGTCGGCCTCGTGCGCGGCGGTCATGCCAACCACGTCGCCCCAGTGCTGGATGATCCTGATCTCCGCCTTGGTCTCGAAACGCGGACCGCGCATCTGCACGTAGACTTTGCCGGGGTGAATCTTGAATTCGGGCGCCAGCTTCTCGACGAGCAACGGGATGAGGTTGTTGGCGATGCCGGGCGCGCCGCCTTTGAGCTCCGTGTCGAAGAAGGTCGCCGGTCCCTGCTGGAGTCCGACGTAGTCGCTGCACGAAACGATGGTGCCGGGCGGCAGCTCCGGCTTGAGCGAGCCAACGGAGTTGACCGACAGCACGTCTGGGTAACCGAGGTCGGCGAGCGCGCGGATGTTGGCGCGATAGTTGATGGAGTGGGGCGGCACCGGAAAGCCATAACCGTGGCGGTTGATGAGCACAAAGTCACCGTGCTGCTTATAAATTACCGGGCCGTACTGCGTCTCGATCGCGCGGACGTCCCACGCGGCAAAAAGCGTGCTGTTGACGATGCTGGTACCACTGAGAAAAGCGACCTTCATGCCTGCAACTACGCGCCCGCCAGCGCATCGAGGCAACCGCTTTCTGGCGGCGGCGCGGTTGCGTGTCGACAGACGCCTCCCGCCATCCCGCTTTCACCCCACCCAGGAGATCTGCTGAATCTTCCGGGCGAGTTCGACATCCCTGGCTGTGATCTTGTCGCCAGCCGAATGGGTGCTGAGACGCACGGTCACGCGGTTGTACACGTTCGTCCAGGCAGGATGATGGTCCATCACCTCGGCTTCGAGCGCCACCCGCGTCATGAACGAAAACGCCTCACGAAAGCTGCCAAACGTGAAGGTTTTTACGAGTGCGTCACCTTCGCTGGTCCAGCCGGACAGAGCACCGAGCACCTGCTGAATCTCCGCGGGAGCCAGAGGGGTGGTCATGCAAGACGATGGATCGGTCATTGCCCTTGTCAAACGATGGGGCCGCTTCATAAAGGGCCGGAAGCCACGTATGCAGACGGCCAGCGCCAACATTCCCAACCACGTCGCCATCATCATGGACGGCAACGGACGCTGGGCGAAGCAGCGGGGGCTTCCGCGCATCGAGGGCCACCGCCGCGGGGTGGAGACCGTGCGCGCCATCATTGACGCGGCGCGCGAACTGGGCATCCGCTACCTGACGCTCTACGCACTTTCGACCGAAAACCTGCAGCGCCCACCTGACGAAGTATCGGCGCTCATGGGATTGCTCGAACATTTCCTCCGACGAGAGACGAAGGTGCTCATCAAAAACCGCATCCGTCTGCGTGCGATCGGCCACCTCGAGGAACTGCCCGCAGGACCCTGCCGGGAGCTGAAACACGCCATCGAGGCCACCCGGCACTTCACGGACTGGAATCTTATTCTCGCGCTTAACTACGGTTCGCGCATCGAGCTGGCCGATGCCGCCCGCGCCTACGCCGCCGCTGTCGCCGCCGGGCGCGAGCAACCAAGCGACGCCTCCTGGACGACATTCAGCCGCTATCTCTACACCGCCGACATCCCCGACCCCGACTTGCTCATCCGCACCTCCGGCGAAGCCCGCCTCAGCAATTTCCTCCTCATGCAGTGCGCCTACGCGGAGATGATTTTCTCCCCTGTGCTGTGGCCCGATTTCTCGAAAACCGAACTTGCCGCGGCCGTGGAGGAATATCAGCGCCGCGAGCGCCGCTTCGGCCTCACCGGCGAACAGCTCAAGACGGGCACGGCGGCCCCCTCGCCCGCCGCCACGCCATAACCATCCCCACCCCTGATCCCGCCTGTGCTCAAACGGACGTTCAGCACAATCATTCTGTGGAGCTTGGTGCTCGTATGCGCGCGCTACTTCGGCGCCACGGGCTGTGTATGGTTCGTCACCGCCATCAGTGTGCTCACCCTAAATGAGTTTTATGCGATGCTCCGGCGCATGGGACTCACTCCCTTCAACCGCCTCGGTCTCGCCCTCGGGGCGGCCATCACGCTTGCCCCGTGCTATTTCGAACCGAACTTCACGCCGGCGGAGCTGCTGGCGCTCGGCGTGATCGTCTTTTCCGTGCGCATCCTTGGTGAGCGTGAGCCGCAGAACCGGATCGAAACGCTGGGCTGGACCCTGTTCGGCCTCGTCTACGTGCCGTTCATGCTGCATTTCCTCGTGCGCATCCTGCTGATCACGAGCCCGCATCAGCATACCGGCATTGTGCTCGGCCTCTGGCTCGTCGCCGTGACGAAATTCTGCGATTCGGGTGCGTTTCTCACCGGGCTCGCCATCGGCCGGCACCAGATGGCGCCCAACATCAGTCCGAAAAAGACGTGGGAGGGTGTGGTGGGCGGCATGCTCACGGCCGTGGTAGTTGGGGCCACACTGGCTTGGGGCTGCCGTGCCTACCTGCCGGCAAACTTCACACCCCTCCTGGGCGCCGTGACGGCGGTCCCCCTGGCCGGTCTCGCCATCGTATCGGACCTGGTCGAATCCATCATCAAGCGCCGGGCCGACACCAAAGACACCGGCCACAGCATCCCTGGCATCGGGGGAGTGTTCGACCTCACCGACAGCTTGATTCTCGCTGCGCCGGTTGGCTGGTTGGTGTTTCACTTGCTATAGCCCCCGGCGCCTGCCGAAATCGCCTGCCTGTCCTCCCCCGCAGGACGAGGACAGAAATCTGCCAAGAAAGTGTCCACCTCTCCCTCCAGAAAACGCATTGTCCTGCTGGGCGCCACCGGCTCCATCGGTGAAAACACGCTGCGGGTCATCGCCGCGCACCGTGACCGGCTGGAACTCGTGGGCATCGCCGCGCGTGCCAACCACCGGCGGCTCGCGGAGATTGCGCGGCATTTTGCGGTCCGGCATGTGGGTCTGTTTGACAACGGGGCACTGGCTGAGGCCCGCGCCGCCACCGCGGCGTTCCCTGCGGACACCCGCCTGTACGGCGGCTTGAACGGCCTGATCGAACTCGCGCAGCTGCCCGAGGCCGATCTCGTGCTCGTGGCGGTCGTAGGCACCGCCGGCCTGCGGCCCGCCCTGGCCGCCCTCGCCGCGCACAAGCACCTCGCGCTCGCCTCCAAGGAAATCTTGGTGCTGGCCGGCAAATTTGTCATGGCCGCGGCGCGCGCCAGCGGCGTCCGGCTGGTGCCGGTCGACAGCGAGCACAACGCCGTCTTTCAGTGTCTCGAGGGGCATGCGCACGCCGTTGTGCGCCGGATTGTGCTCACTGCCTCTGGCGGCGCGTTTCGCGATCTGCCCGCCGACGCGCTCGCTCACGTGACTCCCGCCGATGCCCTGAAGCATCCCAACTGGTCGATGGGTCCAAAAATCACCGTCGATTCAGCCACGCTGGCCAACAAAGGCCTCGAGCTGATGGAGGCGCAATGGCTGTTCGGCCTGCGTCCCGATCAGTGCCAGGCCGTGCTGCACCCGCAAAGCATCGTGCACTGCCTGGTGGAGTTTGCCGACGGCACCATGCTCGCGCAGCTGGCGCCGCCCTCGATGACGTTTCCCATCCAGCACGCCCTCCTTTACCCCGAGCGCGCGTCCGGCACCGAGGCCGCCCTTGACCTGCAGAAACTGATCACGCTCGACTTCCGTCCTGTGGATGAAACGCGCTACACCTGCCTGCGGCTGGCCCGGGTGGCCATGAACGCCGGCGGTGTGGCTCCGGCGGTTTACAACGCCGCCAACGAGGTTGCCGTGGCCGCGTTTCTGGCCGGCCGCCTGCCCTTTCTTGCTATTCCCGAGGTCATCGACAAGAGTCTTCAGACTACTGCCAACTTCGAACCGGCCGATCTCGACGCCGTCCTGGAGGCCGATACTGCCGCCCGCCGGACCGCCCGGTCGATCGCCGCCCATCTCCCCGTTTGATTCCATCCGTGCCCTCCGGTCTGCTCCAGTCCCTCGTCTCGGATCTGTGGTCGGTTCTCCTGAATCTGATCCAGACCTTCTTCCTGCATCCTTGGTCGGTTTTCCTGGGCGTCCTGTTTTTCGGCAGCTCCATTTTCGTCCACGAGTTCGGTCACTTCCTCGCCGCGCGGCGCCGCGGCGTGCGCGTGGAGCGCTTTTCCATCGGTTTCGGGCCGAAGATCTTCGCCTGGCGCGGCAAGGATGGCATCGAGTACCGCCTGTCCTGGCTGCCGCTCGGCGGTTATGTCGCGCTGCCCCAGTTGGCTGACCTGCGGATGATCGAGGGCGAGTCGGAGATCGAACCAACGAAGCTCCCGCCTCTTGGCTACGGCACCAAAATGCTGGTGTTCGTCGCGGGCGCGGCTTTCAACATTGTCTTCGCATTTCTGCTCGCCTGCATCGTGTGGTATGTCGGCCAGCCGACCAGCGCCGAACTCGACACCACGAAGATCGGTCTGGTCCTGCCAGCGATCACCCTGCCCGACGAATCGAGCGTGCCCAGTCCGGCGTTCGAAGCCGGCTTGCAGGCTGGCGATGTCATCCTGGCCATCGATGGCAACCGCGTCACCAACTGGCCGGACTTGAAGCAGACCCTCATCGCCAGCGGCGGGCGTTCTGCCGACGGCCGACCCAGGACGGTGCTCACCGTCGCTCGCGGCGGTGAAACGCTGAAACTCACCGTCTATCCACGCCTCGCCGGCGATGAACGAATGCGGAGCATCGGGATCGCCCCGGCCGAGGAGTTCTTCGTTTATGCGGTCACCCCCGGCTCGCCGGCGGCCAAGGCCGGCCTCAAACCCAATGATCAGATCGTCGCCCTTGACGGCCGGCCGGTTCTGCACTCCAGCACGTTCGCGGAGTATTTGCGCAAGAACGTCGACCGGCCCGTGGATCTCACCGTGCTCCGGGCCGGGCGCCAGCTTGCGCTCACCGTGCCGCCTCGCCCCGGAACAAAAAATGCCGTCGAGCTCGGTCTTGCTTTCAAATCGGGCTTCAAACTCGTGTATCCCGATCCGTTCGCCCAAATCTGGGATAATGTCGTGATGACGTTCCGTGTGTTCGCAGGACTTATCAACCCCCAATCCGACCTTGGCGTATCCAAGCTCAGTGGACCCGTGGGCATCATGCGCGTTTTCGTGGCCACTGCGCAAAGCGACATCCGCTTTGTCCTCTGGTTCACCATCCTGCTGAACGTCAATCTCGCGATCTTCAACCTTCTGCCCATCCCGGTGTTCGATGGCGGCCATATGCTCTTCGCCACGATCGGCCGGCTGCGCGGCCGGGCCCTGCCGGCCAGCTTCATCATGACCACGCAAAGCGTCTTCGTCGTGCTGATCATCTCCCTTTTTTGCTTTCTCACGGTCTTCGACTGTCGCCGCTGGGCGCGTGACGCACGCACCGAGCGTGCGGAGGCACAGCAGCAGGCCGCGCCGGCGCCGACCGCGAAGCCCGAGCCCGCCCCGGTGGCCCCCTAGGAGCCCCCGCGCCCTGCGCGGATCGCCATGTCCTACTGCGTGTCTCGTTTCCAAACCGTCCGCCGCCCCACCATCGAAGTGAAGGTGGGCGCGGTCGGTGTTGGGGGGGCGAATCCGATCCGCCTCCAGTCGATGACCACCAGCGACACGCAGGACGTCGAGGCCACGGTGCGGCAGTGCATCGCGCTGGCCGAGGTGGGTTGCGAAATCGTGCGCATCACCGCGCCTAACGTCCCGGCGGCGCAATGCCTGCGGTCCATCCGGGAGAAATTCACTGCCGCCGGCTTTGGTCACGTGCCGCTCGTCGCCGATATTCATTTTCTTCCCCAAGCGGCGATGGAGGCGGTCGAGCACGTTGAAAAAGTGCGCGTCAATCCCGGCAACTACGCCGACAAAAAAAAGTTCGCCACCCGCGAGTACACCGATGCCGAGTACGCACGCGAACTGCAGCGGCTCCACGAAGCGTTCTCGCCGCTCGTGCGGCGCTGCCGGGAACTCGGCCGGGCGCTGCGCATCGGAACCAACCACGGCTCGCTCTCCGACCGCATCATGAACCGCTATGGCGACACGCCACTCGGGATGGTCGAGAGCGCGCTCGAGTTCGTGCGCAGCGCGGAGTCAGACGGCTTTCACGACATCATCCTGTCGATGAAGGCCAGCAATCCCAAGATCATGATCCAGGCCTACCGGCTGCTCGTGGAACGCATGGACGCGGCGCATCGCCCCTATCCGCTGCACCTTGGCGTCACCGAGGCGGGCGACGGCGAGGACGGCCGCATCAAGGGCGCCATCGGCATCGGGGCCCTCCTGTTCGACGGCTTGGGCGACACAATTCGCGTCTCGCTCACCGAGGATTCGGTCTACGAAATTCCGGTCGCCCGGGCCATCGCCGAGAAGGCGATGAGCCTGTGGATGATGCCGGAAAGCGGAAGGCGGATGGCGGATAGTGCAACCGCCGAATTGACCGGCTCTCCGGCAGCCAGTATCCTCGATCCGCGATCCGCAGACCCCGTCGACCCGTTTCATTTCACCCGACGCGAGACGAATATCCTGTCTCTTTCCGATCGTTGCATTGTCGGCCCGGAGCAGCCGCCACGCGTCATCGTGCGGGTTCCTGATTCGGACCATCTCGCCAAGGTCGCCCCGCAGCTGGCTGTGCCCTCGCTCAAGGACACGCCGGTGGAGGGCCTGATGATGCCGGTGGCCGATGCCGAAACGCTGGCCGGACTTCGCCGGACTCTGGAGAAGGTGAAACTCCCGGTCGATTTTCTCGTGCTGGAGCTGGCGGAGATTCTTACTCCCACCGACCTGGTCGATTTCGTTTCCGCCAGTCGCGGCCGCCTGGTGTTGTGCCGGCGTTTCCACGCATCCGCGGCCAGACAATTGGTCGTCCTGACTGAACTCGTGCGCCGCCATGGTCACTTCCTCGCCATCGACCTGGCGGTCGCCGATTTTCCTGCGTTCACCGATGTTTTCCGGTCGCTCGGCGACGACCGCTTGATCTTCACCCTCTCCGCCTTCCGGGCGCCCGCCGCCGGTTTCTCCCATGCGCTCGGTGCCTATCGCAGGCTCGCCGAACACCTGCTCCGCCTTGGTTTCAGGGCGCCCCTTTGGATTCGCAATACCTCCGCCACCACCACACGTGACGACACCAGTTTTCTCAGCCGACTGCTGGAAGCCAGTATTCTCACTGGCGGGCTCCTATGCGACGGCCTTGGCGATCTGGTGAGCATTGAAACCGAGGCTGACCCGATACGCGCCGCCAAGCTTGCCTATAACGTTCTCCAAGGCGCCGGCGCGCGCATCTCCAAGACCGAGTTTGTCGCCTGCCCGAGCTGTGGTCGCACCCTCTTTGATTTGCAGACCACCACCCAGCGCATCCGGGCAAAGACCGGCCATCTCAAGGGGATAAAGATCGCTATCATGGGTTGCATCGTAAACGGCCCGGGTGAAATGGCCGATGCGGATTTTGGTTACGTGGGCGGCGCACCCGGCAAAATCAACCTCTACGTCGGGAAAAACTGTGTACAGTACAATCTTCCTCAAGCCGAGGCGGACGGCCGCTTGATCGCTCTCATCAAGGAGCACGGTAAATGGCTGGAGCCTTTATCGCCCCCAGCACAATGACAGCCTCCCGAGCGAATAGACCGGGAGGACCTGTCCTACCGGTCTGTACCGCGTCACGACATCGTCACTACGCACACGGCCGTGACCCATTCGTGACTTTCGCAGCTGTGCCGCGTAAGCGTAGTGAATGTCTTATTACGTCTGCTCCGTTGCCTGGACTTGCGGCCCCACCCGTCCCACCAATGCAAGCAACCAAGGCGGAGCTGGTGTGAATAACTTGTGGGAAAGTTGCTCTTGAAATGCATTTTGTGATTCACGTTACTGCGCAAATCCGTTCTATTACTCGGTACCTCATTTGTTCTTTGCCACGTCCGCAGTCTGCTTCCCCCTGCAAGCTCCCGGGGAGTTTTCCCCTACCCTCTGGTCTTCAATGCGTTATTTTAACAAATTGACCTGCACCCTGATCCACGAAGACTGGACATACCTTTCTCCTCCGAGCGAGCGACGGAATTTTGCGCTGCAAGACGCGTGCTAAGAGCTTCTCCCGAGGCTGTGTGAATAATCTTTTCCCTTTGCCCGCTCCATGCCCTCATTGACCCTCCCGTCCAGCCTTTGGGAAACCGTCAAGTGCGACTTCAAAGGGCTATTCCCTGAGGATGTCTTCCAGATGTGGTTCGAGCCCATCGTCTGCCTCGAAACGACCGAGGATTCAATGGCACTCGGCGTGCCTAACGACTTCGCGGCGATCTGGATCCACGACAACTACCTCGATCTTATTACTCAACGCCTGCGCCTCACCGCCGGCCGGCTGATCAACGTTTCCCTGAAGGTTCATCATTCCGGGCCTGCGGCCAAGCCCGCCCCCGGCTCCCCATCGGCCGGCAACGGCATTCATGACATTCCGCCCGCCCCCACGCACCAGAATCGCGTGCGGACCATCCCACGCCGTTCCGGCCGTTATGATGAAAAAGGCCCCAACGCCGGCACGCTCAACCCCCGCAACACCTTCGAAAACTTCGTCGTCGGCGCCAACAACCAGCTGGCCCATGCCGCCGCCCTGGCCGTGGCGCAAGCGCCGGCCCAGGCCTTCAATCCACTGTTCATCTACGGCGATACCGGCCTCGGCAAGACGCACTTGATGCACGCCGTGGGGCACAGCATTCTTCGCAACAACCCCGACGCCAGGGTCGCGTACCTCTCCACCGAAAAATTCACCAACGAGTTCATTCAGGCCCTGCAGGAAAACAGTCTCACCCGTTTCCGCCAGCGCTATCGCAACGTCGACGTACTCCTGCTCGACGACGTGCAGTTCCTCAGCAACAAGGAGCGCATCCAAGAGGAATTCTTCCATACCTTCAACGACGTCTTCGAATCGGGGAAACAGGTCGTCCTTTCCAGTGACCGTCCCGCCAGCGAGATCGCCAAGCTCGAATCGCGCCTGGTATCGCGCTTCCAGTGGGGCTACGTGGCCGACATCCAATCGCCCGACCTTGAGACGCGCGTCGCCATTCTCCGCACAAAGGCCGCCTGCCTGAAGTTCGACGTTCCTCCGGCTGTCATCAATTTCATCGCCCAGCACATCTCCAAGAACATCCGCCGCCTCGAAGGCGCCCTCATCAAGGTGGCCAGCTATTCCGCCCTCACCAACAAGGCCCTCGACCTGCCCACCGTCGAGATGCTGCTGCAGGACGTGCTCATGGAGCAGGCGCAAAACCTGCTCACTCTCGAGACCATCCAGAAGCGGGTGGCCGACCATTACCAGATCCGCCACAGCGACATGACGAGCAAGCGACGCCCCGCCAACATCGCCCTGCCCCGGCAGATCGCCATGTATCTGGCCCGCCAGCTTACCAAGCATTCGCTGCAGGAAATTGGCGACGCGTTCGGCGGGCGCGACCATGGCACCGTCATCCACGCCTGCAAGACCGTCGAGAACATGATGGAGCAGGACGACTCCGTCCGCGGCAGCGTTGAATTTCTAAAGACCCAACTCTCCAAGTAGCAACGCCGGGTGTCATCCAACACCAGGTAAATGGTGCCCCTCCTGCCCTCCGCCTGCTTACGGCGGGGGATTTTGTTGGTTGCCGCCGGCCGCTCGGGAGGATCAGGAATAGCTGTCTACTGTGAGAATAAAATCTGGTTTCTAAGCACCGCCCCATTATGCGAGGGTTATTTCCACCCCCTTTCCCATGAAAAAAACCAAGGCTCACTTCCCGAAGATCCCGCCCATCGCCTACGAAGGCCCGAAATCGGAGAATCCCCTCTCGTTCAAGCACTACAATCCCGCCGAGATTATCGATGGCAAGTCGCTGAAGGACCACCTCCGCTTCTCCATCGCCTACTGGCACTCTTTTCGCGGCGTCGGCGCCGATCCGTTCGGCTGGGGTACCATTGTCCGTCCTTGGGAAAACGGTGAGAATCCCCTGGCGATCGCACGAGCGCGTATGGACGCCGCCTTTGAGTTCTTCGCGAAGATTCAGGCGCCCTTCTGGTGCTTCCACGATCGCGATATCGCGCCCGAGGGACGCTCGCTCGCCGAGTCGAACCGGAACCTCGACAAGCTGGTCGCCCACGCGAAACAACTGCAAAAGGCCACCGGCGTGAAGCTGCTCTGGGGTACGGCCAATCTCTTCTCAAATCCGCGCTACATGTGCGGCGCCGCCACCAACCCCGATGCCCATGTCTTCGCCTCTGCCGCCGCGCAGGTGAAGAAGGCGCTGGAGGTCACGAAGGAGTTAGGGGGGGAGAACTACGTTTTCTGGGGCGGTCGTGAAGGCTACGAGACCCTCCTTAACACTGACCTTAAGCGTGAGCAGGACCACCTGGCCGCGTTCCTGCACATGGCGGTCGACTATGCCAAGGCCATTGGCTTCAAGGGCCAATTCCTCATCGAGCCGAAGCCCATGGAGCCCACGAAGCACCAGTATGACTTCGACGTCGCCGCCGGCATCGCCTTCCTAAGAACCCACGGTCTGGACAAGCATTTCAAATTCAACATCGAAACCAACCACGCCACCCTCGCCGGCCATACCTTCCAGCACGAAATCGAGACCGCGGCGGCGCATGGCCTGCTCGGCTCCATTGACGCCAACACCGGCGACCTGCTGCTCGGCTGGGACACCGACCAGTTCAACACCGATGTCAAGGAACTCACCCTCGCCATGGTCTCAATACTGCGCGCCGGTGGTCTCGGCTCGGGTGGTTTCAATTTCGACGCCAAGCTGCGCCGCCCCTCCGTCGATCTTGAAGACCTCTTCTACGCGCACATCGGCGGCTTCGACGCCTATGCGCTGGCCTTCAAGCTCGCGCGGCGCATTCTCGCTGAGGGTAAGTTCACCCGGTTCGTTGCCGCCCGTTACAACAGCTATAACGTGGGCTTCGGTCGCGACATCGAATCGGGTCGGGTTGGCTTCAGGGAGTTGGAGAAGATCGTGCTTAAACTGGGTGAACCCCTTCCGCACAGCGGACGGCAGGAATACCTCGAGAACCTGCTGAACCAGTACCTTCACGGCTAAGCGAGCGGCCGGGGACTGCCTTACTCCAAGGCGCGGCCGCCAAGCCGCGCCTTTTTTATCTCCCCGGCAATCGCTTCACGCGATCGGCCCGTGGCTGGAAGTATTGTGCCCCGGCTGTTCTGGACGTTGTGCGGCAATCGCAAGTTCGGTCGGGCCGGCGCAGCGCTCCGCCCGGCGCCGCCAAGCGCGGCGGACAATGATCTTCACGCCCCCATGGTAGAACGCGAGCGCCAAGAGCATTCCGCAAACGGCGTAAAAGAGTCCCTCGACCGTCGTCGGCACCGCCGGTTTGAAGATCGTCCATGTTGCGTGAACGATGGAAAAATCGAGGTGCCGGAGGAAAACGAACGGCCGGCTTAACATCGACGCCTGCCGGATGGCCGCGTCCGCCGCGGCCAGCGCGTCCACCCGTTCCGTCGTTGCCTGGATCACCCGCCCGAGCCGCGCCACCGTCGGTTCACCGCTGCCCAGATTCCGCGCGATCAACTGGTCGAGCGTGAGGTCCGACTGCGCCGCCACCGCCCGGAACTGTTCCAGTTGCCGGCGCGCCTCATCGAGATGCCCGCCCAGCCGTTGCAGATACTGCTGGATGAACTCCGGCAGTTGCGAGAACAGCACAGCCCCCACGACGCACAGCAGGCGATCGAGCAATCCCTCGCCGCCGGCCAGCAAGGAGCGAACCGGTTGGTTCCAGCGCACGGGAGGAAGATTGATCAATTTCTCCGCCAGGCAAGCCTCCGTCGTCCCAGTCCGGCGCGCCCCAGTTCCGACCGGGTACCGCCAAGCGCGTGCTTACTCCGTGTCGTAGATTTGCCCACGCGTCCAGCAGCTCTTGAATTTCGCGACGAACGCCAAGTGGATCGGATCGGCCGGGTAGGCATTGTGGGCCGGCACAACCCGGCAAATCACCGTGAGGCCGACAGCGAACGTCTTATCGACCACGGGCCGGTCCGCGACGGCGGCTGGCACGCCGATGCAGACCTTCTCAATGTGTTTGATGGCCGCCAATGACTCGACCCCGCGGCGGAACTCGGCGCATTGCGCTTCGGTGAGTCCGGGTTTCCGCCAGAAGAAGACCGGGTGAATCAGCACGGCGAAAAGGGATCGAGTCGGATGATCGGCGGCGAGTACATTCTGATCCTGCCTTATTGGCTCTCCTTGGGGCCAGCCTCGTCGTTGAGATGGCATGCGACCAGATGATCGCCGGTCCGGCCGGCTTCTACACCGATGGCACGCTGCAATTCAGGCCGGTGTTGCTGGCACGGCACGAAGCACTGCGGGCAGCGCGGATGGAAGGCGCAACCGGGCGGCAGATGGCCCGGATCAGCTGCTTCGCCGGCAATCTCAAAGTTCATGCGCTGGTCGGGGTCGGGCTTGGGCACGGCCGAGTGCAACGCCTTGGTGTAGGGATGCCGGGGATCTTCAAACAGGGCGGCAGTCTCCCCAATTTCGACGATGCGGCCGGCGTACATCACGGCCACGCGATCGCAGACATGGCGGATGACGTCGAGGTTGTGGGCGACGAAGATACAGGTGAGTTTGAACTCCTCTTGGAGATCCTTCAACAGGTTGAGGACCTGAGCCTGCACGGATACGTCGAGGGCCGACACGGCCTCGTCGGCCACGACCAGGGAGGGATGCATGATGAGGGCCCGGGCGATGCCAATGCGCTGGCGCTGGCCGCCGGAAAACGCATGCGGATAACGCGTGCGGTGTTCGGGTTTCAGGCCGATTCTCAGGAGCATGTCAGCCACGCGGTCATTGAGTTCGGAGCCCTTGGCCAGCTTATGGATGGCAAGCGGCTCGCCGACGATCTGGCTCACGGTCATGCGCGGGTTGAGCGATGAGTAGGGATCCTGAAAGATCAACTGCATGGCCGGACGCAACGGTTTGAGGGCGCGGTCGGAAAGCCTGGCAAGATCCACCATCCGGCCGTTGGTGCGGAACAACACCTCGCCCGCGGTGGGGGTGAGCGCGCGCAGAATGCAGCGGGCGGCCGTGGTCTTGCCTGAGCCGGACTCGCCCACCAGCCCGAGTGTTTCCCCCGAACGCAGGTCAAAGCTGATGTCATTCACCGCACAAATGGTGCCGATGACCTTTTTTAGAAAGCCTCGGCCGCGAACTAGAAAATGCTTGCTGAGGTGCCGCACGCTTAACAGGGGCTCCATGCCATCACGGGGAGACATGGCCGAGCTGGGTGGTGTGGGAGCGGTCAGACTCATGGACATTCACCTTGCGGGGCCATTGATGGCTGCAATCTCCTCCGCCCGGACACAGGCCACGGAATGAGCCGGGGCGAAGGTGCGCAGCGCCGGCGCGCCGCCGATATCACAAAGGCCGGCCCTGGCGTGCGGACAACGGGGGTGAAAACCGCAGCCGGCGGGGATGGCGGTGAGCGACGGCACCGCGCCGGGTATGGCGGCAAGGTGGCCGCCGGTATTCAGACTCGGTAACGACCTGAGCAATCCTTGCGTATAGGGGTGACCGGGATGTCGGAGGACATCGTGCACATTCCCGTGTTCAACGATGCGACCGAGATACATCACGGCGATATCGTCGGCGGTCTGCGCCACGACCCCGAGATCGTGGGTGATGAACAGTATCGAGCAGCCAATGTCACGCTGGAACGCCTTGATCAGGCCAAGGATCTGGGCTTGGGTGGTCATATCAAGCGCCGTGGTCGGCTCGTCGGCGATGAGCAACTCAGGATTGCAGACAAGGGCCATGGCGATAACGGCGCGCTGCCGCATGCCGCCCGAGATTTCATGCGGATACTGGTCAAAACGATGCTCCGGTGCAGATACGCCAACCCTCCTCAGCATATCGATGCCGATGCGGCGCGCCTCCACCGCCGTGACCTCCCGGTGCAACAGAATGGCTTCGGAAATCTGGCTGCCAACCGTGTGCACCGGCGAGAGCGCTGTCATCGGCTCCTGGAAGATCATGCTCACAAGCCCACCGCGCACTTGGTAGAGCAGATCGTCGCCTTCGCCGAGTCCGCCGATGTCGATGATCCCAGCACGCCTGGAGTAGAGCACCATCCTGCCGCGGACAACCCGGCCCGGTTTGGGAATAAGCCGGAGGATTGAATAAGCCGTGACCGATTTGCCACAGCCGGATTCCCCCACCAGCGCGAGTGTACGGCCCCGCTGGATTGAGAACGACACGCCATCGACTGCGGAAAGCTCGCCATTGTCGGTGAAAAAATGCACATGGAGATCCTCGACCGCGAGAAGCACTTCTCCATCGGACGCGACTGATTCCGGGGCGGGGGGCAGCATGGCACTCAAGGAAGGGACGGTCAAAGTCGTGGGGGAGTGGACCCGGCGCGCAGCCGGTGCCGCAGACCGATGGCGATCACAAAGCTCCACCGTCGCGTTGTCATGCGAAAAAGGCAGCCACAAAGAACACCGGAAGCGGGGGTCGCAACCCGTTCACAGCCGCCAACCCGCCGCGATCCGTGCAGGCATCATCACGCTTTGGCTGGTGCTGACCGGTATTGCACCGCACGGAGGAAGTCCGCAAAACTAATGCTGTGCAATTCATGCGATCCCCTTTCTCTTCACCCTTTTTGTCGCTCCGCCGGCGAACCAATGAGCCGGCCTGGCGCGGCCCGGTCCTCGTACTTCTCCTCGCCATGGCTGGCTTCACCGCCTGTGTTTCCGAACACCGGGACAAAAGAAAGCTGCTCGAAAGAATACCCCCGCCCCAGCCCCTCCTGTCCGCCAGCTCCAAATATGGGGAAGGCACCGTTGCGGTCCAAGCCTGGCTCGGTCCGTCCGTGCGTTTGAGGAAGGCCGACGGTCAGCCGGACGCCACCGAGAAAGGACCACGCACCGGGGGACGCCGGGATCGCCTGGAGGGTTCGTCGTCACAACCATCGGATAATTTTGACCGCACCAGCGCTCCGTTTGAACAAGGGGACAATGACTATTCGAAGGAAGAGATCGACGAGATGTACGGCCGGGTAAACTATCAGTACATACTGCCGCCCCGCTTGGCGCTGACCTTCACCTTTGTCAACACGAGCACCCGGACAATCACGCTTACCATCGCCGAAGTAAACTCGTTACTCGGCAATTTTGCGCCCCGCCCCGAACAACTCACCCTCGCTCCCAGTCAGGAGGGCTCGATTGATCCCATGCTGTCGACTTTCGACAACAATTTTGAGGAACTCGACGTCACGCTGACCCTGCGGAGCGGGGGCAAGGGTGAGACGCAAGTGCTGAAGCTTCGTCGAGTGCAGCCCCCCCCGCCTCCCGCGCCGGTAGTTCCCCATCAGGGCTGAAGCAACCGCAATCCCTCCCAAGATATGCGGATAATTTTTGCTGTCCTTTCGGAAAGCGACCGCCACAATCGCGCCACTTCACTTATGAGAACCGCCCTCGCCCTCATTCTTCTGGCCACGGGTTATCGCATTGTCGCGGCCTGGAATCCGGACCTGGTTAATTTTACGCCGCTCATGGCCCTTGCCTTTTGCGGCGCCGTCTACTTCCGCAACCGCTGGATGTGGCTCATTCCCTTCATCGCATTGAGCGCATCCGACGTCTACCTCGACCATTACCACGCCACGCATTTCGGCTACACGTGGGATTTTGGGGGCGTGCTCGTGCGCACGGTGTGCTTTGTGGCGGCGCTGGTTCTTGGCTGGATGGTCTCCCAGCGTAAAAACTGGCTGAATCTCCTCGCCGGCTGCGTGGGTGGTTCGCTGCTTTTCTACTTCGCAACCAACACGGCCTCGTTTCTGGGTGACGCCTTTTATGCGAAGACGCTCGTTGGCTGGTGGCAGGCGATGACGGTCGGCCACCCCGAATTCCCCCCGACGCTTTTCTTCTTCCGCAACACGCTGGTGGGTGATCTGTTTTTCACCGGCACCTTTGTGTTTCGCGATGGAATGGACCGCGCTCCGCGCCGGGCAGCCGAGTCTGCTTAAGAACACAGCCGCGCGAGCAGCCTGACCCGGGTCCATGGGTTGTCTCAAGCCGGGCAGCTTGCCCGGCTTGATCGTTTCCGGACCTCCGGTTACATCCGTGTCTCACACATAAGCTCCAGGCTCCGTTTCGATGATTGATCCCGGCCTCCACTTCTTTCCCATGTCCACCTACGGCTACTTCGACGACAAAAACCGCGAATTCGTGATCACGCGCCCGGACACTCCGCTGCCCTGGCTAAACATGCTCGGTCAGGATGAGTTCTACGGCCTCTGCACACAGACGGCCGGCGGCTACTCCTTCTGGAAGGATGCGCGCCTGCGCCGCCTTACGCGCTACCGCTACAACAACAACCCGATGGATAACGACGGCCGCTTCCTTTTCGTGAAGCAGGGCAAGACCGTCTGGAATCCCGGCTGGAAGCCCACCCGCACATCGCTCGACGCTTTCGAATGCCGCCATGGCCTCGGCTACACCCGCATCACCGGCCGCAAGCGTGGCATCGAGGTGGAGCAATTGATGTTCGTGCCGCCGAACGAGAATCTTGAGGTGTGGCGGGTTGCGGTGCGCAACCGGTCCGCCCAGCCCCGGAAACTCGTTCTCTTTTCGTTCGTCGAATTCTGTTTCTTCGAGGCGCTCAACGACATGACGAATTACCAGCGCACCTACTCCATCGGTGAGGTGGAGATCGAGGGCTCGGCCCTCTACCACAAGACCGAGTACCGCGAGCGTCGCCACCACTACACGCTGTTCGGATGCACGCGCCCGATCGACGGCTACGATACCTCGCGCGATCAGTTTGTGGGCGTACACCACGGGCTCCACGACCCGCAGGCGGTGCTCGAGGGCAAATGCCGCAGCAGCCGCGCCTACGGCTGGAATCCGATCGGCGCCCATCAGATCAATCTCGTGCTCAAGCCCGGAGCCGAGGAGACGTTTGCCTTCATCCTGGCCTACGTCGAACAGGGCGACCTGCCAAAATTCGACGCACCCTTCGTCCTCAACAAGACGAAAGGCCGCGCGATCCTGAACAAGTTCTCCGACCTGGGTGCGATCGACGCCGCCTTCGCGGCCGTGAGGACCCGCTGGGACGAACTGCTCTCGGTCTACCAGGCGCCCCGCGTTCCCAACGAACACCTGCGTCGCATGGTCAATACTTGGAACCAGTGCCAGGTCATGGCCACCTTCAACCTCTCGCGCTCCACCTCAGGTTACGAGACGGGCATCGGCCGCGGCATGGGCTTCCGCGACTCCAACCAGGACCTCCTCGGCTTCGTCCACCTGCTGCCCGCCCGCGCCCGCCAGCGCCTCCTCGACATCGCCGCCACGCAGCTCGCCGACGGCACCTGCTACCACCAGTATCAGCCCCTCACGAAGAAGGGCAATGCCGAGGCCGGCAGCGGTTTCAACGACGACCCGCTGTGGCTCATCCTCTCCACCTGCGCCTACATCCGTGAGACGGGCGATGCCACCGTCCTCGACGAGCAGATCGGCTACGCCGACAAACCTGGCAGCCGCAACACGCTCCTCGAGCACCTCGAGACGTCCATCAGTTATACACTGAGAAACCGCGGCCCGCACGGCCTGCCGCTCATCGGCCGCGCCGACTGGAACGATTGCCTCAACCTCAACTGTTTCTCCCGGGAGCCCAACGAGCCCTTCCAGACCACGGCCAACGCCGGGAAGGGCGATGTGGCGGAGTCGGTCATGATCGCCGGCCTCTTTCTCTACGCCACCCGCGATCTCGCCGCGCTTTACCGCTGGCTCCGGCGCGCTTCCGATGCCACCCGCATCGACGCGGCCTATGCCGGGATGCTCAAGATTATCGAAACGCAGGCGTGGGACGGCGAATGGTATACCCGCGCGTTCGATGCTGCGAGCCGACCGATCGGCTCCCAGGCGTGCCAAGAAGGCAAGATCTACATCGAAAGCCAGGCTTGGTGCGTCCTGGGCGGCGCCGGGCAGGATAACGGCCGCGCCCGCCAGGCGCTCGAGGCGGTGGACAAATACCTCTACCGGCCCGGCCTCGGCTGCGCGCTGCAGTATCCCGCGTATTCGGAATACCACCTCGAGCTCGGTGAAGTCTCCAGCTACCCGCCGGGCTACAAGGAAAACGCCGGCGTGTTCTCCCACAACAACACTTGGATTCACATCGGCTGGACGCTCTTCGGCGAGGGCGAGAAGGCGCTTGATTATTATCTAAGCATCTGCCCCTCGGCAAAGAAGGACTACGACGTCTACCGCTCCGAGCCCTATGTTTACGCACAGATGACCGCCAGCCACCTGTCCCCCACTCCGGGCGAGGCCAAAAACTCCTGGCTCACCGGCACAGCCGCTTGGTCGTTCGTCGTGGCCAGCCAGTACATCCTCGGCATCCGGCCCGATTATGACGGCCTGCGCGTCGATCCCTGCATCCCCAAAAAGTGGAAGGGCTTTACCGTGAAGCGCAAGTTCCGCGGCGTGGAATACACCATCGAGGTGGAGAACCCGCGGGGTATCTCCAAGGGCGTGAAGTCACTCGTCGTCGACGGCAAGAAAGTTGCCGGCAATTTGCTCACTCCGCCCGGCGGCGGCCGCACCGCCGTGAAGGTCGGGGTCACCTTGGGCGCCTGAGTCTGCCGCAGACCCGGCGTCTCATGAACGAGTCATCACCCGTTTTCCCCGGGAACACGACCGGTGCAGCGCGCTTCAGCCGAGGACGGCGATGATCTTGGAACCGTCCTTCAGCTTTCCCAGCGGGATCAGGTCCCCTTCGATGATCTCGCGGTCGACCGTGAGAGTTTTGATCCCCTTGGAGACGCCCGTCGGATTCTTTACTTCGATCTTCAAGGTCCTGCCTCGGAAGATCCGGTGCATGGTGAAGCCCGGCCAGCTCTTCGGAATGCAGGGATCGATGCGCAGACCATCGATTTCCGGTCGGACGCCGAGAATCCACTGCACGGCGGTGTGGTAGCTCCATGACACCGTTCCGCTGAGCCAGGGCACGCGCGATTTGCCGGCGTTGCGGTTGCAGGGCGCATACGTCGTCTGGCAGTGGACGTAGGGTTCGATCTCGCGGATCTCGGCCCGGTCGTTGTAGGCCGCCGGCATGAAGGCGCGATAATAGGTGTAGGCTTGATCGCCGTTGCCGAGGAGCGTCTCGGCCATTACCGCCCAGCTTTGGGTATGGCAGAAGATGCCGGCGTTTTCTTTGATGCCGTGATTGTAGATGACGCCACCCATGACGGTGCTCGGTGTGTTGGTGAAGGGCGGCGCGCTGAGCATGATGCCATACGGGGTGGCGATCCGTTCCTTGAGCGCATTCATGGCACGGCGTCCCTGTTCGGGCGTGGCGGCGCCGCTGATCACGGCCCAGACCTGGGTGTTGATGTAGATCTGGCCTTCCTCCTCCTGCTGGGAACCGTAACGATGGCCGTCGGCGCCGATACCCCAGAGGAACCATTCGCCGTCCCAAGTGGCTTTCTGAATACTGGTGTCGAGTTCGGTGAGCTTGTCCCGCGCCCAAGCGGCTTCGTCTGGCAGGACGAGCCGATCGGCTATCTTGGCATAGACATCGAGCCCATACCGCACCTGAAAAGCAACCATGACGCTTTCGCCGTTATAGCCCATTTGCACGCAGTCATTCCAGTCGGCGGCCAGGCCGCAGGGCAGGCCGTTTCTGCCGGTGCGTTCCAGGTTGAACTCAAGGGCACGGCGGAGGTGGCCAAGAACAGTGGCCTCATCCTTATCGGCGTAGGGGAGCACCTTCTGGTAGAAATCAATGTCGCCGGTCTCGGCGACATAACCGGGTACGGCGTTGAAAAACCACAGGCAATCATCGCTGCGGTATTTCTTGTCGGGCGGGGCCTCTTCGTGGCCGGGCTTGTGATCGAAGGGCTTGATGACCGGGATCGCGCCGCCGGTGGACACCTGGCCGGTTAGCATCAGTTCCAGCCGGTCGCGAATCTGGTCCTTCAATAATGGTATGACGCCGAGAAAGTCCTGCACGGTGTCGCGGAAGCCGAGGCCGTCGCGCTCGCCGTTGTAGATGAGCGAGGCGTGCCGTGACCACGCGTAGGTGACCAGCGCGTTGTAGGCATTCCACACGTTGACCATGCTGTCGAATTCCGCATCGGGTGTCTTCACGCGCACGGACCCGAGGTGGGCGTGCCACGACTGCTTGAGTTTTTGCAGCTCGGCTTCGCAGCGCTCGGGGTTGCCGAACTCGGCCACCGCCGCCCTCCCGTGCGAATGGGGCGTGCCTATGCCGAGCAGCACGATAAGCTCGCGCGTCTCCCCCGGCGCGAGCGTCACGTCGGTCTGGAGGGTGCCGCAGGGGTTTTCGCCCTCGGCAAGGAAGTTCGAGCATCTGCCCTGGGCCACGACTTCGGGATTGGCGTAGGTGTGATAGCAGCTGCCGAGAAAACGTTCGCGGACGGTCTCGAAGCCCGCCAGCGGCGCACCCGTGAGGGTCATCCACGTGCGACCGCAACCCGTGAGGTTCTTGGGATCAAATTTCAGGTAAGGGTGCGTCGACATGCCCAGCATGCCCTCCTCGACCACGGCCTTCACGATGAATTGCGCGTACTGCAGGTTCAGCAGGTCGTTGTGCAGGTGCCAGCTGGTGGCAAACTCGCAATAGGTGAACACCGAGAGCTGACGGGGCTTCTTCGTCCGGTTGGTGACGCGCAGCCGCCAATATTCGAAGGTCTGGCCGAGCGGGACAAAGTACGTCGACTCGGTCTCAATGCCGGCATAGCGCGACCTGATGATCGTGTAGGCCGTGCCGTGGCGGCAGGTGGATTTATACTTGGAGAGCGGCTTGCCGACCGGCTGCCACGAAGAACTCCAGTAGTCGCCGCTTTCACGATCGCGAAGGTAGAAATAACGGCCCGGTTGATCCCTGGGGACCGAGTTCGAACGGAGGCGCAGAAACCGGCTGCTGAGCGCACTGCGGTAGAAACTGTATCCACCGGCATTATTCGTGATAATGGCACCATACTCGATCGAACCGAGGTAGTTGCTCCACGGTTGGGGCGTATCGGGGCGCGTGATTACGTATTCCTTGGCGGCATCGTCGAAGTAGCCGTAATTCATGGAAGGAGAGAAGAAGAGCCGGAGAACGCGGCCCAAGCCGGGGTGTTAAGCCATCGGAAAGGCAGGAGCGCGAGGCAAAAGAATGGCTGATGAAGCAAAAAAAAAGCAACTCCCACCGCGCAAAAAATGCGGGGAACGGGCGCTGGCCGCTCCCCGCTGATCCAACTCACCGCCTGCCTTACAATAAATCTGCCGCAAGCTCGGCCAGCTTTGAGCGCTCGCCCTTGGTGAGCTTGATATGGGCGGCGATGGGCTGGCCCTTCATGCGGTTATGACAGTAGACAAGACCGTTGCTTCGTGCGTCGACATAGGGATTGTCGATCTGCGCCGGGTCGCCGATGAGCACAATCTTCGAGCCTTCGGAAATGCGCGTGATGACGGTTTTCACCTCATGAGGAGTGAGTTGCTGTGCCTCATCGAGAATAAAGAATCGACGGGCGATGGAGCGCCCGCGGATGAAACAGAGCGCTTCGATCTCCACCATGCCATTCTTGATGAGGCGCTCGTAAGGTTTGGCCGTGGCCCCATTGGTGTGACCGTTCCCTTGGGCGTGATGGGCTGCCTGCAGCAGGGCCTCCTCTTGTTTCTTCTTTTTCTTGCTGGCTTTCTTTCCGACAAACTGCGGTTCCTTCGGCGGCTTGGAGGGCATGAGCACCTCGAGTGCATCATAGTAGGGCTGGAGCCACGGCTTCATCTTCTCCTCAAGAGAACCAGGCAAAAAGCCGATGTCCTTGCCGAGCGCGATGACCGGGCGCGAAATCGCCACGCCGTCGTAGCGGCCATGTACATCATACGCCTGATACAGTGCACATACCGTGGAAAGGAGAGTCTTGCCCGTACCGGCCTTTCCAAAACAGGTGATGAGCGATATGCTCTCGTCGAGCAGCGCATCCATAAGGAATTGTTGCTCAAGGTTGCGGGCGCGAATGGGAATGCCGGCTGGCGCCTTCACAAACTCCGGCAGGCGCAGCCGTCGCACAAAACCAGCCCCATAATACCGGGCAGGCATGGTCTTGCCTTCGGAAGAGACCAGCAACAGATATTCGTTGATAGCGAGTGACTTCGCAATATCGGCCTCCAGTTCAAATTCACCTTCTGACGCAAAGCGTTGTAGTTCGTAGACACTGACCGCAATGCGCCGATAGGAGTCTTCGTCCGGATTCTCCGGAACCTAGTCGTTCAGGTAATCCTGCGACTCAAGACCCACCGCGCGCGCTTTGAGCTGAACGTTGACGTCCTTTGTCACCAAGATGGTCGGCGGTGGGAAAGTCTCCTGCACAAAAAGGGCACATGCGATGATGCGATTGTCCTTCTTGGCGAGATCAGGCAGGATCGTGCGCAGCCGCTGCATCGCCGGCGACCCCCTGTTGTCCTCAATCAGGTAGCGGTTGATGATAACTGAAAGCGTGCCACCGTTAGGCAGTTTGACGCCTTCAAGCATCGTTTTGGAGTCTGGCAGCAATTCCTGCAGGAACCGGTGCACGCGGCGGGCATTGCGGCCACGCTCGGTGGACTGTTCGCCTTTTATGGTGTCGAGTTCTTCCAGAACCTCGACAGGGATGGCGAGGTTATTGTCCTCGAATTTGAAAATCGACTGGGGGTCGTGCAGCAGGACGTTCGTATCGAGGACGAAGGTTTTTACTTTTCCTGTGACCTTGAGCTGCGGTTGAAGGGTGGTGCCCCCGCTCAGGTGCCCCCGCTCAGGTGTTCCATCGATGTGGATATCTTGTGAAAAACTGTGTAAGTTCTTGGCAGATTGTCGATACCGGAGTCCGCTTCATTGTGAATGAACATCACAAGACCGATGCTGCCACGTTGAAAAGACCACCCCAAGTCGGATGTTTCCCATACCATAAGCCCTCACGGGATTTGCGCCAGCAAGCGCTGTATTTTTTGCCGAAAAAGAAGGCGGGCCGCCTACCCCTAAGCGGCCCGCCATTTGCTTTCTTTAGTTACCCCAAATCTCCCGCTAAGCGGGAGAGAGTGTAGCTATCGCGTAAATGTAAGACGCGACATTAAAGGAAAAACTTCAATTATCACTCTGATATAAGCAATAATCGCTATAGTTATAAGTTGGTCTGTGTGCTATTATCTAATCTCATTCCGGCTCGATCCGTCTTACCGCGCTGCGCTGGTCGTACTGGTCCCCAAATCCTCATCATATGCTCAGCCAGATTGCGGAGACTAATCCTCCGGAGTCCTTCCTGTGAAGCTAGTTCATGAAGCGACGGAACTGCCCGGCTACGCTCCTCGTAGTAGATCCGGAGACGATCAGCCATGTCCGCTGCGACCACAAAATCGCTTTCAGTCTTCTGCATTAATTCGCGAACTTTGGCCTGCCAGAAGTGTCTTTCCTCGGTGTGACGCTGCAAATAATCGAACAACATCTGCTCAATGCGGTTGAGGCTCATGTTGCGCACGTTGCGGGAATCCAGCCGCCAAAACAACCCCGGATGTCCCGTCGAAAGCAGCATTGCTTTTAGAGGTAGCGTTGCTACGCTTCACCAAATTTTAACCCCCCAGCTCCTCCCATGTGGCAAAAATTGAAAGAGCAACTCCCTGCTGTCATCCTGACCGCTGTCGTCGTGGTTGGCGCCGCCTTTTGGCTCCATCTGAAAACGGTCAATGACATGGCGGCCCGTCAGCAGCAGGAAATGAACTCCCTGCGTGAACAGACTAATGCTGAGCTTAAGGCCACGGCCGAAGAGACCCGCCGCCAGATCGACGCCGTCAACACCCTTCTCAAAGATGCCATTCAAAAGCGCGCGGCTGATGTCTTCATGACGGAGCAAGAGGTGGCCAAGCTGAACGTTGATCGCGTGAACCAGCTGGCGGCAGCCATCGCCCAGAAGATTCAGCCTTACAATCCCCTGCCCAAGACCCCCGAAGAAGCCGAGCATCAGCAGAATGAACAGGTCGACAAGGTTTCTGCGCGCCTCGCCGAGCGTATCCAACCCATCCTCGCGGACATGGCGAAGGACCAGAACCTCACCCGCGAGCAGATCGTCGCTTACAGCCAGAAAATCTCCGATCAGATCAGCAACGTCCTAACCTCCGAACTCGCCGCCAAGCAGCAACTAAACAACAACTTGATTGCCACGGAAGCGGTCGCACGCGATTCATTCAAGTTATCACAGGAGGTCATTGCCCTCTATCTCAGCAGCTTCAAGGACCAGTCGCTGGTCACCCGCCTCCTCACGCTGCCGGCCAATGTTGTGCGCGATGCCGCCCACCTGAGCATTGTTGACAGCAACGAACGAAAGCAGACCGAAGAGCGCCTGGTAAACGAGATGAACGCATTGGAGAAGCGCCTGACTGACATCGAGGCGCAGTTGCCGAAAAAGTAATCCTCCTTCTTCCCTTTCTTCATTGGAATTTAAAGCTGCGCGCCGCTGGTGCGTAGCTTTTTTTATTCTGCATTCAGCCTGCTTTCTGGATCTGTTCCGCGCCCGGTAACGAGCCTGCTCGCTCTCCTTATATATCCACGCCTGGACGCCTTCGGAAACTGCACTTGGCAAAGTGATCGTCACGTGTGTTGTCTTGCCGGATGGCTGGTTTGCCAAATGCCCGGGACGGCGGAAGACGGCAACGGGGCGGGCGGACGGGGGCCCGGAAATAACGCGCCTATTTTATCGCCCGTCCCCCCCGCTTACGACCCGTTCATAATCGCCACGCACTGGTAAAGGACACGTCCGCCAGGATAGGGAGTCGAACCGGTTACGAAAAGCTGGTGTCCGGCGGCATTCAAAATGGCATTCCCAGAGAGACCCTGTGCCAGCCCGGTTTCTTTTTCCAACGCGGCCACCCAGTCCGCGTCTTGGGCGAGGACAAAAACGCCGTTCGGTGGTGCGACCAACACAGAAAACACCGTGACTCGGGCCGCCGGCCGGCCGGCGACTGCGCCGGGCACCGCGGGCACTGCTGCGGTCTGCGCCTGTTTGACCTCGAGCTTGATCATTCGGGCCACGGCCTCCGGACCGGTGTCGCCCAGCCCCGCGCTCACCCAATCCAGCAGCAGGTTGCGCACGGCATTCAGGTCGAGAGCGTGCGCGATGGGATCCACGCCGCCGCTCTTGCGGATGGCCTTGACCAAGCTGGAGATCTCCTTGAGGTAAACGTTCTTCTGCGCGCCCGGGATGTAATACATCACCACGAGATGCACGGGCTTACCGTCCGAGGCGTCGTAGGCTATGCCCTGCGACGACCAGCCGATGGCGCAAAAAAGCTCGCCTTCCTCACGCCGCGCACGGACGTGGGGAACGCCCACGCCCATGCCGATGCCCGTGTTGCACTCTTGCTCGCGATTCTTGATCTCCTCAATCGTGTCGGTGCCAACCTCAATGTCCGGGTTGGCGTCCAGAATGCGGGCGAGGAATTCCAAGGCCCGCGCCTTGCCCGCCTCGGGCAGTTCGAAGAGCCGTCCCTCTTGGAGCGCGGTCAAAATGCTACGCATAGATTAATCGATTCCAAACCGTCGGGCGAACCACATCTTCACGTTGTGGGTCAGAACGCTGTAGGCGAGGAGAAATCCCGCCAGCCATAGGAAGAAAACCGGTGGCAATGGGGTGAAACCGAGAAATCGCGCCAACGGAGAAAACGGCAGCCAGACTCCAACGGCCATGATGACCAGCGTCGTGAAGAGCATGGATTTGCTGGCGCGACTTTGGATGAACGGAATGCGCTGGGTGCGGATGATGTGGACAATCAGCGTTTGGGTGAGCAGCGATTCGACGAACCAGCCCGTGTGGAAAAGTTTTTCCAGATGGCTCTTGTCGGCCACAGAGGTTCCCGGCGAGCCAAACGCGGCGCAGCCAAAGAAATAAAGCATCAAAAAGAACGTGGCATAGTCGAAGATTGAGCTGAGGGGTCCAATATAGACCATGAATTTTTGGATACTGCGGATATTCCACCGGCGCGGCCTGTCGAGGTATTCCCGGTCGACGTTGTCGAGCGGAATGGCGGTTTGCGAGAAGTCGTAGAGCAGATTGTTGACGAGAAACTGAATCGGCGCCATCGGGAGGAACGGCAGGAAATAGGAGCCGCCCACCACGCTGAACACGTTTCCGAAGTTGGAACTGGCCCCCATTTTGATGTATTTGATGATATTCCCGAAGACCTTCCGGCCTTCCATGATGCCATCTTCCAGCACCAGGAGGCTTTTCTCGAGGAGGATGATGTCGGCCGATTCTTTCGCCACATCCACCGCCGTATCCACCGAGATGCCGACGTCGGCGGCCTTCATCGCGAGCACGTCGTTGATGCCGTCGCCGAGGAAACCCACGACGTGCCCCTGGGCCCGCAGGGTTTTGATGACCTTCTCCTTCTGATCGGGGGTGAGGCGGGCGAGCACATTGGCTTCGTCGACCTCCCGGGCAAACGCCGGATCGTCGAGCGCCGCGAGTTGGGTGCCCGTGGCGATCCTGGTGATGGGCATGGCCACGTCGCGGCAGACCTTGCGCGTGACGAGTTCGTTGTCGCCGGTGAGGATCTTGACGGCGACGCCTGAGCGTGAAAGCGCCTCGATGGCCTTGGCTGAGGTGTCCTTGGCCGGATCGAAAAATGCGATGTAGCCCAGCAGGATCAGCTCGGCCTCGTCGGTCACCGAGAACGTTTGCTTGGAGCGGTCGAACTCACGATAGGCGATGGCCAGCACGCGGTACCCTTCGGCGCTCAGACTGCGATACTCATCCATCAGATCGTCACGGATAAGTCTGATGAGAGGGTTGATGTCCTCGTCCACCTGGTAGTTTTCGCAGACGGCCGATACCTCCTCGACCGCCCCTTTGCAGATGAGCACATGCCGGTCTTCGTAATCGATCACCACGGACATTCGGCGCCGTTTGAAGTCGAAGGGGATTTCATCGACTTTGCGGCAGTTCCGTTCGACGTCGAGTTCGGTGTGGGCCAGGATTGCCCGGTCGAGCAAGTTGCGCAGACCGGTCTGGTAAAAACTGTTCATGTACGCGTAACGCAACACGTCCTCGCTGGACCGGTTGGTCACGTCCACATAGCGTTCCAGCACGACATGGTCCTGGGTAAGCGTGCCGGTCTTGTCGGTGCAGAGCACGTCCATGGCGCCGAAGTTTTGGATGGCGTGCAGATGCTTCACGATGACCTTCTTGCGGGACATCATGAGTGCACCCTTGGAGAGGCAGACGGTCATGATCATCGGCAGCATCTCCGGCGTCAGCCCCACCGCCACCGCCAGAGCGTACACCAGTGCCTCGATCCAGTTATGGTCTCGCAAGCCAACGATGAGGAACGTGACCGAGACCATCACGATCATGAAACGGATCATCAGCCAGGTGAAGCCGCGCACGCCCTTGTCGAAACTCGTGGCTTCGCGCTTGGACATGAGCTTCTCCGCGAGCGAGCCGAAGTAAGTGCGGACGCCCGTGACCAGCACCACCCCGCGCGCCGCACCGCTCAGCACGTTGCTGCCCATGAAGCAGGCGTTGGAAAACTCGAAGGCGGCGCGCCCCGCCGGTTGGTTCGTGTCGGGGCCCTTCTCCACGGGCATGGATTCCCCCGTCAGCGCCGATTGGGTGACGAAAAAGTCCTTGGCCGAGAGAATGCGCAAATCCGCCGGGATCAGACTGCCGGCTGTCAGGGCCACCACATCGCCGGGCACCACCTCCTCCAGCAGCACCTCGGTTTCCTTGCCGTCGCGCAGCACCGTCACGGTCGTCTTTACGAGCTTCTGGAGCTTTTCGACCGCCCGCGACGACCGCGCCTCTTGGATATAGGAAAGGAAGACGCTGAGAAACACCATGGTGCCGACGATGACCGTCGAGGGCGTATCGCCCGTCAGGTAGCACACGATGGCGATGACGAGGAGTTGGACGACCAGGGGATTGCGGCAGCGTTCCAGCAGGTCACGCAGGACCGAAGCCCGTTTGCCCGCGGCCACTATGTTCGGTCCGGTCTCGTCCAAAACCTTCGCCGCCTGCTCGGAGGACAACCCGTTGCTGGAACTGCCCAGACGGTTGAGCAGCTCCGCATCAGGAATGGTGTATTGGGTTGTATCGGAGAGCAAAATCGAACGTAGACGGTCATCGCTTCACTGCACTGATTCAAGGTGAATAGCCGGGGATGTGCAGGAGAAGCGGAGTGTCCAGGCGGCGGTTGATTCGATGGGTCGGTCCCGCGGAGCGCTTGGACAAGCTTTGGCGACCGATCGCTGTATTAACGACGATTGCCCACCGGAATTCCTCGAGGCCGTCGAGGTCCGCGGCCATGGGAGTGATGCTTGGACCATTTGCTGTAATTGGCCGCAAGGTCCGGCGGCGGAATTTCATGATCGAGTGGATGGTCTTGCTGATCCAGAACACGCGCGCCGATGCTTCGCGTCGCAAAAAGACGGCGCAAGAAAAAACTCCCGCGGAGCCGATGCTGGTTGGAGCGCGATTCTGGATCGATCGCGGTGTCCATTCGCTCTCACGCGTTGTTCAGCCAGGTGCTTCAAGCATGAGTTGCGAGAACCTGTCCCGGTGGAAAGCCCCGATTGATCCATCTGAATCCCCGCCTTGGCCGGCATGATTAAATACCGCCGCGGCCCCAGCCAGACAACAACGATGGAAACCGAGGCACCTTCGAGGCAGTAAAATTGTGAGCGTTCATGACGCCCTCCCGTATCGCATCAATCTGCCGTCCTGCCCCAAGCATCCTCTCTTACTCGGCCTGACCGGAGCACCCTCGCGATTTTGTATCAATGATGCGGCGCCGCCCTGCACTCCGCTATGTCGGTGTGCATTCTGCAGGGTAAGACCCCACCAGCTCGCTCATTCTGCAATAGCCAGCAGTACCGGGAAATCGTCCATGATATTTTATCCTGTTATGCCATAACGCGTTATTACATATTCCGCCCGTCTGGCATCGTTCATGGTGAAGGCAGGGTGTTCTCCGCCACAACACTTCAACCGCCATGCCTGCTCGCACGCCTTTAGTCCACTGCCGCCCTCATTCTGACGCTCCTTCCAAGCGTGAGGCACAGGCTGGAGAGGCAGCCATCGATGCCAGCCTGGTGCGTCGGTTTATCGCGGGCGATGAATCCGCCTTCACCGAAATTGTCACCCGTTACCGCGGCAAGATTTATGGCCTGACTCTGAATCTCCTGCACAACGCCGCCGATGCGGAGGAAATCACGCAGGACACCTTCATCCGTGCTTATCGCGGGCTCGGCCGCTTCCGTGGCGACTCCTCTCTCTCCACCTGGCTCTATCGCATCACGCTTAATCTCTCCCGCAACCGCTATTGGTATTTCTTCCGTCGCCGCCGACATCACTGGGTGTCGCTCGAGCGTCCACTGCGGGATGATTCGGAAGCCACGTTTGCCGACATGGTCGCCGCCCCGGACCACGATCCGGCGCAGGAAACCATCGTCAGCGAGTTTACCGAACTCGTTGCGGCGTGCATGGAACGCCTCGACCGCAGGCATCGTGAAATCCTCACCATGCGCAATGTGCTCGACCTGTCCTATGAGCAGATCGCGCGTTCGCTCGGCATCAACGTCGGCACTGTGAAGAGCCGCATCGCCCGCGCCCGTGAAAACCTGCGCATGATGCTCGCCGAGTCGCACCCGGAATATAAGCCGGCTCTTTCCGTCACCGATTTCTTCCTGACGGCGCGGCCCGTCCATGGCCAGCCCGCCATCAACTATGCCTGACCTGATGATGATGCCGTCCGCTGCCTGATTACCGGAACCTCCACGTCCGCCGCCTGACATAATCACTCAACCGACCAAGCACCATGAAGACATCCCGCCTCTACCAACGATTTGCCGCCTGGTTCCGCGCCCATCGCCCCCTGCGCTGGGTCGAGACCATCGTGACTGATTACTCCGACTGGACTCCCTGGTGACCGGCCGATAACGGCCGCGCCATCGGCCTGCCGCTTCCGCTGCCTGCAACAGGTCGGCCACAGTCTTCGTTCCGCGTGCCGTGTCAGTATCTCGCCTCAATACCGGCGAAGATCCCGGCGCCAAGGGCCGGATAGCCGCTGACCTCCTCATAATGCGCGTCGAAGAGGTTCTCGACGCGCGCTTTCACGGTCACATGGCCATTCACAGCCCATGCCGCATAGAGACGCGCCACGGTGTAATCCCTGGCATCGATGGTGGCGAAGGTTAGCGCATCAACGTCCTGGCGTTTTGCCACGTAGGCGACACCCGCGCCGAGGCTGAAGCCATGGCCCAGCTCCCGCCAGACATCGGCCGAAAGCATGTGCCGGGGCCGGCGGAGCAGACGGGTATGCTGCGTCAGGTTGTCGGCCTCGAGGAAGGTGTAGGCCACCCGCGTTTCCCACGAACCGCGCAGCCGCTCGCGCGCCGACAGTTCAAGGCCGCGGGTGCGCGCCTGATCGACGTTGGCCGTGGTGCCCGGAAACACGGAGAAATCATACACGATCAGATCGTGATAACGCGTGTCGAACCACGTGGCGCTTACGGTGCCCCGGTGCTGCGGAAGGTAGACATCAACGCCGGTGTCCCAGCCGCGCGCGTGCTCGGGCTGCAGCTGGGGGTTGCCCCGGTAGTACGCGCTCTGGCCGTAGAGGTCGAGAAAGCTCGGCGAACAAAACGCCGTGCCGTAGCTGGCGCGCAGCTTGACCCGCCCGGGCACCGGCAGCCACGCGGCGGTCGCGCGTCCGGTCGTGGCGCGGCCGAAGGTGTCATGGTCGTCATTGCGCAGGCCGGCGGTGAGAAAAATGTTGTCCGCCGGCGTCCATTCGTCCTGCGCAAAAAAGGCCAGCAGGTTTTCCTGCTGGTTGATGTCGCCAAAGCCGTTGTTGCGCGTCTGGTCCCGCTCGGCCGTGAGACCGGCGGTCAGACGGTGTTTCTCGCCGAGCGCGACGGTGTTTTGCCAGTCGAACACGCCGCGGCGGTTGGTGACGACCGTCACCTGCGTGGGCAGGCCGGGCGTCGGATTTTCCGAGACGAAACGCCGGTCTTGCCCGCCGAGGATCACGCGGCCCGACCAGACCGGCGACACCGTGTACTCCGCGAACACCGTGGCGAGATGATTCTGTTCGCGCTCCTGATTGTCCGGATCGTTGGTAAAGCGGTCGCCCGGCGAACCGTACTTGCCGATGAAGCCGCGAAGGGTCGCGCCGATGGTGAGCTGCCCGCTCACCCGCCGGTCGAGGCGCGCGGCATAGTTGGTCCCGGTAAACTCGTTGTTCGGCCGCTGGTTTTGGGTGTGGCCGTCCTGCACCGTGACATCGTAAGCCCAGGCGTCGCGCACCCCCTGGGCGCTGATCGCCCCCTGCACCGTGCCAAACGAACCGCCTTCGATCGCGACGCGTTCCGAGGGCGCGCCTTCGCCTTTGAGCGTCCACATGGCCACGACGCCGCCCACGGCCTCGCCGCCGTAGAGCGTGCTCTGCGGACCCCGCGCGATCTCGATGCTGTCGGAAGCCGACACGCTCGCACCGCCGAGAAACACGGCATAGTCGGTGTTCGGGTCGTTCAAGCGCAGGCCGTCCACCAGAAACAGCGTCTGGTTGGAGTTCGAGCCGCGCAGGAAGAGCGACGTCGCCGCACCGGCGGCGCCGCTGGCAAAAAGCGGCAGGCCCGACATGCCCCCCAGGGCCCCGCGCAGCGAGCTGACCTGCTGTCGGGCCAGTTCCTCGCCGGAAATGAAGTCGACGCTGCTGCCCAACGCGCTCAAGGGCACGGGCGTGCGCGTGGCTGTGACCATGACTTCGTCGAGCTGCACGGGCTCCGACGACGATTGGGCCGCCAGACGGACGGCCAGGGCGGGCAGCGCCGCAAGGACGGCTGCCAGCGTGATGAGGTTCCAGCGCGCAAAAGGCGCCGGCGGACGGGTGTTCATATCTGCTCCTGTAGGCTGGGCGGGAAGAGCAGAAACGTGGGTGCCGGTCGCGGACCTCCGTTTTTTCCGGTCCGCCAACGCCCGCCACTTCTACTCTCACCCTTCATTGATGCGATGAAGGTTTCTCGCCAACGCGCGCATCCGCGTCGGCGTAGTGAGCTTCCAGAGCCAGATATTCGGACTCCGCATTTCCCGCCCTCGGCGATCCCGGGCAAACCGGGATGTCTAAAGGCTTTCTCACCCCTCGCCTTCACCGAGGCTGGCGCCTCAATTGGCTTTGTCAGCCGGGTTAATCCCCGGCCTTCGGGGTTTGTGATGCGATACCGCAGCGCTACTGTGGCCGGTTCTCACGGCCTTCCCTGCGTCTCCGGAACCGATGCAAAGAACCAACGCGGCGATCTGAACGTTGCTCTTGGCTCGCGGCAAGCGCGTTTCGTGTGCATTCTTTGTCCGTCCTTCGGCTCCTCGCCCTCTTTTGCCACGACCCATTTTCCGGCATCTATACACCTGACGCATGAACAGTCCTGTCCTAGCCCCCGGAGAAATGGCCGTCGCGACAGGCGTCCTGCTGCGGTTTCTCTGTTCTTGCTAGTTAGCACAAAGGGACAGAGGTTGTAACAATTCCGAGATGGCGACGGCCAGCGTATCATCGAACAAGTTCTGCCGCTCTGAGGACCTTTCTAACGAGGCCAGCGTGGAGGCGTTCTTCGTCCTCCGGTTACTCGCCGACCTCGGCTACGAGGACCGGGAGGTCAAGACGAAGACCGCGATTGCGGAGCTTGAGGTGAGCAAGGGGCGGAAAAAGGAGCCATATAAGCCGGACTACGTGCTGGTGTGCACGAACAAGCCTCGCTGGATTATCGACGCGAAATCTCCGGGCGAGGCGGTCGATGACTACGCCTATCAGGGCGCCAGCTACAGCCTACTGATCAACCAAAAGCATGAGGACAGCCCCGTCCGATACTTCATGCTGACCAACGGCTTTCTCACCAGGGTCTACCGCTGGGACAGGGAACAGCCGATACTCTCTCTGCGGTTCGCCGACTTCGTGGATGAAAACACCAAGTACAGGTCGCTTCGAGAGTTGCTAGGCGCCGAAACTGTTCGGTCAGGCTGGGCGAGCGGCGGGAGCCCCGGGGCGCCTGTCGCGACCCACAGGATCGCGCGCCCCGGCATGGAGGAAGTCAAAAGGACGTTCTATCGCTGTCACCGGATCATCTGGAAAGCCGAGAAGGTAAGCCCGCAGGCTGCGTTCCTACGCTTCGCAAAGATTCTCTTCGTGAAGCTGTGGGAGGATAGGAAGCTCCGGGACAACCCCGTGTATCTGGCTGCGATTGGGCGCGGTGACCCGCTGCCGGCCGACGCCGTGCGGTTCTCCACGCGTTGGATCGAGCAGCAGGAGGCAGACGAGGAGAATCCCGTGGACCGGATACTGTTCCGGCAGCTCGTCGAAGCGCTCGAAGCCGAGATCCAAGCCCGGCGGCGGAAGCGCATCTTCGACGCCTCCGCCCGACTGGAGGTGTCGCCGGGGACGGTGAAGCGCGTCGTCGAGGCGCTAGAGCATCAGTATCTCTTCGGGATCGACGAGGATCTCAACGGGCGGATGTTCGAAGCATTTCTGGTTGCCACGATGCGCGGACAAGAGCTCGGACAGTATTTCACGCCCAGAAGTATTGTGAAATTGATGGCACGCTTGGGGAGTCCCGTCGCCAACCGGAATAAAGTAGAGCGTGTCCTTGACGGTTGCTGCGGCACGGGCGGCTTCCTGATCGAGGCGCTGACCGAGATGCGGAGGCAAGTGTACGAGAACGGGGCGCTAACGCTTAGCGAGCGGTCCAAACTGCTCAACGAGATCGCCAACGAAGCGATCTTCGGGATCGACGCCGGGCAGGACCCGCCCTTAGTGAAAATCGCCCGAATTAACATGTATCTACATGGGGACGGTGGCAGCCGGGTTTACCTGGCCGACGGTCTCCGCAAGAGTCCTGCACCCTCTGGGGCCGATGACATTGAGACTAGGCAGGATGTCGAAGAACTCAGGCTGGCCTTGGACGGGGGCGAGAACGGCCCTCTACGCTTCGACCTTGTGCTGACTAACCCGCCCTTCTCGATGGATTACTCAATGACCGTGCCAGAGGAGAGAGCGGTGCTGAAAGACTATGGGCTGCGGACTTGGGAGGGCAGGGAAAGGTCTTCGCTTCGGTCCGCGGTGATGTTCATCGAGCGGTACTACGATTTGCTCAAGCCGGGAGGGAGGCTGTTCACCGTTATCGACGATAGTGTGTTGGGCGGAAAAAAGAATGGCTTCGTAAGGGACTTCATCCGCGACAAGTTCATTATCAACGGTGTGATCAGCCTACACGGGGACGCATTTCAGCGAGCGGGGGCGCGGACCAAGACATCCGTCCTCTGTCTCACCAAACGGGCCAGTCAAGAGGACAAACAGACTGACGCGTTCGTTTATGAAAGCCGGTACGTGGGGCTCGACGACGTGACCGCGCGGACCCCGGCCAGCGAGGCGGAGAAGGCGCGGGAGGTGGCGGTGGCAGAGATCAACGAGGTAGTCGCGGCCTACGCTGAGTTCTTGGGAGGGAAAAAGGGGCCGTGGCTCGTCAAGGCTGACAAGCTGACGGACCGGCTCGACGCCAAGCACCTGAGACCGTGGAGCGTGGACCAACTCAAAAAAACATGGGAGAAGGCTGGGGCCGGCACGGATTTGCTGTCCAACCTGGTCGATCCAGTGTGGGAGGAAACAAAACTACAGGCGGACAAACGGTACACATTCCTGAAAATTTCCTACGAGGGCTACGCTGTGCGCGGTGAGCAGCGGCTGGGGAGGGAGGTGTCGTACAGCAACGTCGGCCTCGCTCGGCCTGACGACATCGTTGTGAGCAACATCAGCGCGGTGTATCGGGCAATTTGCGTCTACCCAGAAGGGATGGAGGGGGTCCTGGTCACGCCGGAATTTACCGTCTTGCGCATCAAAGACGGCGTGAGGGTAGACCCCATATACTTGTGGTCTGTTCTGCGTTCCTCCGCCGTCATCGCAGAATGGCTCTCCGATGCGACGGGGGTGGGGCGGCACAGGGTCACCTGGGATATTCTCAGGGGGCAGGAGGTGCCCCTGCTGGCCTTCGACGCGCAGAAGAAGATCGGGACGCTCTACCGGAAAGCGGCGCAACTCCACGAGGAGCGGTTAATGACGGTAGAAGAGGCGAAAGCCGATCTGGATACGCTTGATTTGGACGGGGAGATCGCCCGCGACCGCCTCGCCCGGGCGAAGCCCCCGAGGTAGCGTCTCCGGGGTGTTCCGCGAGACACTTGACCCGATATTTTTGAGCGGGTAGATTTTGTTTATGACAAATCAGAAGCCGGCTGGGGGGCGCCCCAGGCACGTGGCCATCTATCAGGAGGGGCCGGCGGCCAGGGAAAATTTTGTCCTGGCAACGCAAGCGATTCTTTCGGTGCCCAAGACGGGGCTCCAGAACGGCGGCAACGGGCCAAAGAAGCCGCGCAAGCCTACGGGGAAGTAGGCTCGGGGTTCGGCTCCTTGCCGGTCAATGCGGCCCCTGCCGGAAGACCAGCCTTCACAGGCTGCCGTGGATGAACTGGAACACTATCGAAAGACCCGTCACGCAGAGATCCTAAAAAGTCTCGCGACCACCGACCCGCTGCTCGCGGGTCTCTTGGATGAACAGTCTTCCCGAAATTGAGCGCTGTAAGCTGAATATCGCGCACAAACCGGCGCAATCTTCTGTCAGACCACTCGCGGAACCACGCGGGCCATTCGGAACGCGGATAGAGAGGCTTTGATTTCACACCTCAGTAAGAACTGTTAAGCTCGACATCATTTCGGTTCGTACCGCCCAGCAGACGAGCGCGTCGCTGCCAATGGACTGGATGGACGTGCCGGCGTAGTTGGAGAAGTTCATGGGAAATGGCTTGACTATAGGTAATAGGTAAACCTATAAGGTATGACCTATGAAATACATTCCACCCGAAGACGTAACGTCACCGAAGAACCGCTGGTCCATGATCAAGGTCCTCATCCCGGGCTCCGAGGGCACCATGGCGCTCGCCATCGGCATCTGGGACGGCAAGCCCACCCTCGCGCAACGGTGGAACGGCAACGACGACGAGGGGCCGACAGGCTGCCCGCAAGCGTATGGGAATCCGTATTGGTTCATCGTCGAGAGTGGGTTCTTCACCGACGCCATAGTCGACAAACTATCGCCGGAGCAGCAGACGTTCGTCCGCACCATCATCCCCAAGGCCATTGCCGCCTGACCAGAACTCTGAAGGGTGTGTGCTGGCCTTCAGGCTGGCTCGCCCCGGCCCCCGTACCATTCCCCGAACTAGGTGCAGAGTGGCCCATGCCGGGTTAGAACTGATTTCGGCGGTGGTCACGGGCTGTCCTCACCCACTTAATGCGTCAGGTATGTAGGTGCCCATTTTCCGGTGTTGCCATTATCATATCATCATATCTTGATGCGACGATACATATTAATTCCACGATGATTACTCCCGCCCAGCCGGTCTCGCCCGCCTACGCCGAACTGCGCCGCCTGTTCGAGCAGCGCATCGTCATCCTCGAAGGCCCCAAGGGGACGATGACGCAGGCCCGCCAGCTCGTGGAGGCCGATTTCCGCGGGGAGCGCTTCCACCGCCACCCGCGCGACCTCCAGGGCGACAACGATATCCTCTGCCTGACGCGTCCCGACCTGATCGAGGAATTCCATCGCAGCTTCGCCGAGGCCGGCGCGGACATCGTGGCGACCAACACGTTCAACGCCACCCGCATCTCCCAGGCAGACTACGGGACCGAGGCCCACACGGCCGAGATCAACCGCAGCGCCGCCCAGCTCTGCGCGCGCGCCGCGCGTTGGGGCGAGGAGCGCTTCCAGCGCCGCATCTTCGTCGCGGGCACCATCGGCCCGACCAACCGCACCGCCTCCCTCTCCCCGGACGTCAACCGGCCCGACCACCGCGCCGTCACTTTCGACCAGCTCGTCGCGGCCTACTACGAGCAGGCCCAGGCGCTGGTCGAGGGCGGCGCGGAAATTCTGTTGGTGGAAACCATCTTCGACACGCTCAACGCCAAGGCCGCCCTCTTCGCCATCGAAAACCTTTTCGACGAGCTGCCCACCCGCCTGCCGGTGATGATCTCCGTCACCATCACCGACGCCTCCGGCCGCACGCTCTCCGGTCAGACCGTCGAGGCGTTCTACAACTCGGTCGTCCACGCGCGTCCGTTCAGCGTCGGCATCAACTGCGCCCTCGGCGCGAAACAGATGCGGCCCTACATCGAGGAACTCGCGCGGATCGCCGGCTGTTTCGTCACGTGTTATCCCAACGCCGGCCTGCCCAATGCCTTCGGCGGCTACGACGAGACGCCCGCCGAGATGGCGGCGGCCCTCGCCGAGTTCGCCGCCAACGGCTGGGTCAACCTGCTCGGCGGCTGCTGCGGCTCCACGCCGGCGCACATCAAGGCCATCGCCACCGCGGTCGCCGGCCTGAAGCCGCGCCCCCTGCCGGCGCCCACCGCCCCGGTCCTCCGCCTCAGCGGCCTCGAACCGCTCGCGATCGCATGATTTATGTAGGAAGGTTGCTTGCCACCGATTCCCCCGTCGCCCGCAAGCGGGCTTCCTCCCAATGCCTTTCTCCGTGCCCCCTGCCTCCCTCTGGTGAATAATCCTTCCGCCAACGCCGCCCGCTTTGTCGTCATCGGTGAGCGCACCAACATCACCGGCTCGCCGAGGTTCGCCAAGGCGGTCAAGGCCGGGGATTGGGACGCCGCGCTCGCCATCGCGCGCCAGCAGGTCGAGAGCGGCGCCAACGTCCTCGACGTCAACGTCGACGAGGCGCTGATCGACGGCGAGGCGACGATGACAAGGTTTCTCAATCTCATCACCGCCGAACCGGAGATCGCCCGCGTACCGATCATGATCGACAGCTCCAAGTGGAGCGTGCTCGAGGCCGGCTTGAAGTGCCTTCAGGGCAAGGGCATCGTCAACTCCATCTCCCTCAAGGACGGCGAGGACGAGTTTCTCCGCCGCGCGAAGCTCGTCCGGCGCTACGGCGCCGCCGCGGTCGTCATGGCGTTTGACGAGCAGGGCCAGGCCGCCGACCGCGACGCGAGGGTCCGCATCTGCACGCGCGCCTATCGGCTCCTCGTCGGCCGGCTCGGGTTTCCCCCCGAGGACATCATCTTCGACCCCAACATCCTCACCGTTGCCACCGGCATCGAGGAGCACAACAACTACGCGGTCGATTTCTTCGAGGCGGTTCGTCTCATCAAGCAGACCCTGCCCGGCGCGAAGGTCAGCGGCGGCGTGTCCAACGTCTCCTTCTCCTTCCGGGGCAACAACCCGGTGCGCGAGGCGATGCACGCGGCGTTCCTCTACCACGCCATCAAGGCCGGCCTCGACATGGCCATCGTCAACGCCGGCATGCTCGGCGTCTACGAGGAAATCCCCCGGGACCTGCTCGAACGCATCGAGGACGTGCTGCTCAACCGACGCCCCGACGCCACCGAGCGCCTCGTCGCGTTCGCCGACGAACTCAAAGCCCGGCAAGGAGGTGCGTCCAAAACCGAGGTCAAGGAGGACCTCGCCTGGCGCGATGGCACGGTCGAAGAGCGTCTCAAGCACGCCCTTGTCAAAGGCATCGACACCTACGTCGAGGCCGACACCGAGGAGTGCCGCCGGAAATATCCGCGCCCGCTCGACACCATTGAAGGGCCGTTGATGGACGGCATGCGCGTGGTCGGCGACCTCTTCGGGGCGGGCAAGATGTTCCTGCCGCAGGTCGTGAAATCCGCCCGTGTCATGAAGAAGGCCGTCGCCTACCTCACGCCGTTCATGGAGGAGGAGAAAAAGCGCCTCGCCGCCGCCGGCACCGCCACCCGCGCCCAAGGCCGCATCGTCATGGCCACCGTCAAGGGCGACGTGCACGACATTGGCAAGAACATCGTCGGCGTCGTGCTCGCCTGCAACAACTACGAGGTCATCGACCTCGGCGTGATGGTGCCGTGCGACCGGATCCTCGCCACGGCGCGCGAGAAGCAGGCCGACCTCATCGGCCTCTCCGGCCTCATCACGCCGTCGCTTGACGAGATGGTGCACGTCGCCCGGGAGATGCAGCGCGAGGGCTTCACCGTGCCGCTGCTGATCGGCGGCGCCACCACCAGCCCGGCACACACCGCCGTCAAGATCGCGCCTGAGTATCCGCCGGGCGCGGTGCACGTGCTCGACGCCTCACGCGTCGTCAATGTTGCCAGCTCGCTGCTCAGTCCGGAAAACAAGCCCGGCTTCCTCGCCGAGGTGCACGCGAAGCAGGTGCGCCAGCGCGAGGAGTTCGCCGCGCACCGGGCGCGCCGGCCGTTGCTTTCGCTCGAGGAGGCCCGCCGCCGCCGCACGCCGGTCGACTGGTCTAAAACCGACATCCCGCATCCGGAGTTTTTCGGCCCGCGCGTCTTTGACCCCGTGCCGCTCGATGAAATCGTGCCCTACATCGACTGGGGACCGTTCTTCAGCGCCTGGGAGTTGCGCGGACGCTTTCCCGACCTGCTCAAGGATGAAGCCGTCGGCCCCGCGGCGACCAAGCTGTATGCTGATGCGCAGGGACTGCTCGGACGCATCGTCGCTGAAAAGCGCTTCATCGCGAAAGCCGTCATCGGCTTCTGGCCCGCCAACGCCGTGGGTGACGACCTCGAGGTCTACGCCGACGAACAGCGCCGCCGCCGCCTGACGACGATCCACTGCCTGCGCCAGCAGCACGAAAAACCCGCCGGCCAGTTCAATCACTCGCTGGCCGATTTCATCGCGCCGAAGGACACCGGCCGGCTCGACTATGTGGGCGGCTTTGCCGTCACCGCCGGTCACGGCGCCGACCAGTTTGCCGCGGAGTTCCGCGCCCGGCACGACGACTATTCGGCCATCATGGCGCAGGCGCTGGGCGACCGTCTGGCCGAGGCGCTGGCGGAGCTGATGCACAAAAAGGCCCGCGACTTCTGCGGCTACGGCCGCGCGGAAGAACTCACGATGGCGGAAACCATCCGCGAGAAATACCGCGGCATCCGTCCCGCGCCCGGTTATCCGGCGTGTCCCGACCACACGGAGAAGCGCCTGCTTTTTGACCTCCTTGGCGCCGAGGCCGCCGCCGGCATCACGCTCACCGAAAGCTTCGCCATGCATCCGGCGAGCAGTGTGTGCGGTTTCTATTTCAATCACCCCGATTCAAAATACTTCGCGGTCGGCAAGCTCGGAAAGGACCAGATCGGGGATTACGCCCAACGGAAAGGTTTGAGCGTTGCTGAAACGGAGAAATGGTTGGCGCCATATCTGGACTACGAGCCTTGATGAGCCGCGGCAGGACTGGCAGTCTTTGCGGTATCCAGCGCCCTTGGCCCAGTCCCCCTCAACCAGGAGTTCATCATGTCATCCCTTCTCCCGACTCGCCGTGAAGCCCTGAAGGCCGCGGCCGCCGCCGGTGTCACGGTCGCCATGTCCCGCCTGCCCCAACTGGCCGCCGCCCCTGCGACGCCCGCGCCGGCACCTCAGCGCCCGGCCGCCTTGGTCGGCATCGCGATCAGCGTGGCGCCGCTGGCCCAGCCGGATCTCAACCGTCTCTTTGACGACCTCCAGCAGCGAGCCGGGGTGACGGCACTGTTTCCCTTTGCTTACACCCACGAGCCTCACCGGTGCGGCGTGCCGCCGACGGCGGGGTTCCACGGCGGCAACTACGGCGTTCCGCACCTGCAGTATTACCACGATGCGCCGCTGACCTACGCCGACTTGCGCGCACCGGAATTCGGTGACGTTGACGTGCTGGCCCGCGTGATTCCCGCTGCGCGCCAGCACGGCATCGCGACCTTCGCGTTCATCCTCGAGGACAACGTCCGGCCTGCCGCGGTTCCGCACTGGGAAGCGCTCTACACCGTCGACCACCACGGCCGCCGCTCCGACCGGCAGCCAGGTGGACCATGCCACAACAATCCGTACTACCAAGCCTTCACCCTGGGGCTCGTCGAGGACTACGCCCGCTCCTACGAACTTGGCGGCATCATGTGGGGCTCGGAGCGCCAGAGCGGGCTGCTCAATGCGCTCAATCTCTCCCAGAGCGACGGCGTCGATCCGGGCCGGACGACCTGCTTCTGCGAGTTCTGCCAGAAGAAGGGGCGCGATCTCGGCATCGACGTCGAGCGGGCGCGCCGGGGTTTCGGCGAAATCGAGACGTTCGTGCTGGCCAGCCGCGCCGGCGAGCGGCCCCGCGACGGGTATTTCACGGCGACCTGGCGCCTCCTGCTCGCCTACCCCGAGGTGCTGGCCTGGGCCAACCTCTGGGTAAGCAGCCGGCATGCCCTTCAGGCTGCAATTTACCGCAAGGTGAAGTCCATCAACCCGGCGCTGCAGGTCGGCTGGCACGTCTGGCACAACCTGTCGTTCAGCCCGTTCCAGCGGGCCGAGGAGGACTTCGCCGGGATGACCGCATACGCGGATTTCCTCCGGCCGGCGCTCTACAACAATGTCGCGGGCAGCCGCTTCGTGAGTTTCGTGAACGGGGCCCGTCACAGTGTGTTCGGCGACCTGCCGCCGGATGCGACGCTCGAGGTCCTTTATCAGCAGCTCAACTATCACGCGGAGGCGCCCTATGACCGCCTCGCCGCGACGGGATTGTCGGCAGATTATGTCGAACGCGAGACGCGGCGCGCGGTGGACGGCGTGGGCGGCACGGCCACGCAAATCTGGCCCGGCATCGACATCGACGTGCCCGTGGCCGCCGGCGCGAGTCATTGCACGCCGGAAGGCGTCCAAGCGGCGGTGAAGGCGGTGTTCCGCGCCGGCGCCCAAGGCATCATCCTCTCGCGCAACTACACGGAAATGAAGCCGGAGAACCTGACGGCCGCCGGAACGGCGCTCAGGGAACTCGGAGTCATCCCGGGGTAGCCGTTGGATTGGCGGACGCGATGGTTTTCCCGCGGATGGAGGCGGCGCCTGCCGGATTGCCTTCCGACCCGGGTGTTGTTAGCAACAGCCCGTTCGGATAACCATAACCCCAAAGAAGGAGATTTTGTCATGACACTGAAAGTCACCAAGACAGATGTATGGGCTACCGAGATCCAGGATCACCCGGGCGGGCTGGCCAAAGTCATGGAAACGATCGCCTGCGCCGGCGCCAACCTCGAGTGTGTCATCGCCCGGCGGCAACCCGACAAGCCGGGAACCGGCGTGGTTTTCATCACCCCGCTCAGGGGCAAAAAGTTGCTGGCAGCCGCGGCCACCGTGGGATTCAACGAAACCCAGCGCGTCGCCTCGCTCAAGGTGGAGGGCGGAGATCGCCCGGGCCTCGGCGCACAGCTTGCCCAGGCGGTCGGTGCCGCCGGCGTAAGCATGCGGGGCGTGACCGCCGCGGCCATTGGCCGGAAGTTCGTCGCCTACCTCGGCTTCGACAACTGGGATGACGCCAACAAGGCGGCCGCGGCCATCAAGGCCCTTGCCCGGAAGAAGTAGTCGCAACATTCGCAGCGATTTCACCGCAAGACGCGGAAAGCGCGGAGTCTAATCAGCTTTGATTAGATGAAGAACTGGCTGCGCTGAAAACCCGCACTCGCTCGCCATACGCGCGGTCGAGTTCGGGCAAAAATCCGGCGCTAGTAGCCGCCGGGTCGCGGGAGAATCACTTGGGGAAAGGCGCAGGCACGACCTTGTAGCCCTCCGGCGTCTTGCGGAAGTACACATTGTCGCACTCGAAATACTCGTTGTCCTGATACCAGATGGAGGTGGCGTCAGACGGGAGCGTATTGGTGACCGCGCCGAGCGGCGCCTCCATCCACACCAGGCCTTCCGGCGTCTTCCGGAAAAACTGCCCCTCCTTGAACAGGTACTCCGTCGGGCCGACCCACACCGATTGATATTCGACCGCGGGCGGGGGTGGCGGCGGCATATTCACGGCCGTCGGCGCATCGACCACCATATAACCCTGCGGCACCGTCTGGTAGTAAACATCCCCGTAACGGTAATAGATGACATTGCCCACATAGATGCGGGCACAGTGCGGGGGCAACTCGCGCACGATGGCGCCCCGCGGAGCGCGGACGACCATCAGACCGTGGGGACCATGGTGATAAAAGATGCCGCGATGCATGTAGTAGTGGTCGCCGCCGACGACCACGTCGAGGTAGCCGTGGGGCAGCGGGATGCCGAGGGCAACCCCGACGTCGAGATGCGAGTCCGCGCGCAGCTCCGTGGTCGCGACCGCGGCGGCGCCGGCCACGGCCAGCAGTAAAATCCGGATGGAAGCGGGAGAAATCTTCATGGATGAGCCTTGGTTGTGATTTGGACGGTTGCCGGGTTAGACGCTCAAACCGCCGGAAATGTTTCACGCTCGGACGAAATTCGTGCCGGGCAGTGCCGGAACTCGGTCAGTGGCGCCACAAAATCCCCGTGGCAAACCTCATCCCGGAGACACGGAGGACCACGGAAATTGAAATCCGCCTTCCTGCTTCCCCTCTTCGATTTCCCTGCGATAACCTTCCTGATCCACTCATTCCATGAAACACCTCGCCGTCCTTTTCCTGGTCGCTTTCGCCACACCGGCTTTCTCCCAGAGTCTGGTTTCGCCCGAGGTCCACGTCGACGGGCGGGTGACCTTCCGTTTGCAGGCCCCCACCGCGAAGGATGTCGTGCTGCGCTGCGAAGGCGTCAAACCCGCGACCATGCAGAAGGACGACAAGGGCGTCTGGTCGATCACCACTGAGCCGCTGGCGCCGGACATCTACGTATATTCCTTCTTGGTCGACGGCCTCCGGGTCTTGGATCCGGGCAATCCCGTGCTCAAGTACAACCTGTTCAGCACGGAGAACCAAGTACACGTGCCCGGCCCCGCCGCGCTGCCGTGGGAGATCAACGAGGTGCCGCACGGCGTGATCCACCGCCATCACTACAAGTCCGCCATCATCGGCGACGAGCGCCCGTTCCTCGTCTACACGCCGCCTGGTTATGATCCCGCCGCGCCGCAGCCCTACCCGGTGCTCTACCTTCTGCACGGTTACAGCGATGCGGAGGACACGTGGACAACCGTGGGGCGAGCGGATGTGATCCTCGACAACCTCATCGCCCGCGGTCTGGCAAAACCGATGGTCGTCGTGATGCCCCTGGGTTATGGCAACGCCGAGGTGCTCGCCGGCGGCTGGACTCGCCTGCGCACCCCGGGGTTTCAGGCCATTTATCAGGACAGTCATGCCAGATTCCGCGACGCTTTGTTCCAGGAAGTGATTCCGCAGGTGGAGAAAGCCTACCGCGTCTCGCCCGACCGCAGCGCGCGCGCCATCGCCGGACTGTCGATGGGCGGCACCCAATCGCTTTACATCGGCCTGAATGCACCCGAGCGCTTCGCCTGGGTCGGAGCCTTCGGCTCGGGCGGCCTCGATGCCGACTTTGAAAAAATCTATCCCGGCGTGGGTGAAGCCACCAACGCGCACCTGCGCCTGCTCTGGCTCGCCTGCGGCGAGCAGGACGGCTTGCTGGGCATCAACCAGAAGCTGGACGGCTGGCTGAAGGAGAAAGGCGTCCATCACACGTGGACGCAGATTCCCGGTGCACACAGCTTCCGGACCTGGCGACCCCTCCTCGCCCAATTCACGTCGCTGCTTTTCCGAGACACACCGTAAGGCCTTCGGTATTCAGCCGCTGAGGATCCCGTGCCCGGCTCGGGCGCGTCGAAGAAGCCTGGCCAACTTGTCCGGCAGTTCGTTTCGTCCGATCTGTCAGTGGCAATGCCATCCGGCGAATATTGCTTGAGGCGCGCCAGCGCAGCCAACCATGATGGTAACCCCTATGAAAGCGTTTCACGGCTGGTGGCACGGGATATTTTTCGTGGGCTGCCTCGCGTTGAACAGCGACGCCGTGGCGGCCGCGGAGGGACCGGGAGAAATCCTCACGCCGTCTCCCCCACCCACGCCGCGCATCAACAGTCCATCGGTTTTCGGGGTGACCCCGGGCGCGCCGTTCTTGTACACGATCCCGGCGACCGGCGAACGCCCGATGGAGTTCAGCGTCGACGGATTGCCCGTGGGGTTGACGGTGGACGGAGCCGACGGCCGCATCGCCGGCATGCTGAATACCGCCGGCGAGTACTCCGTGGTGCTGCGCGCCCGCAACGCACAGGGTCAGGCCGAGAAGAAATTCAAGATCGTCTGCGGGGACCGCATTGCCCTCACGCCGCCGATGGGCTGGAACAGCTGGAACTGCTGGGCCCAGGCCGTCGACCAGGAAAAGGTGCTCCGCTCCGCACACCATCTTGTCGCCTCGGGACTCAGCCAGCACGGCTGGGCCTACATCAACATCGACGACACGTGGCAGGGCAAGCGGGCCGGATCATCCCTCGCGCTGCAGCCCAACGAGAGATTCCCGGACATGAAGAAGCTGTGCGCCGATATCCACGCGCTGGGACTTAAAGTGGGCATCTATTCAAGTCCCTGGATCACCACCTTCGCCGGCTACCCCGGCGGCTCCAGCGATGATGCCAAGGGCGCTTGGGAGCGCTTGAGCAACTACGAACCCAACAAACGCCTGGGCAGATACTCCTTTGCCCGGCAGGACGCCGCGCAATGGGCCGAGTGGGGTATGGACTACCTCAAATACGACTGGGCTCCCAATGACTTGGAGCATGTCAAAGAGATGTCCCTGGCATTGCGCGCCACCGGCCGTGACATCGTGTTCAGCCTGTCGTGCTCAACCCCCATGGATCTGGTCACCGAGTTCTCCCGCTGGGCGAACTGCTGGCGGACCACGGGCGACATCTGGGACACGTGGGATCTCCCGGGGCCCTGGCAGAACGGCGTCTCGGAAATCGGCTTCAACCAGGATCCCTGGGCGCCCTTGGGCGGTCCCGGGCACTGGAATGATCCCGACATGCTGGTTATCGGCTATGTCGGTTGGGGACCCCAATTGCATGCCACCCGGCTGACGCCCGCCGAACAATATTCGCACCTCAGCCTGTGGTGCCTTCTGTCCGCGCCGCTCTTGATCGGCTGCGACCTTGAGCGACTCGATCCCTTCACGCTCAATTTGCTCACCAACGACGAGGTGCTGGCCATCGACCAGGATGCGCTCGGCCGGTCCGCCCGGCGCGTCGCCACCTCCGGACCCATCGACGTGTTCAGGAAGGAACTCGAGGATGGCGGCTTCGCGGTCGGCTTCTTCAACCGTGGCGACACGGTGCACACCATGACCGCCAAGCTCGATCGCCTCGGCTTGGGCGGCCGGCAGCGGGTGCGCGATCTCTGGCGCCAGCAGGATCTGCCCGAAGCGCTCAATGAGCTGGCCGTCACGGTGGAGCCGCACGGGGTCACGCTCTACAAATTCATGGCCGCCCGCTGAGCGGGGGCCGGGGCGCGGAGATGAAGCGTCTTCTTTTTCGAGGCTCAGCCCAAGCGTTCCGCATTGCGCGATGGCTGGCGGCGGCGGCCGAAGCACGCGGCACACTCCGCGATTCTATTCCAACATCGTGCGGACCGTGGCTGGGATTCCGTTCATGTGCACGAATTGATCCAGCGCGATCAGATTGTCCACTTCCGCCTGCTCCATCTGAAACCCCCGCTTCTTCGTGCGCACGAGGAAGTCATCGAGCCAGTCAAGGAGGACTTCCCGTCGGGGCAGGCCATTTTGGGCTACCGCCCGGATGTCGTCGAGCAGCGACGCTGCATAAACTTGATAGGTTTTTAAGTCAGTCATGGCTTGCCTTGTTTGCTGAGTAACGATTCAACCTACTCCCGCTTGGGAGCGATTGCAGTCACGATGGACGGCCTCCATGGGATAGGAGCGCACCTACTAAATGAGATTCCCGGCGGTTGCTCTCGCTTCCCGTCGCAAACGCCGATATACAACCGTGGATGCATTGATATTCCCCGGGGCGCGTCCACCCCGCGCCCGGGCGGAACCGCACCGAGCGGCGCCGGGCCGCGACCGATCGCCACCGGCGAGTTGAGAGAGCCGCATGGTTGCGCATGATAGCCGCCGTGCCGCCTCATGCCCACCAACCCGCCCCCGAGCCGCCCGCCAGGCGGCGCGACCGCTGGCCCGGGCGGACGCCGCGACGGTCCGCGACCAGGATTGATTCCCGCCAACGGTCCGGCTTGGGTGGAAGGCGACTGCCATGTCCAACGAGTGCGTTTTCTCCCCCGATCGGCGCTACCGCTACACGCTCATCCACCGGTGGGACGAATCGCTGAACCCGGGCCACGGTATCGCGTGGATCTGCCTCAATCCCAGCACGGCGGATGAACACCAGCTCGACCCCACCCTGCGCCGCATCCGCGACTTCTCCGCCGTGTGGGGCTACGCGTTTTTCGTCATGCTCAATCTCTTCGCGTGGCGCGCCACCGACCCCGCCGGGATCAAGGCGGCCGCTGATCCGATCGGTCCCGACAACAATCGCTGGACCGCGCATTGGAGCGCGCGCTGCGACCGTGTCATGCTCGGCTGGGGCGAGCATGGCGCCCACCTCGGCCGCGACCGGCAAGTGCTGGCCAGCCTCGACCCGGAAAAGATCTTCTGCCTCGAACGCAACGCCAGCGGGCAGCCCAAGCATCCGCTCTACGTCGCCCGCGAAACCACCCCCCTCCCCTTCGTCTGATGCTCGCGGATGGAATTTCGCCGCCGGGGCACGAAGGATGCGGAAACAAGATTCACCATCCAGACACCCGGGAAACCAAATCCCTCCGAGGCGCGTCTTGGAGCTTTAGAAATCGTGCTCGCCGGATGAGCGGGAAAGAATAAACCTTCCACCGTCCTCCGAGTTTTGTCCCCGATGAAATTTCCCGCACTTCTGCTGCCGGTGGCAGTACTGCTCGCCGGCTGCGCGACCCTCACCACCCATTTTGAGCCGAAGGCCGACCTCGGCCAGTTGAAGCACATCTACGTCGTCGAAAGCCTGAACGACAACCACGATCTCCATGACCGGATCGCGCAGGAATTGCAGGCCCGCGGCATTCAGGCCGAGAGCGGTCCGCTCACGTTGATGCCGATCGGCGTGAAGGCATACCTCGTCTACGAGGATCAGTGGGAGTGGGACTTCAAGGATTGCATGATCAGTCTCCGCATCACGTTGCGCGAAGCCAACTCCGACCGCCTGCTGGCCAGCGCCAGTTATATCCGGCCGACGGCCTTCCTGAAGACGCCCCGCTTCATGGTGCAGACCGTCCTTGACGGGCTCTTCAAGCCCAACGCCAAGTCAAGCCCGCAGCCCGCAATCAGTCCGCCGGAAGAAGGGTCAGAAAAGCGCGGCGGGAGAAGGTCCTGACGGAAGGCTCACGGGGTGCATCCCCTGAGCAGCGGAACTGCGACGCGTAACAGATGCCCTTGTTTCGTCGTCTCGTCTTCCATGCACCTTCGCCTCGGCAAAGCGGGACCGGTTGAAAACAAGTTGCCCGGCGGCAGGGGATGGAAGCTCGTCCACCGGTTATTCGCGACGGCCCTGACGCTGCTGCTGATGCTAATCAGCGCGCGGCTGGGCGGCGAGCCGGTCCCCGCGACCCAGCCTCCGGCCCCGACGACTCCCGCTGCGCCGCCGGCTGTGCCGGCGGAATACGCGAAAATGTACCAATCGCTCTCAGCAGCGCTCGACTTGTGGCAGCAAACCCTCGACCGCCAGCCGCCCGTGGCAAACGCCCAATCGATCTTCGGCGCCCACGTGCTCGCAGCCAACGGCAACCGGGGCGCGCAACTGCTCCAGCCGATGACGCTCCCGATGGTCGACCTGACGCTCGACCGGCTGAAGCAGCTGGGCGTCGGCGGTGTCACGATCAGCATTTCCTTCCCGTTGCTCAACGAGGATCAGCCGCAATCCGCGGACTATCTGCGCTTCTACGAGACCGTGGGTGAGCACGTGCGGGCGCGAGGCCTCTACTTCACGGTCGAGCAGCACATCGCTTTCAGCGACACGCCGTTTTCCACTGTGAAGTTCGATTACCGCCAGCTGCCGTTCGCCGACTTCATCACGGCCTTTCACCACATGGCCCGGCTGATCATCGAGCACGTGAAGCCCGACGCCCTCACGCTGCTGAGCGAGCCCGACACCTTTGTGAAGCTCACCGGCTACCAGCAGGCGCGCGACCCGGCCGGCGCGGCCAGGATGATCGAACGCGTCGTGCAGGGCCTCGATCGCAGCCACACGAAGATCGGGGCCGGCTGCGGGGCCTGGCTGCGCAACGCACCGGAGTTCGACCGCGCCTTCGCCGCCGGTCCGGTCGACTACCTTTCGCTGCACATCTACCCGATCGGGCCGGGCGTGTTCACCCTCTGCCAGCAGATCGCCGACATCGCCAGGGCCGCGGGCAAGCCGGTGATCCTCGACGAGGCCTGGCTCTCCAAGACCGAGGCCCGGACCCAGGTGGCCGACTTCAACCAGATGGCGGACATCTTCGGCCGCGACGCCTTCAGTTTCTGGGCGCCACTCGACGCGAAGTTTTTCGCGAACGTCGCGCACTTCGCCCGCGTCAACGGCGTCGCCTATGTCGCGCCGTTCTGGACCACGTATTTCTGGGGCAACGTCGACTACGCGCCCGACACCCAGGGCCTGCCCTTTGACCAGCTGCGGCGCCGGGCCAACCGCGCCGCGACCGCCGCCCTGCAGGCCGGCACCTTCACGCCCACCGGGCAGGCCTGGGGTGACACGATCCGCTGAGCCGACCCGCACGCCGGAGCCAAATCGGGAGAAAATCATGGGTTCTTCCGGCCCCGCCAGCGCCGAACAAGCCGATGCTTCTGCCCGGCCCGCGAATTGCAGGCTCGCGCCGCGGGCTCGGTGCACGCAGAATCCCGCGTTGGCGATTTCCGTCATGGTTTCCTGCGAACGCCCGAAGTTTTTTGCGCCATGAAGTTCGAACACTTCGCTCTCAATGTCCCCGATGCGCGCGCGATGAGCCGCTGGTATGTCGAGCACCTCGCCTTCAAGGTGGCGCGCAGCCGCGAGGATGCCCCCTACACGCATTTCCTGGCTGACGAGACCGGCCGCGTGATCATCGAGCTCTACTCCAACCCCAAAGCGACTGTCCCCGAGTACGGCGCGCAGCATCCGCTGGTGTTTCACTTCGCCGTCGTGGCCGCGGACGCACGCGCCGAATGCCGGCGTTTGGAAGAGGCTGGCGCCAAGCTTTTCCTCGAGGAGCCTCAGCCCGATGGTTCAATGCTCATCATGATGCGCGATCCCTGGGGTGTGCCGGTCCAGCTCTGCCAGCGCGCGAAGCCGCTTTAAGTGTCCGGCCGTCGCTTCAGTCTTCCCCTGCCGCCCTCATGCCGCCTCGAAATCTCCCGCCACAACCAGCAGTCTGGTTGACACTCCTGCTGGGCTTTGCATTGGCGGGCGGCGGCGCCGCCGCCGCTGGCCCCATGGCGCCGCCGGCCCCCGGACTGCTCTTCTACCTGTCCGGCGAACAGGGTACCATGGCCGACTATTCCGCGGGAGGCACGCCCGCGCCCACCTTCGACGACGAGGTCACGCGCATCGCCGCCGGCGCGAAAGGAGCAGCTCTAAGCTGCGGCGACCTGCAGCGGCTCGCGTGGCGGGCGCCGGGCAACATCTACGCGCAGCGGGGCACCCTCTCGTTCTTCTGGCGCTCGCGCTACCCGGTCGGCCCGACCGAGTTCCCGATCTTCCGCGTCGGCTTCGGCGACCATTCGAGCTGGGACATGGTCTGGCTGCGCATCGACTACAACGGCCACGGTTTCGACGCCTTCGTGACCGACGCCAGTCTCGCCCGCACGCGCGTATCGGTCACGGTGCAACCCTTCCCGCGGCCCGACGAATGGACGCACCTCGCACTGTCATGGGACGAGACGCGCGGCATCCGCTTTTATGTGAACGGCAGACTCATTGCGAAAAACGAGACGACAGCCGTCTACAACACCGCCCTCGACCAGTTCGGACCGCATTCGCGCATCATCAGCCCGCACAACGTCCAGAGCGATTACAACTTCGTGCGCGGAGGCGATATTGACGAAATCCGCATCTACGACCGCATGCTGGCGGATGAATCCATCGTGACCCTGGCAAAAGGCGACGCGCCCGCGGATCTCCCGCCGCTCCCGCCCCGCGACCTCGCCGACGTCCGCTGGCGCAACGAATGGTGGCTGCGCTACGGCTGGAACCGCCGAGACGATCCTCCGCCCTACTACCCCGGCGCCGCGCTCAGCGTGCGCAAGGTCGAAATCCACGACGCCTACGATCTGAAACGCTGGTGGTGGAAGGCGTGCGACGGCATCCGGGAGACCACCTGGCCCGGCGTCTACAACCGCTCGCGCCTCCCCGGCCGCAACGACTACTTCCAGTTGCCCGACTGGGACTGTTACGTCGAGTCGGGCAAAGCCATCACCTTCCTCATGCCCGATGAACCGTGGAATCATCTTGAGATTTCCGGCGCCGCCTGGGGCAGGATGGAATTGCTAAAACCAGACGCCGCGAATGACGGCCCGGCCGAGTCGCTGCTTTTTGAGCGTCCCCAAGGCCAGGAAAAAACCGTGCACGCTCTGGCGACGCCGATCACCGGCCGGAAGATCCGTTTCACCAATGCCCAGCAGGAGGAACCGATCGGCGAACTTGTCGCCTACCACGTTACCGCCGGCCGCGAACCCGTCGACAGCAGGAAGCTCGCCTTCTGGCTCTCGCTGGTACCGAGTGAGCCGGACGATGCGAGCCTCGCGCCGCTGCTCACCTTCATCAACGGTCGGTTCGAACCCGACGAGCGCGCGAGGCTGTTTGCCCACCCCGGCAGCGGACGAAGACTCGATCTTTCCGGGCCGCGTCCCAGTTCGCTCCCGCTCGTTCACCTCTTGATTCCTGACACATGGGATCAGCGGGTCGACGGTCTCGACGGCATCGCGATCGATCTGCCCGCGCTCCCCGTAAAACCCACGCACGGCGACTTCTTTCCCCTCAACATCCAGGTGAAGGACCCGCTCTGGCCGATGCGTAACATGTGCGACTTCACGCTCAGCGTGAAACCGGGCGAGGCGAAAACGCTGTGGCTCGACCTGCGCGACCGCCTGCTGCCCGCCGGCAAGGGCATGTGGATCACCATCGCCGGCGCGGGCGCAGACTTCGATGCGACCATGCTCGCCGGCGCGGAGATCCGCCTCGTATTCAAACCCCGGGAAGCCGCGCGCGCCGAGCACGAGCTCGATCGCTTCACCCAGGCGCGCGATAGCTACGCGATGCTCGTCGAGGAGCATGCGCACAGCCCGGAGTTCAACCTCTGGAACCGCTTCGAGGCCGACCTCACCGACCTGATGCGCGTCAACCCGAACCACGTTCCCGGCCGCAATTACGCCGCGGTCGGCCTGGGCTGGCCGCGCCCGCCGTTCCAGCAGCCCGAACCCCCCGTTCAGCCGTCCGGCAGAATGCCGTTGTGGGCGTTCCGCCAGGTCGAGCTGCTCGGCCGGGTGAAACGCTTCGTCAACTGGTACATCGACCATCGTCAAGTCGACTACGGCGATTTTGGCGGCGGCATCTCGGACGACGTGGATCTGCTCAACACCTGGCCCGGCGTCGCGCTCATGGGCTGCGACCCGGACAAGCTGACCGCCTCCCTGCACCGTCTCCTCGAGGCCGCGTTCAGGAACGGCATGTTCACGAACGGCCTGCCGACCATCCAGGCCGACGAACTGCACAGCTACGAGGAAGGCATCGATTGCCTCAGCGCGAACTTGATCCTCGATTACGGAAATCCGCAGCAGATCGAGCGCGCCATGGTCACCGAACGCGGGGTCGAAGGCATCACGGGAATCAACGCCGCGGGCCACCGCCACATCCGCACCTCCTACTACAACGGCGTCAAGATGGCCACGGATGATCCGTGGGGCTACGCCAAGGCCTACTCCTACCTTGTGCTGCAGCCCGGCCAGTTGCTGGTCGACTACAATGGCAACCCCGCGGCGAAAAAAGTCCTGCTCGAGCTCGCCGACGGACTGCTGGCCCACCGCAAGCAGGACGCGGATGGCCGCTACAGCCTGCCCACCGCGATTCATTTTGCGGACGATCGGGATGCCCACGCCACGCGAAGCTATTTTCCCTGGCACGTCTTTTGGGGCGCCTGGAAATGGACCGGTGACCGCAAATATCTCGCTCCGATTCTCGATGCCGGTCCCTCCGCCGTGATGGCGGTCAACGCCAACGCCCTCGACTGGCTGACGTTGCGCGAAGACATCGGCCAACGCATCCTCGCCGGCGAACGCGGGCGGTCACTCGACGCCCGCCCGAACGACGGCCGCGGCCAGGCGCGTTCCACTGCCTACCGTTATTCCGCGGAGAGTCACTTCATCTGGCAGCTCACCGGCGACAAACGCCAGCTCGAGCAGCTCTATGCCCGGCAGATCGAGGAGTGCGACCTGCTCGAATACATCAACACCGAGGGCAGCCTGTGGATCGACCGGGTCGGCGTGCCCACCGCCGAGTTGCAACGGGCGCGGCTCGGCGGCGTGGCTTTGTTGCGCAACGAACTTTACCCGGGCCATACCGTGAGCTGGCGATTCAGGGCGCCCGCCGATGACCAGAGCGTGGCAATCCTCATTCCCGATGCCACGCCGATCTCCTTTAAAGTCATTGCGTACAACCTCGAGACCACGCCCGTGCACGCAATCATGACCGGCTGGAACATCGATCCGGGTATTTGGGAGATCAGGGAGGGTGTCGACACCGACAACGACGACATCGCCGACCAGTCGATCTCGACACGCAACACCGGATTCGAACGCAGCCGCTCACTCGAGTTCACTTTCCCTTCGCGCGCCGTCACCGTTCTCACCCTGAAATTAAGGACTCCGGGCACGCCCTACTGGTCGCGTCCCGATCTTGGCATCAGCCGCGAGGACGTGACATTCCGTGACGGCTCCCTGCACGTGATCGTTCACAGCCTGGGCGCGGTAGCGACACCGGCAGCGACGCTGGTCTTGAAAACCAGCGACGGCTCGGTCGCCGCGTCGGCCAGGATTCCGTCACTGCCGGCGCCCGTCGACCTGCTGCCCAAGACTGCCGAAGTGGTCCTCCTGCTTCCGCACGGCATGCAGATGGCCGGCGGCTCCGTCGAGGTCGATCCGGAGAACCAGCTGCAGGAGATCACGCGCCTGAACAACCGCGTCCTGTTGCCGGCGACGGTCTGGAATGCGCAGTGAGGATCTCGCCCGAGGCGCCCGGCGCTCCTCCGATCAGGGCGGTCGTTGCAGGCGATCCTCCGGAAGGGCGGTCGGGTGAAACCGCACTTCGCGAATGGCACCCTTGAACCAGGACGTTTGATTCAAGCGCACCCCGAGCGACGTCCGCCCCGCCGCCATGGGGACGAATGCTATCTCCCCCTCCAACTCCCGCACGCCGTTGGTAAAGTGTGCCATCTTCCTGCCATCGTAGACCAGGGCGACCCATGTCCACCGCCCGGCGGGATGCAGCTTCGTCTGATCAATGAGGGGAAGCCGGTTGGCTCCTGAAAACAGAAACGTGTCGAGGCACCAGCGGTCGCCATCCCTCAGGCGGATTTCAACCAAAACACGGCTGCCGCGTTCATCCTCGATGTGTAGAAACCGCTGCTCAGGTGGTCCGCCGGCTTCGGGTTTAAACAGAATTTCGACCGTGAATTCCCGGAGTCCCGCCAGGGGATTCACCGGGAGGACCAGTCCGTCGTCCACCCCGTTGAAATACACGGCGGACTCGCCTGCCGTCACCCGAGGCGCGCCCAGCACGGTTGGCGCCCACCCGCCGACCGACGTCACGCTATCGAGCGGCCAGATGACGGGGCCCGGCGATGTGGCCTTCGACGCCGGCGCCTCCGCGCACAGCCACCTCCCCGCGGAGCAGATCGCGAGTGCTGCGCCGATCTGGCAGATCTTTCGCCGCCGCGTGGTCATCATCCGAACATCCATCCACAGGCCTGTGGCAGAGTCAACGGGGGCTGCGGATGGTGCCGGCCGGTCCCGGCCGTGATGCGCCATTGCCTTGCCGGGTGGGTCCGGTTTTGCTCGGGACCTTTCGCACATGCAACCCGGCCTCCTCCGCACCGTCGCCCTCGTCGCGGGCATGGTTCTTGGCGCGCTGCTGCCGCAGGCGCACGCCGCAGCGTGGGCCATCCGCTGGCTGATCATGGGCATGCTGTTTCTCGTGTTTCTGCAGACGCGCCTGTCGCACCAGACCATCCATCGCAGCCATGTGGTCCTGCTGGTCGTGAATCTGGCGATGGGTTTCGCCGCGTGGGGACTGGGCTGGCTGGTGGGCGGACGCGAGGTGGCGCTGGCGGCGTTCTTTGCCGGCATTGCGCCGACGGCGACGGCCGCGCCGGTCGTGGTCAGCTTTCTGCGGGGGCGCGTGGAGTACGTGATCGCAGCGTTTCTCCTCACCAACCTCGTCATCGCGGCGCTGCTGCCCGGACTGCTTCCGCTCGTGCTGGGGCGCGCCACGCCGGAGGCGTTCGTCCAGGTGCTTGGCAGCGTGGGGCTGGTGGTGTTTGTGCCCATGGGCGCGGCGTGGCTGCTGCGAACGGTGCAGGCGCGGGCCGCGGAGTGGCCGCGGCACCTGCGCAACGTGTCGTTCGGCATGTGGGTGCTCGCACTCTTTCTGGTCACGGCCAACGGCTCGCATTTTCTGCGCGTCCAGGCGGACCTTTCGCTGATCGTACTCGTCAAGATCGCCGTCACGACCGCCCTGGTGTGCGCCGCCAGTTTCGCGCTCGGCCGGGTGATCGGCGGGCGGGAGTTCCCGCGCGAGGCCAGCCAGTCGCTCGGCCAGAAGAACACCTCGTTTACCATCTATCTCGCCCTCACCTACGCAAACCCGCTCGTCGCCCTCGGCCCCACCTGTTACGTGCTCTGGCACAACCTGTGGAATTCCTGGCAACTCCATCAAAGCCGCCACCTGGCGCCGGATTGACGCCATCGCTGAACGGTGCACGGCTGAAACTTTACTCCCGCCGTCGCGTCTGTAACCGGTGGTAATGGATATGCCAAAGCCGCCCGATCTGACATCAGCCACCTTTGCGCGATGAGCGAGAGACCCTCTCATGTCATCCCGCTCGCCGGAGGGTGCCTCGCCGCCCTGCTGCTCCTGCTCTGGCTGGTGCTGCGGAACGGGACGGATGGTCGCATTGCGCAATCGACCGGTCCGGTATCGATGGCTGCCGCCGGTTCGTCCAACCCGGGACCAGCCGGCGCCGGCATGCCGCCAGCTGCCGCTGGCCGGGCATCCGCGGAGGCCCGATCGAACCAACCAGCCAAGCCGGTGCTGAAATATCTCCAACAGCTGCTCGATCAGCCCGACGCGCGGCCCCACGAGGCGGTGCTGACTTTCACCAGCGCCGAGGCCTATCGGAGATTCCTCGCCCGCGCCTCGCAACTGGGAATCACCGTGCTGGGGCGGCTGGATGCGCTCCTGACGGTGCGGGTGCGCTACGATTCACTCGACAGCCTGCAGGCCGACATGCTGGCCAACGCCGCGGACTACGCCGAGGTGGGCGCCAACTTCTACATCAACATTCCGCAGACGCCGGCCAAGGAGGATCGCGCCACGGTGAATCTGGTGCCGCTGGGCGACAAACTGCGCCTGTTCCTCGGCGTCACCGGCGATTACAGCCAGTGGGGAAGCGCGGTGACCATCGCCGTGCTCGACAGCGGGGTGGCGCCTGACAGCACGTTCGGCCAGGGGCGCCTGCGGTATCTGGACATTGGCCTGGGCACCGCTGCCGGCAACGGGTCGGAGGACGGACACGGCACCGCGGTGGCCGCGCTGGCCGCGGGAATGTCGTCGGACGCGCCCGGCGTCGCGCCGGCCGTCGGTATTCTCAGCATCCGTGTCACCGACGCGAACGCCCAGAGCGACATTTTCACCGTGTCGCAGGCGATCGTGGCGGCGGTCGACGCCGGGGCGCGGATCATCAACATCAGCCTGGGTGGCTACGATCCCAGCGACGTATTGACCAGCGCCATCGACTATGCGAGCGGCCACGGCGTGGTCATCGTGGCCTCAGCCGGCAATGACCAGGCGGCGCAACTGACCTGGCCCGCGGCTGATTCGCGGGTCGTCTCCGTCGGCGCCGTCGATGCGCTCGGCCAACAGGCGACATTCTCCAACTCCGGATCGCAACTGAAGATCACCGCGCCCGGCTACGGAGTGCAGACCGCGTGGCTCGACGGCCAGCGGGTGTACTTCGATGGCACCTCCGCCAGCGCACCCATCGTCGCCGGCGCCATCGCCGCGATGATGTCCGCCAACCCCGGCATGAACGCGACGCAGGCGTCGCAGGTGCTCCAGCAATACGCCAGCGACGGCGGCGCCCCGGGGTGGGATCCCGACTACGGCAACGGCATTCTCAATCTCGGCTGGGCCATGGCTCGCAATGATCCCACCTACATCGACACCGCCATCTCCAGCCATTACTACGATGCCGCCACCGGGCAGATGGAATTCGTGGTGCAGAACCGCAGCGGGCAGGGCGTCGCCGGCATGGTGCTGAACGTCGAGGCTGACGGTGCCACCAGCACGTACTCCATTCCCCTGCTGGGTCCCGGCGCCATCTATGTGGCCAAAATGGCCGTCGACCAGGAGCAATTGGAGGCGAGCGACGGCCTCGTGTTCCGCACGCAGTTGGTCAACCCCAGCGGAATCGTCGACCAAGTTCCCGCCAACAACCGTCGAACCAGCTCCTTGGCGCCGCCGACGAAATGATGGCGTTCACGCTTTGCCGCCGCGCGATGGTGACGGTTATCGCCCATGGTCGCACCGGCGAGGCAACCAACCCCGCCTGACTCTCGCCCGGCCGTCTGAAATTTCTTCCCCCGCCGTCCCCGGCGGGGCGCCTCAATCCTCCGGCCGTTCGCCGGCGGGCGCCATCTTCACCAATCGCGGGTCGAAGCGTGCCATCACTTCCACGAGGTCGTCCTGTGCCGCCATGACGGCGTGAATGTCCTTGTAGACCATCGGCACCTCGTCGAGCCCCGCCGAGATCAGGGTGACCCCGGCGGCCTCCAGCAGGCGCCGCGCGGCCTTCCAATCGAGCGTCCTCTTCGCCTGCGTGCGGCTCATCACCCGCCCGGCGCCATGCGCCGCGGAGCAAAGCGACTCCCGGCTGCCTTTGCCGCGCACCACAAAACCCGGTGACGCCATCGAGCCGGGGATGACACCGAGCACGTCCAACGCCGCCGGCGTGGCGCCCTTGCGATGCACGATGACCTCGCGTTCGTCACCCGCCCTGAGTGGATCGATCGGGTGCATCTCCTTCCACGCGAAGTTGTGGTGGTTTTCCACGTCGAACAGCACGCGGGCGTCAAGGTTGGCCACGATGTGCCGGTGAATGCAGGCATGATTGGCGGAGGCATATTTCCCCATGAGCTGCATGGCCGCCCAGTATTCCCGCCCCTCGTCCTCGTCGAGTGACAGCCAGGCCAGCCGCGCCAGCTCCTTCGGCAGGTTGCCCCGCTTCTTCATCGCGAGCTTGCTGTAATGGTCGCACACGAGTGCGCCCGTGCCGCGGCTGCCGCTGTGGCTGAGCAGGGCCAGATGCTCGCCGGCGGGCAGACCAAGCCTGGCGTCGGGCACCGTGAGCAGGCCGAACTCCACGAAATGATTCCCGCTGCCGCTCGTGCCGAGCTGGCGCCAGGCCTTGTCCCGATGGGCGTGCGTCACGGGACTGACGCTCCAGTCCTCGTCCATCACCGGATGCTGGCGCGGGTGCTTGAATTCCACGCCCACGCCGAAGCGGGTCTCCTCCTCGATGGCGCGCGCGAGCCGCTCCCGGCGCTCCCGCAGCCAGACGACCGGCAGGTCGAGCACCGAAAGCTTCATGCGGCAGGCGATGTCCACGCCGACCGCGAACGGGATCACGGCGCGGTCGGTCGCCAGCACGCCACCGATGGGCAGGCCGTAGCCCACATGCGCATCGGGCATGAGCGCGCCGCGCACGCTCACCGGCAGTGCGCAGGCGTTTTTCATCTGCTCCACCGACTGCGCATCGAGGTCGCGGCCCCACTGGCGCCACGGCGCGGGCTCGGCACGCAGGGCGTTGCGTTCGCGGTCACCCATGCCGCCACGATGAGACGGATGCCCCCGGAGGTCAAAGCCGGCGCGTTCGCCCCGCACCGTTTTTCCCGTCACCCCTCGCCGCCAGCCGCGGGTTTCGCCTTTGATGACACGGATTTCCCCCGCCGCGCCGGTTGTCTGCTTGCCTTGCCCACTGAGAATCCTAGGCCATTGTGCCTGCCATGAACTACCAAGGACTCGGAACCAAGGCCCTTCACGCCGGCCAGACGCCGGACCCCACGACCGGCGCGCGCGCCGTCCCCCTCTACCAGACGACGAGCTACGTCTTCCGCGATACCGAGCATGCCGCGAACCTCTTCGCGCTGAAAGAGCTCGGCAACATCTACACGCGGATCATGAACCCGACGACCGACGTCTTCGAACAGCGGATGGCCGCGCTCGAGGGCGGCTCGGGCGCCCTCGCCCACTCGTCGGGCCAGGCGGCGATCACCGACGCCATCCTCAATATCGCCGGCGCGGGCGACCACCTCGTCTCCGTCTCGCAGCTCTACGGCGGCACCTACAACCTGTTCCACTACACGCTGCCCAAAATCGGCATCGAGGTGTCGTTCGTCGACGCCCAGGAGCCGGATGCCTTCCGCAAAGCGGTTCGGCCGAACACCAAGGCGTTCTACGGCGAGGGCCTCGGCAATCCGGCGCTGAACATCTTCCCCTTTGAAGAGGTCGGCAAGATCGCCCGCGAGGTCGGCGTGCCGGTCATCGTCGACAACACCTGCCTCACGCCGATTCTCAACCGCCCGTTCGAGTGGGGCACTAATATTGTCGTGCACAGCTCCACGAAATATATCGGCGGCCACGGCACGTCCATCGGCGGCATCGTGGTTGACGGCGGCAACTTCAACTGGGGCAACGGCCGGTTTCCCGGCTTCACCACGCCCGACCCGAGCTATCACGGCCTCGTGCACTGGGAGGCGTTCAAGAACTTCCCACCCGCCGGTGGCGCCAACGTCGCCTACATCTTCAAGATGCGGCTGCAGCTCCTGCGCGACATCGGCGCCTGCATCAGCCCGTTCAATTCCTTTCTCATGCTGCAGGGGCTCGAAACGCTGCACCTGCGCATGGAGCGGATCTGCCAGAACGCCCTGAAGACGGCCGAATTCCTCGCGGCGCACTCGAAGGTCCAGTGGGTCAACTATCCCGGTCTCAAGACCAGTCCCCACCACGCCGCGGCGAAAAAATATCTGCGCGGCGGTTTTGGCGGCTTGCTCGGCTTCGGCGTGAAAGGCGGCTTCGAGGCGGGCAAAAAACTCATCGAGTCGCTCCAGCTCTTCTCGCACCTCGCGAACATCGGCGACGCGAAGTCGCTCGCCATCCATCCCGCCAGCACGACGCACAGCCAGCTCACACCCGAGGAGCAGGTCTCCACCGGCGTCTCGCCCGACTACGTGCGCCTGTCACTGGGAACGGAGGATTTCATCGACATCCAGGCGGACCTAGAGCAAGCGCTGGCCAAAGTGTGAGGCCATCGGTCTCGCCGTAGCTCCGCTTCTGCGGAGCGAAGGCGGATCCTTGGGCATTGAGGACTTCGTCGACCTCCAGGCTGACCTCGAACAGGCCCTCGCCAAGGTTTGATGCGTGCCGTGCGTTTGGCACGCACCCATCACATTTCGCTGGGGCAGTTCAGCACTTTGGTCCGGACACAATGTCAACTAATAGTTGACATTGCGTCCGGAAGTATGCCTGCAGAAACAACCTCGCCCTGGGGCGCGTGCACGGGATGGGAGTTTAAAAGAGTTCCAGCTGCCGCACCCGCGGTGTGGCAGGAGCTTCCTCCTTCTGCCGGTCGAGCAGAGCTTCGCGAATGGCCTGGAGAAAGGGCGACGGGGAACGATCACAAAGTTCGCCGCGCCAGTGGCGGCGGCGGGCATGGGTCAGGAAGAGGCGCTCCCTGGCGCGGGTGAGACCGACGAAGAAGAGCCGGCGTTCCTCGGCGATGTCGATGTCGCCGGCCTCGTCGAAGCTGAACCGGTGCGGGAGCAGTCCGTCCTCGCAGCCGACGAGAAAAACCACCCGGAATTCGAGCCCCTTGGCGGCGTGCAGCGTGAGGAGCGACACCCGCTCGGCGCGCGGATCGTGGAGGTCGACCTCCACGCCGAGAACCAGCTCGCTCACGAAGGCGTCGAGGCTGGCGCCGTGCTTTTCGGCCAGCGGACGGAGCGCATCGGTGATGGCGCGAAGGTCGGGATCCGGTTTCTCCTCCCGGACGAGCAGCGCGGTGGCGGCGGCGAGTCGATCCGACAGCGGAGCCTCGGCCGACAGGGTTTTCAGGCGGGCGAGTAGTGCCACCACGGTTGGATGCTCGACCAGCGGCGTGTGAGCCCGCTTTTGGAACGGCAGGCCGGAGCGCGCGAGCGCTTCCATCAGCGGCGGGGTCTGCGCATCGGTGCGATAGAGGATGGCGAAATCGTTGAAGGCGCAGGCGCTCCCGGCAGCGCCGCTGACGCGGCCCGTGTCGAACGAGGTGAGGCTGGTGCCACCGACGAGTCGCTCGATGGTTTCGACGACAAACTCCGCCTCGGCGCGCTCGGTGGCGCATTCGCGAAGGATGACGCGACTGGCATCGACGGTCCGGGCATGCAGAACGCGATCGCGCACGAGCGTGGTGGGGGCAACGGCCTGCAGTGCCGCGTCGACGATGGTGCGGGTGGAACGGTAGTTGCGCGTGAGCGAAACGATGCGCGCCGCCGGGTAGTCGGCCTGAAATTGCTGGAAGAAGCGCACGTCGGTGCCGCGGAAACCGTAGATCGCCTGGTCGGGGTCGCCGATGACGCAGAGAGAGCAGCCAGCTGTAGCGCGGTGCTTCAGCCCGCGCTCTTCGCCTGATGGTGCGGGCTGAAGCACCGCACTACCCTTCGGCTCCGCCACGGCGCACGCCAACAGCCGCACCAGCTGGTACTGTTGCGCGTCGATGTCCTGGTACTCGTCGACCGAGAGGTGCGGCCAGCGCGCACGGTAATGCGCGGCGAGATCAGCATGCGTGGTGAGGAGTCTGACCGGCAGGGCGATCAAATCGTCGAAATCAACCAGACCCCGGGCGCGGAGCGCGCGTTCATAAGCGGCGGGACGCGCCGCCCGGTCGGAAATCAGTCGGCGTGCCTCGAGGGCGGATACGCCGAGCGTCTCCCGGGCGATTGCCAGAGCCTCGGATTCGCCGGCCACGCGGAGCGGAGCCCCCAGACCGAGCTTGTCCTCCTGTTCCCGGAGGATGGCGAGGCCGAGGGCGTGGAAAGTCATCACCGGCAAACGGGAGCCACGGCCGCCGGGAAGCAGCGAAGCGAGCCGTTCGCGCATTTCCCCGGCGGCGCGGCGCGTGAAGGTGATGGCGAGACATGCCTCGGGCGCGACGCCGTGATCGGCGATCAAATGAGCGATGCGGTGGGTGAGCGTGCGCGTCTTGCCCGTCCCGGGCCCGGCGACGATGAGCAAGGGGCCATCGACAATCTCCGCCGCGGCGCGCTGGTCGGAATCGAGCCCCACCAGCATAGGGGAAGAATTCGTAGGAAGCCCGCTGGCGGGCGATTCTTCGGCGGGACCGGAATATCCCTCGCGCGCAAGCGCGCTTCCTACGCCGCTCTCGGTGTCCTCGGTGTACCCTGTGATTGATTGTTTTGATTTTCGTTCTTTATCGCGGCGTTCCGCCTTCGCTCTGCGAGCTACGGCGGACAAGAAAGCCGCTCCTACAGGTGGTGCAACCTCTGGCAGCTCGAACAGCAGGCTGATGGACTTCCCGCTCTCGAGTTCGTCCGGCTTGAACAGGCGGATGGTGCCGTATTCGCCGTCGTAGCCGCCCTCCCGGATGACTTCACCGGCGCGCATGCGGCGGACCGCCTCGACGAGGAGAGGCGGGGCGATCCTGCCAATCTCGTCGAGCGGCGCCTCGCCGAGGATTGCCAGTTCGGGGCCGAGACGCGCAATCAACTGCTCATAACTGCCCTGCACGGTCTTGCTTTTCGGGCCGGTCCGGGCGAGTTCGCCGAGCACCTCGGCGAGCGGCACGAGGCTGAGGAAAGGCGCCGCGGTGGGCGGCGGTTTTTCACCGGTGCGATCGGCGAGCTCGAGCACCCGGCTGAGCACGCCGATGGTGAGCGGCGCGCCGCAGACGGGGCATCGGTTGCCGAGCCGGCGCGACTCCGCCGGTTCGCAGCGGAAGCCGCACGCCCGGTGCCCGTCCATGTGGTATTTACCCTCCTCCGGATAGAATTCGATCGTGCCGCCGTAGCCGGCCCCGGTCGCCAACGCGTTCTTGATCGCGAAGTAATCGAGCGCGCAATCAAAGCGGCAGGCCTCACGGCCGAGGTTGCCCGGCGAATGCGCGTCGGAGTTGGAGACGAGGCGGAAGCGGTCGAGCATCGAGAGCCGCCAGTTCATCGGCGGATCAGAAGAGAGGCCGGTCTCCACGGCGAAGATGTGAGGGGAAAGATCGCCGTAGCACTCATCGAAGGCGTCAAAACCCGACTTGGAGCCGAAAACGGAAAACCAAGGCGTCCAGATGTGGGCGGGGATCAGGTAACAGCCGTCGCCGGCGGAAAGGCAGATTTCGAGGAGGTCGCGCGAATTCAGGCCAAGGATAGGACGGCCGTCGGAGGCGAGATTACCGATGCGCGCGAGGCGGGCGACCATGCGGTCAGCGCCAGCGAGGTCGGGTGCATAGAGGAGATGGTGAACCTTGCGGACCTTGTCACCCTGCTTGTAGATCGTGGAGATTTCGACCTCCAGGAGGAAGCGCACGGGCGCCGCGGCGGCGGCCCAAGGGCCGAGTTCGGCGGCCACGGCCGCCTCCAGGTCGTCGCGCAGCCGAAACAGCCCCGGCTCGGCAGGGACAAGTTCCTCCTTGATCGCCGCCATCCACGCGGGATGCGTGAAATCGCCCGTGCCGACGACGGTGATGCCTTTCTTCTTCGCCCAGAGCGCGAGGTGGTGGAAGTCGAGATCGCCACTCGTCGCCCGGGAGTACTTCGAGTGGATGTGGAGGTCGGCGTAAAAGCGCATCTCAGGAAGACGGGAGGACGCCAGGGCGCGGGTGGAAACGCGGCGGATAGGATCGTCGGGTGAAGAGTCAGAATAGCGGATTCAGGAAATCAGGCAGGCAAATCACATTTCCTTGAGTTCCTGACTTCCCCATATGACAACCTCTATCCGCCATGAAATCCTACCGCAAGGAACTCTGGTTTGAGGTACCGCGGCGGCGCGCCTTCCTCAACATCACTCCGCAGGTGGAGCAGTGTCTGCGCGAGAGCGGTATCCGCGAGGGTCTCTGTCTGGTGAACGCCATGCACATCACGGCGAGCGTATTTATCAACGACGACGAATCGGGACTGCATGCCGACTTCGAGCGGTGGTTGGAAAAACTGGCTCCGGAGAAACCGTATTCCGCTTACGACCACAACCGCACCGGTGAGGACAATGCCGATGCCCACCTAAAACGCACCATCATGGGCCGTGAAGTTGTCGTCGCGGTAACCGCCGGACGGCTCGATTTCGGACCGTGGGAACGGATCTTTTATGGAGAGTTCGACGGTCTGCGCCGCAAACGAGTGCTTATAAAAATCGTCGGGGAATAGTGGAAAGAGAATACGTGCTGGAAAGATGAGGGAGTGTCTTTCAGTGCAGCAATCTCGGATTTGATGCTAAGTCCCACTGACTTCCGGGTTTCCCAACCTTTTTATCCATTACGCAACTCGTTGATGATTGTTTATGGCAGGCACTTTAAAAACAGCCTGTTTTCGCCGATTTTTTGATGATTTTGGCGTATTTTTGCCATTTTTGGCCTTCTTTAGGCCATTTTAAGGCGAGGAGAAGATTTACTTCAAAATCTGTGATTGCCAGTCGCGGGAAACTAATTTTGAACGCAGGGCTCCCCAAAGCCAACTAACCACGGTAAGCCTAACCTAACCAAGGCTCTGTTTTGGACCTCAAGCAGATCAAGCAGATCATCGATTTAATGAAGCGCTCCGAACTCACTGAGTTCGCCGTGGAAGAAGAGGGCTTCAAACTCAAGATATGCCGGGGCGCCAACGGCGTGCCGGTGGTGACATCCAGCGCCGGGTTGGCTGCGCCATACCCGGCGGTCCCCGAAGCACCGGCGGCTTCATCCGCCGCTGCGGCAGCCACCCTGGCATCGTCCTCTCAGAATGGTAGGGACAAGGAAGATCCAAGCATCACCTATATCAAGGCCCCCATGGTGGGCACGTTCTACCGGGCGCCTTCGCCCGAAAGCCCGCCGTTTGTCGAGGTGAACGCGAAAGTTTCCGAGAATTCCGTCGTCTGCATCATCGAGGCCATGAAAATCATGAATGAAATTCAGGCCGAGGCGAAGGGCACCGTGGTGGAGATTCTCGTCGAAAACGGCCAGCCGGTCGAATACGGCCAGCGCCTGTTCAAGATCAAGCAGGGTTAACCGGCAGCCAATCCTGACGATTCCTGCCCCACAGCCGATCCCCCGGCGGCATCGCAGATGAGCATCGGCGGTATCTTGGTTTATGATCCAAAAGATCCTCATCGCTAATCGCGGCGAAATCGCCCTCCGCATCATCCGCGCCTGCCGCGAACTGGGCATCAAGACGCTGGCCGTTTACTCGGAGGCCGATGTGCAGTCGCTGCATGTGCAGCTGGCCGATGAGGCCATCTGCATCGGCGGTCCCAAGAGCGAGGATAGCTATATGCGCGCCGACCGCATCATCAGCGCGGCGGAAATTGCCGACGTTGACGCCATTCATCCCGGCTACGGTTTTCTTTCCGAGAACAGCAAGTTCGCCGAGCAGTGCGAATCGTGCAACATCAAGTTCATCGGGCCCAAGTCGCATAGCATCAAGATCATGGGTGACAAGTCGGTGGCCCGGGATACCGTGCGCAAGGCCAATGTCCCTACCGTACCGGGTTCCGACGGTCCCATCGACTCCGAAGCCGAGGCGGTGAAGGTTGCCCGCAAGATCGGTTATCCCATCATCATCAAAGCCGTGGCGGGCGGTGGTGGGCGCGGCATGCGCATCGCCCATAACGACGTCTCCTTCGCCAAGGAATACCACGCCGCCCGGGCCGAGGCCGAGAAGACTTTCGGCAACGGCGCTGTTTACATCGAGAAATACGTCCAGAATCCCCGGCACATCGAGTTTCAGATCCTCGCCGACAGCCACGGCAAGGTGCTTCATCTCGGCGAACGCGATTGCTCCGTGCAGCGCCGCCACCAAAAGCTCATTGAAGAGTCGCCGTCGCCTTTCCTCACCTCCGATCTTCGCAAGCGCATGGGCAAGGCCGCCGTGCGCGCCGCTGAGGCCGCCGAGTATGAGAACGCCGGCACCATCGAATTCATCGTCGATGCCAAGGGCACGTTCTACTTCATCGAGATGAACACCCGCATCCAGGTCGAGCATCCGGTCACCGAGGAGGTCACCGGCATCGACTTGATCAAGGAGCAGATCCGCATCGCTGCGGGCGAAAAGCTCAACCTGGACCAGAAGGACGTCGAGTTTCGCGGCCATGCCATCGAGTGCCGCATCAACGCCGAGGATCCCGCCCGCAACTTCACCCCCTCCCCCGGCACCATCGGGCTTTATTACGCCCCGGGCGGGCACGGCGTGCGCGTCGACTCGCACGTCTACAGCGGCTACACCATTCCGTCCTACTACGACTCGCTGATCGGCAAGCTCATCGCGCATGGCGACAACCGCAAGACGGCCCTGGAGCGCATGTATCGGGCGCTGAGCGAATACCTCATCCGTGGCATCAAGACCACGATCCCGCTGCACAAGGCGATCCTGAGCGACCCGATTTTCATCGCGGGCAAGGCCACCACCGCCTACCTCGAGGAATTCCTCAGCCGCACGCCGCCGGACCTGTTTTAAGCAGGAACCATGCAGTTGTAGGAGCGAGCTTCCGCCTTCGCATGAAGCTACGGCGGACAGGTGCTCGCGACCCGTCCTCCGCAGCCTCGGCGAAGGAGGGTGCAGAGGAGAAATCGCCTGCAAGCAAGCTCCTACATTGTTTACCAAACGGTTCGGGGGAATGGAGCCCGAGCGGCGCTGACGGAGCAGTGCCCACCACCCGGCCGCCGCCGGCTCTGGTGGCAAAACCTGTTGCGCGGGCGCGCTGCCTGCCCGTATGAATCCAATCCCCGGCCTCCATCCCCAGTCATAGCTATGAACCGAAGGTTTCTCCTTGCCCTGCTCCCGGCGCAACTCGGCGGCGTCTTGAGTCTGCTTCACGCCGCCGACCCGATCCCGTCACCACCGCCGGACCCCACGCCCGCGGCCGTGCTCAGCGTCATGGAACACGTGGCCGACTGGCAGCTCGCCCATCCTTCGCCGCACAGTCCAACCGACTGGACGCAGGCCGCCGGCGATGCCGGCCTGATGGCTCTCGCCGGCACGTCCGGCAGTCCGCGTTTCCTCGACGCCCTGCTGAAGATGGCCGAGGCGAACGCGTGGCAACCGGGACCGCGGCTCTACGACGCCGATGACCACTGCGTGGGCCAGACCTATGCCGAGCTTTATTTCCGCCGTCACGACCCGCGCATGATCGCGCCGTTGCGTGAACGGTTCGACTGGATCCTCGCCCATCCCAAGGATGACAATCTCGTTTTTGACCCCGCCAGGAATCCGGACGCGCGCGACCGGTGGTCGTGGTGCGATTCGCTGTTCATGGGGCCGCCCGCCTGGATCCGGCTTTACGTGGCGACGGGCGAAAAAGCCTACCTCGATTTCATGGTCGATAAATGGTGGAAGACCTCGGACTTTCTCTACGACAAGGAAGAGCATCTGTATTTTCGCGACAGCACCTATTTCGAGAGACGGGAGGCCAACGGCAAAAAAGTCTTCTGGAGCCGCGGGAACGGCTGGGTGATGGGCGGTCTCGTGCGCGTGCTCCAGTATCTGCCCGCCGACCATCCGGCGCGACCCCGTTTCGTGCAACAGTATCGCGAGATGGCCGACAAGATTCTCCTCTGTCAGCAACCTGACGGCCTGTGGCACTCCAGTCTGCTCGATCCTGTCAGCTACCCGCTCAAGGAGACGAGCGGCTCCGGGTTTTACTGCTACGCGCTTGCCTGGGGCATCAATCAAGGCCTGCTTGACCGGGGTAAATTCAAGCCGGCCGTCGTGAGAGCCTGGCGGGAGCTGGTCGAGTGTGTGACGCCGGAGGGCAAGCTCACCCATGTGCAGCCCATTGGCGCCGATCCGAGGAAATACGACGAGAACGCGACCGAGGTCTACGGCGTCGGCGCGTTTCTGCTCGCGGGCAGTGAAGTCCACCGATTGCTCGAGGGCGGGCGGTAAGGGCTGCGCAGGAAGCGCGCTTCCACCTTCGCATGAAGCTACGCGTGTCTTCAAACCGTCTCATGAAGGCCTGTTCGAACTGTAGGAGCGGGTTTATCCCGCGATCATGAACATGAACCATGCCTTGAAATCGCGGCGTAAAGCCGCTCCTACAACATTTGAAAACACGCCTTAGCTATCTCACGATCGAGCGGTTCCTCTGGTTTTGAAATCAGCCTGGCCTAGAGCCATGCAGTCGGCCGGTCCTCGGTAGTGGGTCCTAATTTGTCATTGCGAGGAGCCCGCGAATGCGGGTGACGAAGCAATCCAGCCGCTGGATCGCCACGTCCGGCTGCGCCGGACTCGCGATGACAGGCAAACGGACCCACTACCCGCTCCTCGTCCGGCTTGAACAACGCCGGGTCTTGTCCTCAATAGTAAACGCCTTGTTAAAAATCGGCATTACGGGCAATTTGGGATGCTTCCAAGAAAGATGTCCTATCATCAGGCTCCTCCCCTCCAGACCAGCGCCATGAAGTACTCCCTGAGAATCCGTTCTGGTTTCACGCTCGTTGAAGTCGCGCTGGCGGCCACGATCCTGCTGGTGGGATTCGCCGGCATGGCGGCGGCACTGGTTATTGGCTCGGAGATGCTGGACACGGCGCGCAAACAGACGATCGCCGCGCAGATCATGCAGACAGAAATCGATTACCTGCGTTTGAAGGACTGGACGACGATCCAAAATCTACCTCCCTCCTCAGGTCCGGATTATCTCAGCAATTATCCTGATTTTACGCAGACTAGCCTAGCTTCGTCCGCCGGCACGAGATTCACCTTCACCCGGCAGGTAAACTTGGACCCGCATACCAACCTCCGCTGGATCACGATGACGGTCAGCTGGACCAGCATCATAGGTAAACCCCATTCACGCAGCAGCAACATTTACCTCGGCAAGTACGGCCTCAATGTCTCCTACCAGAAGTCATAACCAAGCATTCGCCGTGCGTTCTCCGGGGTTCACCATGGTGGAGTTGCTGATCGGGCTGTTCCTCTCGATGCTTCTGACTGCTGCCATGCTTTTGAGCTACACCTTCCTTGTCCGCAGCCTGATCCGCTCTTCCAACCAGCAGCAGCTCGAGGCACAAAGCCGCAAGGCGCTGCAAATGCTTAGCCAGGACGTGCACGTGGCGACCGATGTGCAGACCGCCAGTTCCAGCCAACTCACGCTCACCGTTCCCAAAGTAGATGCCCAAGGCCATGCGATTACAGATGGCAATGGCAACGTGATCACAAAGGTTGTGACCTACAATGCAGCTACCGGCACCCTGACGCGTACCGATCCTGACTTTAGTTCTGGCACACCGCTCACCCTGCTCACCGGGGTGTCCAATTTCAGCTTCAACTACCTCGATAAACAGGGTTCACAGGTCAACGCCAGTTATTCGCTCCGGATCAAGCAGATCGAAGTAAGCAACTTCATTGTTTCCGCTGGCACTGCCAGCACAGGCACCCAGTCAAGCTACACCGGCGCCTCTGCGCGTTGGGTCCTGCGTAGCAAACATCTCGTCGTATACTGACGTGAAACGCGGAACTATAGCGCAACGTGGTTCGGTGGTGCTGGTCGCCCTCTGCCTCGTCATTGTCCTTGGTATTGCTGTAACCGGCTACGTTGCGGTCTGTGCGCGCACCATGGAAATGAGCAACCGGTCGTTCTGCACCACGAGCAGCGTACAACTGGCCGAGATCGGCATGGAGGAGGCGCTGTGGTCGCTTGACCAAGCCCTGCTGGCTCTGAACAGCAATTCTTCCTACGACTGGCTGGGGGCGCAATGGACGATTACTACGGATGCCAATGGTGTAAAGACAGCTACCAAGACACTGCCTCCTTTTATTACAAACAAAGGAATCACCGGTACAGTCACAGTCCAGATCAAGAACTGCAGCTACGATCCTCGAATACCCTATGATACGAATGATTCGAAAACGTGGCCGCCGACTATAACATCCGACGGGGTATCCCAGATGCCGGACGGCATTTCGATCGACAAACAGCTCATGGCCACCGTCAAACCCGCCGCGCTTTTCAGCAATGCCGTTGGCGCTGTGGATTTGACCCTCAACCCCTCCGTATCTTTCGCCAACACTTCCGGCGGTATCGTGGATAGCTATGACTCCAATAACGGCATCTACACACCGTCTCCCTTAATAATAAATCGGTCCGACCGAGCGATCATCAGTGGATCACACCTCACTATCAAAAACGCTGTCATCCTCGGCTACGCCACCACCGCCAACTCCACCAACGACACCCCTTTCATCGACAGCTACGGGAGCGTAACGAGTATCGATTCCACCACAGGTCTGCCTTCAAGTGTTCGCATCGACAACAGCCGAATTTCCAACAATGCCAACCAATACGCCTTTGACATTGTCGCCCCAACAACCGCGGCGAGCAGCGGATTACCGGATCAAGGAGTCCTGCTCACAAGCGGTGGTCCATTCCCTTCCGGTTACTACACTGCCGGCAATTGGGTACAATCTTCCGGTTCCATACTGACCATCACCGGGCCAGCCATCATCTTCGCCTCGAGTGATTTTGATGTCGAAGGCTCTATCATCATCGATCCCACTTCGCCTGGCCCCGTTCAGATTTACGTTGGAGGCAAGCTGACCATCGCCGGCAACGGCATAGACAATCAGACCATGCGGCCGAGGAAGCTGGCGATATTCTGCACTGGCACTCAGGGTACAATCAGCACCAACACCCCCTTCTACGGGGCCGTTTATGCGCCCAATTCCCCGATGGTCGTGAACAGCGATCTGACCGTCTACGGCGCGCTCGTCGGCCAATCGGTGACGTTCACTGGCACCCCGGCCATCCATTACGACCTCGACCTGCGCAAGGCCACCTTCAGCGTCGTGAACGCCCCGTACGACGTCTCGCAGTGGCTCGTCTCGAATTGACCCGGCCGGCGGCGGGAGGCGGTTAGAAAAGCATTGTCATCTGGCGCGGCTCGCCTGCATGTTTTTCTGTTCCTATCCCTCCATTTGCATTAAACCATCCTGGCAGGCGGTGCCGCCTCCGCGGCCATCGCCGGCATTGTCCCGGCTTATCCAGTCATGTTGCTGCGCAGATCCCGTAGTGGAGTGGTCATCGAAATCAACCCCTTCCGCGTGCTGATGGCACGCCTGGGGCGCTTCGGGGGCGATCCCCTGCACATCGAGCAGGTGGTCGAGCTTCCGGCGGACGATCTGAGCGGCCTCAGCGGCGAGCTGCGCACGCTTTTCCCCGAATACAAGGCCTTCGTGCCGGGCATCTGCGGCATCTTCCCAACCACGCGGTTGCTGCAGCGCGAGGAAATCAACTCCCGGAAAATCGGCGAACCGGACTACCTACCCTCGCTGCTGGCCAACCAGTACAAGATCCCCGCCGACAAATGGCGCATCGCCCTCGTCAATCCCTTCGATGGCGCCCCCTTCGATTCCGCGCATCCCCCCATCAAGGAAGTGCTCCTGTGCGGCGAGGCCACTGAGGAGCTGCTGGCCGCCCAGCGCCGCTTCCTCGCCCTCGGGGTGCACCCGCGGCAGATGGAAATCTCGTCGCTGCCGGTCTTGGGCGGCGTGCAGAGCTATCAGGCCCTGCTGGGCGATTCCCAGCCGGCTGCCGTGGTCGAAATCGATCTCCATCGCACCTATGTGTTCATCCTGGGCAAAAACGGCGTCAACACGCCGGTCCCCATCGAGTTCGGATTCAACGCCCTGGTCGAGACCACGCGGAAGGAACTGGGCGGCGAAGACACGGCGGCCATCCGCGCCCGCCTGCTCGCCGGTGAAAACGACATCGTGGTACGATCGCCCCGCCTGCTCCGACAACTGGTGCGCAATCTTAAACCGGCCATCGACTACTTCGAACTGCAGACCGGCCAGCGGGTGAACGATCTCTACTGCACCTTTCTGCCTCCCGGTCTCGCGTGGATGGCCCAAACACTGGCCGCCTCGATTGAAATGACGGTGCTCCCGGTGGATTGCGCCGCGTGGCTCACGGCGCTCGGCATCACCTTCAGCGATGATATCCCCGCCCGGCTCGGCCCCCACTGGCTGAGCCTGTTCAGTCTGATCGCCCGGCTCAGCCCGGCCTCCTATGCCAAGAAAACCAACTGAGTTTCCTTGGGAGCCGAACTGGCACTCCGATTTCCGCGATCTCACGAGCCTGCCCGAGGATCGCGTGGTGCGGGTGCGCTTTCTCATCAACGCCTGCGCCGGCGCGCTGGCTCTCATCCTGCTGATCATCGTCGGCTGGCAGCTTTTCACGCGTCACGGCACCGCCGCCCAGCTCCGCTTCTGGGACGAGAAGATCACCACGCACCACCGGGAATACGACGAACTGCAATTCGTGCTGCGAGACTACATGCTCGAGGCGGGCAAGATCCAGGACGCCTACGATCTCATCTATGTCCCGTTTGTCCCCTCCGAGTTTGTCCTCGACATTGGCCACACGCTTCCCGATCGCATGACCGTTGATACGATCGGGTATTCGAACGGAATCGCCACCATCCGCGGCAGCCTCGCGGAACCGCCCGAACAAGCCAGCCGCGTGCTCGGCCGCTACATTGAAACCCTGCGGAACGATGCCCAGATCAAATCACGTTTTAACGACATTACCGCCCCCACCCTGGACCGCGCCAGGCAGGACAACCTGTTCAACTTTGAGATCGTGCTCAAATCCGCCGAACACCACCCGCCATCATGAACAATAGGATTCTGGCACAGTTCGGCCACCTGGCGCTGCGTTATCCGTTTTGCACCGTCTGCCTCATCCTGTCGATTTTGCTCGCCGGGGTGGGCCAGTGGCTTCGCCTCGACTTGCGCGATCTCGAAGCCCGGCAGCAAAAACGCGCCCGCGAAGGCGACGCCATGCTCAAATCCATCGCGCGCGGCTCGCAATTGCGAACCGAGCTCGCCGCCGCGCGCACGGCCACGCAGCGCATCACTGAAAACCTGGTCGTGGAGAAAAACATCCCCGAGAACTTCTGGTACTTCTACAAGATCGAACAGGATACGCAGGTTAAGCTGATCGAACTGCAGCAGCGCCCCACGTCCATGCAGGATACCGACACCCCCGTCACCTACAAACGCGTGCCTTATTCCCTCAGGCTCACCGGCCCGTACCGCTCGGTCATCGCCTATCTGCAACGGTTGGAAAACGGTTCGCACTTCGGCCGCATCAACTCCTTCCTGCTCCAGCGACTGGATCCCAAAACCAACGATGTGGTCCTCCAGATCAATCTCGAACTGCTCAGCTTCCCATGATTCGTCGCCCCGTCATCCTCGCCTTGCTGCTGCTTTGTCCGCCGGTGCTGCGCGCGGCCGATGCCGCGGCGTCCGAGACCACCAGTTTCGAGAAAACCCACGAAAGAATCGACGCCCTCTTGCATGGACGGGATGCGCTCCCGATCCTCCCGGTCGAACTGCGCAATCCCTTCAGCCGCCCGAGCGAACGCCTTTCTGCCGGCGGAGAAGCCTCGGCCGTGGCTGATCCCGCCAAACGAGCCACCCTCACGGATCGTGAACTTCTCGAACGGCTCGCCCCGGCCGTCCAAATTCGCGGCATCGTTGAGACCGGGGGGCATCCCGCCATCATCATCGGCCGGAAACTCTTTGATGAAGGTGATACGTTGTCCCTCCTCTACGGGGTGAACACGGTGGAGGTTAAGATCAAACGCATCACCAGCGATACGTTCACCCTCGGCTACAAGGATGCCGAGTTGACGCTACGCCTGCCACGCTGAGGTGGACTCATGCAGTTGTAGGAGCGAGTTTCCGCCTTCGTCCCGCAGGCGCGGGACTACGGCGGACAGGTGCTCGCGATAGCAGAGCGAATATCGCCTGCGCGCAGGCTCCTACATTTTTCACCGAATGGTCAGGTGTTTGTATGGGGCATCATGGTTCTACTGCATGAGTCCGGCTGAGCGAAGGAGGATTGCACAGGAGGAATCGCCTGCCCCTCGACAGGCTCGGGGCCCTGAGCGCGTCGAACGGGCAAGCAGGCTCCTACAGGACGCACCGGTGGGGTCCGAGGAGGTAGAGGCTGATCACGTTCCGCCGACGCCAGTTTCGCTGAGCCGCGCGATCACCGCCGGCAGGAGCGCGTGCTCGGCCGCGTGTACCTTGGCCTCGAGCGTCGCCAGCGTATCGTCCGGTTCGATCCGCACCGCCATCTGATCGATGATCGGCCCCCCATCCACCTCTGCGGTCACAAAGTGCACCGTGCAGCCGGTCACTTTCACGCCGTGCCGCCACGCCTGGCCGATGGCGTCGAGCCCCGGAAAACCGGGCAGCAAGCTCGGGTGGAGGTTGATGATCATCCGGGGAAACGCACCGACGAACCGCGGCTTGAGAATGCGCATGAAGCCCGCCAGAACGATGAGTCCCGGCTCGCACCCCCGGATGGCGTCGAGGTAGCGCGTCTCGCCGGCCTCATCGAACTTGGTCTTGAACGGCCCCGGGTCGAGAGACTTCGCGGGTACGCCAAAACGGCCGCCGAGTCCAAGGATGGGCGCATCCGGCCGGTCGGAAAATATCTGCACCACGCGGGCGTCCCCCAGCCTCCCCGCCTGCTGGGCTTTGAGGATCGCCTCGGCATTGCTGCCCCGGCCGGAACCAAGGATGACCACGCGCATAACGAATCATATTCCGTCCGCCGCCTTGAGCTTCGCGATGAGCGAAGTGGTGCTGAAGCCGGGCACAAACGGCAGAAACCGGATGCGCGCCCCCACCCGTTCGAGGGCGGCGCGCTCCTCCTGATCGAGCGTGGCCAGCGTGTAATCACCGGCCTTCACGTAGATGTCGGGCTTCAGGGTCCGGATCTCCCGGGTGAGCCGCCGGCGACCGAAGATCACGATGCCGTCGACCGATTTCAGCTGGGCCAGGTTGTACGCCCGGGACTTCTCATCGAGAATCGGGCGCAGGGGACCCTTGAGCTGCTTCACGCTCCGGTCGGAGTTGAGGGCGACAAACAGCCGGCCGCGCCGGCCCGCCAGTCGCCGGGCCTGGGCCAGATACGCCGTGTGCCCGGGATGCAGCAGGTCGAACACGCCGTTGGTGAGCACCAACGTCCCCCGGGCCCGCCGCAGCCTTCGGCGCGCCAGGGCCGCCTGCCGGAGGGTCATCAGTTTTGCATTCTTCAACTTCATGAGCGGAGCTTGAGATCAGAAAAACTTCTTGGCTTTCTCGAAGAAGTTCCGCCCCACCGGCTCGTCGGCGTCGCCACTGGCGATGGCGAAGTCCTCGAGCTTTTTGCGCTGCTCTGCGGTGAGATGAGTGGGCACCTCCACCTGCACGCGCACCAGCTGGTCGCCGGAATGGCTGGAGCGCAGCCCGGGCATGCCGCGGCCTTTGAGACGGAAGGTCGTGCCCGACTGCGTGCCGGCCGGGATCTTGAGTGACGCCTTGCCGGAAAGCGTGGGCACTTCGATCATGCCGCCGAGCGCCGCCAGCGTGAACTTGACCGGGATTTCGCAGAACAGGTCGTCCCCCTGCCGTTCGAAGATCTCGTGATCCTTGACATGGATGACGATGTAGAGATCGCCCGACCGGCCGCCGTATACGCCCGCCTCGCCGTTGCCGGAGGAACGCAGCCTGGACCCCGTGTCGACCCCGGGAGGGATACGCACGTTAAGCTTGGCGGTCTTGTTGATCCGCCCTTCTCCCCGGCATTCGCGGCAGGGTTTATCGAGGCGCGTGCCGGTGCCGTGGCAGGTCGGGCAGACCTGGCGGACGGTGAAAAATCCGCGCGCGGTTGTCACCTGCCCGGCACCCCGGCAGGTCGGACAGGTCACGCGTTTCGAGCCCGGCTCCGCGCCGGTGCCGTCGCAGTGGTCGCACGGGGCGAGCTTGCGGAACGAGATCTCCTTCTCCACGCCACGCGCAGCCTCCTCGAGCGCGATCTCGATGTCGTAGCGCAGGTCCGCCCCATCGCGCGCCCCGTCGCCCCCACCCCCGCCGAAAAACTCCTCGAAAATGCTGCCGCCGCTGCCACCGAACACCTCGCGGAAAATGTCAAACGGATCGTGGAAGCCGCCCGCCGGCCCGCCGGCGCCGCGCGGCCCCCCGCCCGGCGCGAACGCCGCGTGTCCGTAGCGGTCATAGGCGGCGCGTTTGTCGGGATCCTTGAGCACCTCGTAGGCCTCGGAGACTTTTTTAAACATTTCCTCGGCCTGCTTGTTGCCAGGGTTTTTGTCGGGGTGATGCTGGATCGCCTTCTTGCGGTAGGCTTTTTTTATCTCCTCCTCCGAGGCGTCCCGGCCCACGCCGAGCAGTTCATAATAGTCTTCCTTGGCCATGAGTGGTTGTGGTCGGGTGGAAAAACCTGCTGGCAGGCGATCGTGCGATCGTCAGATCGCGCGCAAGCGCGCTCCTCCAGTTTCAGCCCCTGGCCTCCTTCGCCGGACCGCCGGACAAGATCACGCTGGCGGGCCGCAGCAACCGGCCGTGGAGGGTGTAGCCGGTGCGCACCACCTGCAGCACGTGCTCCTCGGGCACCTCGGGACTCGGCTGGTGCGAGAGCGACTCGTGCAGATGCGGGTCGAACTTCTGCCCCACCGGATTCACCTCCTTCAGACCATGGCGGCCGAGAACACCCTTGAATTGCTCCAGGACCATCGCCACGCCGTCGGTGATGGTTTTGGCGTCGGTCTGCTGGCGCGCGGCCGCCAGGCTGAGTTGCAGGGTGTCGAGCACCGGCAGAAGATGCTGCAGCAGGTTCACGGCGGCATATTGCCGCAGTTCATCCTTCTCCCGGGTGACGCGCCGGCGGTAATTCTCAAGATCAGCCACGGCGCGCAAATAGTGGTCATAGTTGCCGGCCGCCTCCTTTTTCGCCGCCGCCAGCTGCTCTTCCAGCGGGAGCCCGGCCGCAGCGGCCGGACTGTCCGCCGCCGCGGTGGAGTCCGGGCCGGCCTTGGCAGGCGTGTCTTGCGGTGCGGGTGCGGTCATGGGAAACGGCAAGTAAACTATTTCTTCAGGGTTTTCTCAAGCGCTTCGAAAAATCCTTTCACCGCTTCGCCGGTCTTGCGACCTGTTTCCTTGACCCGGCCACCGGCGGCGCGCAGCGCTGCATCGGTTTCAGGCAGGATGCCGCCGATGGCGCCGGCGACGGGTGCGAAGAGGTCGGCGAACGGTGCGGCCAGCTGCTTCGCGCTCGTGACATTTTCGTAGGTATGGCTGAAATTGAGCGTGAATTCACGCACGTCCGGCTTGCCCTTGGAGTAATCGGCGATCACCAGCCGGTCGAGCCGCACCTGCAGACGCTTGATCAGGAACTCGCGGGCCGGCGCGGCCGCCGCCGCCGGCGGCTCAGGGGACGGTCCGGCCAGCCCCTCCTGATAAACCCTCGTGTTGATCCGGCCGCGCTGATCCTTCACGAGCGAGACGACCGCCACATTGACGACGAGGTCATTGATCACCGGACGGTGGCCGAACAGCGAAAACAACTGCGCGTCGGCGCGGAACTCGCGCACTTCGACAAAATCCTTCCGCGGGAACCCCGGCGGGTTGGTGATGACCAGTCCGCGCAGCTCCAGGTGCGCCGTGAAGGGATTGGCGTAGAGTGTCTGGATTTCGATGCCGAAACCCGTGCGTTCCTGCACGAGCCTGGTCACGGCAAATGGCAGCAGAATCATCCAGGCCACCGCGAGACAGGCGAAAAGAATGGCGACGAAAAGCATCAGGTTAAATCCGACGCCTCCCCGCCGTGATGCTGGGTGCAATGCGTTCATGGTGCCCTCAAATGAAGTTTTCCGTCACCAGCAGAAGGCTGTCCTCGGTCGCGGTGAAGGCAAACCGGCCGGCAAACGGCAGCAGGGCGTTGTCGCCGCGTCCCAGCACCCGCGCCGTGGCGGCCTCCCGCACACGACCCGCCACCACGTGCAGCAGCCGCGGCTGCTGCCCGGCGGCAAACATCAAGCTCGCCCCGCGAGCCAGGGGTTCGCGCCGGATGCGGAACTGGGCGCAATCCGCCAGCACCGCGGGCGCGGCGGCGGCGCGCAGTGGCCGCGCCTCCGGTTGATCCCAGAGGATCGACGCCAGCGCTTCGCGCAGATGAAGCCGGCGCGGCTGGTGGTCCAGACCGGTGCGTCCCCAGTCATGGACGCGGTAGGTGGTGTCGGAGTTCTGCTGAATCTCGAGAATCAGATTGCCGGCATCGATGGCATGCACGGTGCCGCTGCGTACGAGGATGGAATCGCCCGCCGCCACCGGAAAGCGGTTGACGCACGTCTCCAGCATGCCGCTGGCGAGGGCTCGCTCAAACTGCGCGCGGGTCACGCCCGGCCGCAGCCCCACGATGAGCGACGCCTCCGGCGCGGCCTCGGCAATGAACCAGTTTTCGGTCTTCGGCTCACCACCCAATGCCGGCGCCTGGTCCGCCGGCGGGTGGACCTGCAGGCTGAGGCGCTCGCGACAATCGAGCCATTTCACCAGAATCGGGAAAGGCCGCCCCATCGGCCACTCTGGCCCCATCACGTCCCGGCCATGGCATTCGATGAGTTGGCGCAGGGTGTGGCCGGAATACGGTCCGTCACGCACGACCGATTGTGCCTCCGGGCGGTCAACAATCTCCCAGCTTTCGCCGATGGCCCGGCCCGCCGGCAGCGCCCGGCCGAACGCGGTCGCCAGCGTCTGGCCGCCCCAGACGCGTTCCTGATAAACAGGCTCGAATCGCAGGATCTCCATGATGCGGTGCTTAGGAGTTGATCGTGAACATGAAAACCGGTTATTTACATTGGCCGGCGGGATCGATAGCGTGGATGTTTAGCTGGAGTTTTGCCGTTACACAAATGCCCAAGTCGGAGACTTCAAACTCAAAGAGCGTTCCGTCGTTCGAGGGTCCGCGCTACCGGCCGAAGTGGTTGGCCGCCAGCATCTGCTTCCTGCTCGGGGCGTGGCTGGCCGTGACCCTGCTTAATTATGATCCCTCGCAGAGTCATGAATACCAGATCGGCGGGCAGAGCGCGTGGGAAGGCGGGAAGTGGGTCATTCACAATAAGGCCATGCCCGCGCCAAACCTCGGCGGACCCTGGGGCGCGGATATTGCCTGGTGGTCCCTGCACCTGCTGGGGTGGAGCACATGGCTGGTGCCGGTTTTTCTCCTCTGGTTTGCCTGGGTGGCGGTGCGCAATGCCCGGCGGCTCGTGCTCACCCGCTTTATTGCGATGACGCTGTGCATCCTGTCGGCTTCGGGTCTGGCGGCCATGATCGAACGCTTCAAGGAAAGCAATTACTTCACGTGCGGACTGGGCGGCTTGCTGGGCCAGTTGTTTTATCAACACACGCTCAAGGACACCGTTGGCGTTTTCGGTGCCGGGCTGTTGCTGGGCATGGTCTACATCTTGACCCTGGCCTTCATCTTCACCCGCGACATCGGGATGGAACTGGAGCGGATGTTCGGCTTTTTGCGCACCTGGTGGGAACAGCGCCCACAACGCGCAGCCGAGCGCGCCGCACTGAAGCGGAAGGCGAAGGAAGCCAAGGAAAAGCCGGGTGCAGCCAAGGCGACCCCCGCTGCCTTGACGCCGCCCGCCGGTCGGAAGCCGCTCATCATCCCCAAGACAAAGGAGGAAATCGCGCGGGAAGCCGCGGCAGCGAAGATTGTCGATCCCTCCACCCTCGCGCCCGCCGGATCTGCGCCCAAAACGACCTCCGCCCCGCCCGCCGCCGAGCCAGCGGCTCCCACTGGCGCCAAGGCCGCGCCTTCGGCGCTGGGCAAGCTCAACATCGTCAAACCCGAGGAAACCAAGAAAGCCAGAAGCACCCTCCTGACGCGCCTCGACGAAAATTACCAGTTTCCGCCCCTCTCGCTGCTGCGCGAAGCGACTAAAATCGATGTCAGCTCCAGCGAAGAGGAACACCGGCGAAACGCCGAGAATCTCCTGCGCATCCTGGCCGAATTCGGCGTCGAAGTGACGCTCGGCGAGATCCACGTCGGTCCCGTCATCACCCGGTACGAGGTCATCCCCGCGGCGGGGGTGCGGGTTGAGAAGATCGCCGGCCTCGACAAAAACATCGCCCTGGGCATGCGCGCGCAGTCCGTCCGCATCATGGCTCCCATCCCCGGCAAGGCCGCCGTCGGGGTCGAGGTGCCCAACCAGAAGCGGATGGAGGTCGGCCTGCGGGAAATTATCGAATCGGAAGACTGGGCCGGCACCAAAGCCGAGCTGCCCATCGCGCTGGGCAAGGACGTCAGTGGCAGGCCGCTCGTCTCCGATCTCGCCAAGATGCCCCACCTGCTCATCGCCGGCGCCACCGGTTCGGGCAAGTCGGTCTGCATCAATGCCATCATTTCCTCCCTTCTCTATCACGCGAGTCCGCGCGATGTGCGGCTGCTCATGATCGACCCGAAGATCGTCGAACTGAAGATCTTCAATGTCCTGCCGCATATGCTCATCCCGGTGGTCACCGAGGCGAAAAAGGTGCCCGCCGCGCTCAAATGGCTGCTCAAGGAAATGGAGATGCGCTACCAGATCTTTGCCAAGGCCGGCGTGCGCAACATCAGCGGCTTCAACAGCCGGAAGAAGACCGCCAAGGAGGCCGCTCCCGCCGGTGCGGCCCAGACCACCCTCGACGTGGCCTCCCTTCCCGGCGAAATCGAGGTGCCCGAGCATATGTACTACATCGTCGCCATCATCGACGAACTGGCCGACCTGATGATGGCGGCCCCGGTCGAGATCGAGACCTCGGTCGCGCGCCTCGCGCAGCTGGCCCGCGCCACCGGCATCCACATCATCATCGCCACCCAGCGCCCATCGGTGAACGTCATCACCGGCATCATCAAGGCCAACCTGCCCTCGCGCATTGCCTTCCAGGTCGCCTCGCAGGTCGACTCGCGCACCATCATCGACACCAAGGGAGCCGAGACGCTCATCGGCCGGGGCGACATGCTTTTCTCCCCGCCCGGCACCTCCAAGCTGGTGCGCGCGCAAGGCGCCCTGGTCTCCGATGACGAAATCAACAAAATCCTCGAGTTCCTCCAACGGAACGGCCCGCCGGCCTACGCCCAGGACGTGCAGGCGCACATCGACCGGGCCGCCAGCGAGGACGAGGAGGAAGCCGTCGAAGGTGAGGACGACGAAGGCGAGATGGGCGATGACGAGGAACTGTTCAAGCAGGCCGTCGAAGTTCTCAAGGCCTCGCGCCGCGCCTCCACCTCCATGCTCCAGCGCCGCCTGCGCATCGGCTACAACCGCGCGGCTCGCATCATGGAACTCATGGAAGAAAAGGGCATCGTCGGCCCCGAAAACGGCGCCCAGCCGCGCGAAATTCTGACGGATTTGGACAAACTCTAGGCTTCGTCCTCCGCGGCAACCCTCCGACCGTGGCGCCCGGGCGCCCGGCGACCCGCCGGGTTTTGAGCATTCCCTGCAAAATCCGCCTTCCCATCCTCGGCAAAATTGCATAATTGTCTGCCATGCAGACCATCGGCGAGCGACTCGAAGAGGCCCGCAAACGCAAGGGGATTTCCATCCGCGAAGCCTCGGAGGCCACCAAAATCCGCAGCGACTATCTGCATAAGCTCGAAAGCAACAGCTTCGATCTGAACCTGCCGGAGATCTACGTCCGCGGCTTCCTGCGCAATTACGCGAATTATCTGAAGCTCAACGCGGACAAGATTCTCACCGACTACCAAACGCTGGCGCCCAACGAAGGCCGCGCTTCCCGCCGCGAAAATCGCGAGATCTACGGTCGCTTGGATCTCGGACAGGCCGCCCGCCAGACCGCCGAGGCTGCCCCCGCTGCGGAGGGCGCGGAGGCCTCTGCCGTCGTAACCGCCCCGGCGCGCCCGAGTTTTCCCGCCTCAGCCGGCGCCGGCGCCACGCCCATTGATCCCGCGCTGCTCATGAAAGGCGGCCTCGCCGTGGGCGCGCTGATCCTCGTTGTCGCCATTGGCTTCGGCATCAGGGCGATTTCCAGCGGACCGGCGAAACCTGCCATGGAAATCAAGGCCGCGGCCCAGCAAACGATCACCCTGATCGCCCGTGACACGGTGCGCGTGAAGCTCGTGCAGGAACTGGACGGAACCGAGTTGTTCCAAGGCACGCTGATCAAGGGCGAGTCCCGTACCTTCACCAAGCGCGGCTCACTGCTGCTCACCGCCACGGCGCAGGAAAACGTCGAAATCGAAATCAACGGCAAGCGCGTGGCGAACTCCAATTCGGGTTACATGAAGGTGCTAATCCCGTAACCCGCGGGCGCAGGTGCTGAGCGGGAGCAGCGCGGGCGAGCGCGGCTAGCGCATCCCTACCGGCGGGCCGAGGATCTCGCGCAACACGACGGCCCGGCGCAGGCCGGTCGGAGTTCGCAAATCCGCCGGCAGCCGGTTCGCCGGTGCAGAAACCGGCGCCTCGACGGTCGCCGGCGCGATCCCGGCATATGCCTGTCGTGCCGTCTCCATTTCCCGGAGTCGCTGGAGTATTTGCTGCTGCCGTTCCAGTTCCCTCGAGTCGCCCGGGGCCGCCGTCGCATCCCTGGCCTGCATCGGCAGAGGCTCGACCATGACCGGACGCACCTCTTCAAACATCGGCGGAGGCTCCAGAAACTCCGGAGCCGCTTCGACGGAATCAGGTGCGGGCGGTGGGGCTGGCATAAGACCGCGCCGCTCCATGATCCGACGGCGGATTTCCTCCTGGATGCGGCGCGTGCGCTCCGCCTCCTGCCGGTCGTCCGCGGGCGCTTCACGCGCCGTCTCCTGCGAACGGGACTGCTTCAACTTCTGCAGGATTGCCGCGATCGCGATGGCGATCACAAAGAGCACCTGCAGATGATCAAGCAGCCAGTCCATGGGAAGCGGCGTGCGAATCAGGAGGAGCCGGGTTCAAACCTGGCCCGCCGGTCCGGTTCTCCAGCCTCGTTCATTTTTTTCCGCCTTCGGGCTGCGCGATGGCGGTGCGCATGTCGGTGTCGGCCTGGATGTTTTGCATGCGATAGTAATCCATGACCCCCAGCCGGCCGTTGCGGAAGGCATCAGCCATCGCGAGCGGTACTTGCGCCTGCGCCTCGACGACCTTGGCCTGCATTTCCTGCACCCGGGCCTTCATTTCCTGTTCGAGCGCCACGGCGGCCGCGCGGCGGATTTCCGCCTGGGCCTGGGCCATGTTCTTGTTGGCCTCGGCCTGCGCCACCTGCAGTCGGGCGCCGATGTTTTCGCCCACGTCGACGTCGGCGATGTCGATCGAGAGAATTTCAAACGCCGATCCCACGTCGAGGCCGCGCGCGAGCACGGTCTTGGAAATGCTGTCCGGACTTTCGAGCACGTGTTTGTAGGACTCGGACGTGCCGATGGTCGTCACGATGCCCTCGCCCACGCGGGCGATGATCGTCTCCTCCTTGGCGCCGCCGACAAAGCGGTCGAGGTGCGTCCGCACCGTCACCCGGGCCTTGACCTTGACCTGGATGCCATCCTTGGCCACGCCGTCGATGGTGGTGCGGCCGCTGGCGGGATTCGGGCAGTCGATCACCTTCGGATCCACCGAGGTGCGCACGGCCTCCTCGACGGATTTGCCCGAGCCTTTCGTCGCGAGGTCGATCGCGCATGACCGTCTCCAATCGAGCGCGATGCCCGCCTTCTGGGCCGCGATGAGCGCATGCACGCAGGCAATGACATTACCGCCGGCGAGGTACTGGGCTTCAACCTCATCGATGGATAGGTCGATGCCCGCCTTCTTGGCCCGGATGCGCGCATCCACGACCAGGCTGTAGGGCACCTGTCGCAGCCGCATCGCCACCAGGTTGATGAAGCCCACGTAGGCGCCGGCCAGCCAGGCGCGGAGCCACACGCTGAAGAATGAGAAAATGATCCCGGCGAGGATCAGGACGGCGATGCCGAGAACGATGAAGAATACAATGGATAGGTTGATCATGATTTGGTGACGGTTAAACGGAAGTTGTCCACGGCGACGACCTTGAGCGTGGTGCCCTTGGCCACGTGGCCGCTCTGCGAGAACGCCTCGTAGCGCCGGCCGTCGAGCAGTACGTAGCCCGAGGGGGCCAGCGTGGTGACCGCTTCACAGGGCTTGCCCACCACGGCGTCAGCCTCCGCGAGCGCAGGCTGGCTGGTCGCTCCGATCGCGGCGTGGAGGAAAAAGCGTTTCCCCAACCGTGTTTTGGGCAGCAAGCCGAATTCGGCGTAAAGCGCCAGGCCGAGCAGCACAAGACCGGCCAGCACGGCCAGACCGCCGCCAAGCGCGCCGTAATGCATGAAGGCCACGATGCAGCCCCAGAGCATCGCCACACCGCCGAGGATGCCCAGGATGGAGCTGGGCATGAAGACCTCAAAAACCAGCAGCACCGTGCCAAGCAGAAACAGCAAAATGATCGCAGTCATGTCGGAATTTTATCCACTTTAAGGCCAAAATCCGTGCAGCCGATCACCACGACCGGTGTGCCGGCCGCGGCGGAACCCAGTTCGAGCTGAGCCTGGTAACGACGCCCGTCGATCTCCACTGCCCCGCCCGGACGCAGTGGCGTTATCACCATGCCCCGTCTGCCGACAAGCGAGGCGGCATTCGCCGCCACTTCCGGAGCCGTGCCGGACACTTGGGCCGCGGATCCGAGCGACGTCTGCAACACCATCCGGTCCCACAGCCAGCCTTTGGGCAGGAAACGCGCGAGCAGCACGGCCAGCACCAGCGCCATTCCGAGACCGACGGCGAGGTTGATGAGCGGCATGAGAAACAGATCGCCCGAAGTCGCGATGGTCGGAGGTTCATCGGGCCAGATGTCAGCCATCGCCCAGACGAGCGAGCCGAGCATAAGAGCCACCCCGCTCACAGCCAAAACCACCACGCCAGGGAAAAAGAACACCTCCCCGGCCAGCAGCAGCAGTCCGAGGGCGAAAAGGATCATCGGCTCATGTCCGGAGAAGCCCGCCACGTAGTGGCCAAGGAACACGATCGCCAGCAGCGCGATGCCGGCGATGCCAAAGAAACCGAAGCCCGGGGTCTTGAATTCAATAAAGAGACAGAGCACACCCAGCCCCATGAGCACCGGCGCTATGGCGTTGAGCCAGACGGCCAGCTGCTCCGACCACGTGACGTCGAGCTGGACGATCTCATAGCCTCCCGGGCCGAACTTCTGCCGGAGGAGATCGTCGATATTCTTCGCCATGCCTGCTGCGAGCAGCGGATGGGGGGGGTCGCCGTAGGTTTTCGCCGCCTCGCTGGCCGTGAGCGAGAGCAGTTCGCCCTTGGGCTTGATGACCGTATCGCCGATTTTCAGCTCGTAGTCCTTGTCGATCATGGCCGAGATCACCTGGCCGCGGTAGCCCTTGCCCTCGGAGATCGCCCGCACGCGGGCCTTCAGGTAGCTGACGATCTTCAACTTCATCGTCTCGTCGATATCCTGGCCCGTCATTGTCACCGGCGCGGCGGCGCCGATCACCCCGTCGGGGGCAAACCAGATTTCCTGCGTCGTGGCCGAGATAAAAGCCCCGGCGGAAACCGCCTCCTTGTCCACGAAGGTGATCGTCTGGCCGTGGAATTTCCCCAACGCCTCCATGATCGCGAAGGTCACGTCGAGCGCGCCGCCCGGCGTCTCCATGTCCAGCACCACCACGTCGGCCTTGCGCTCGATGGCTTCCTTCAGACCCCGCCGGAGGATGTAAAGCACCGGCTGGGCAATCTGGTCGCGCACGGGCATGACATACACCATGACCATTCTGGCCGGCTGGCCTCGCTCCGATGCCACCGGGCCCGCCGGTTGGCCGCCGCCGGCGGGAGCAGCCGTGGGGGATGCAGATGCCGCCTCCTCAGCCGATGCGACCAGCAGGGCAAGCATCCCTAGCAGGCAGAACTGAAAAAATCTCCCAGGCATAAATAGAGCGCCACTCTGACGAGCCCCCAGCCCTGACGCAAGCACCCCGATGGAGCCAGGCGTTACACCCCGCGCCATTCTTTGTCATGGGCCGCCGAATCAAGTCCCCGACGCGGTCACCCCCTCCTTGCCAGGGTGGCCACATGGCCTCCCGTCCGACCGGCTCCCGCTCCCAAATGCCCGTGAAAAAGTCTTTGTCGGCGTCGGAGTCATCCTCTACACCTTCCCTGCGCATGGAAAAAATTCCCTACCTTGGCCACACCCTGGCACGCTGGCAGGTTGGCCCCTCCACATTTCTCGCGCTGCCCGAGAAGGGTGCGCGCCTCATGAACTGGCACCTCACGCTCGGTGATGGCAGCGTGCGTGACGTCGTCTACTGGCCCGAACTGCAGTCGCTCGATGACATCGCCAAGGTTCGCGGCGGAAACCCCATCCTCTTCCCCTTTGGCGGCCGCACCTTCGATCAGGGAGACATCCACTTCTGGCGCGACGATAACAACGCGCGCCGGCCGATGCCGCTTCACGGCATCGCCCGGCAAGGCGACTTTCAGGTCACGCGTCTCGACGAGCGCGGCTTTACGGCCCTCTTCCAACCCGGAGAGGAGGCCCGCGCCGCCTACCCTTACGACTACGAGTTCACCGTCAGCTATCGTTTCGAGCCGCTGGCGCTTTTTGTTGAGCTGACCCTGCGCAACCTCGACACCAAACCCATTCCCTGGAGTGCCGGCCACCACTTTTACTTTACGCTGCCATGGAGCGAAGGCCGTACGCGGGCGGACTACTTCATCCGGATCCCCGCCCGCGCGACGCTTCGGCAGGATTTTGAGCGCGGCCAGTTGCACATCGGCCCCCGTCTGGGTCCCGAGGAATCACTCGCCAACAAAGACCTGATTGATGTCTTTCACACGGCGCTCAAAAATAACGCCGTCGTCTTCGGGGAACGCGGCGGCGAAGACCAGATCATCCTGCGCATCGGCCCCGATCGCGTGCCGCCCAAGTCGGCGGTGGTGGTGACGTGGACGCAGGCCGACGACTCGCCGTTTTACTGCGTGGAGCCGTGGATGGGCCCCGCCAATTCACCTGAGCACAGGACCGGCCTTTACCACGTCGCACCGAGCGAAGCCCAGACTTTCCTCGTTGAAGTCAACCTGAAGTAGTCCCCGGTTCCTTTATACCGATTTGCTGGCCAGCCGCGCCGCCGGGCGGACCAGGCCGTCCCCTCCCTGCGATCCACCTCACCAAAAGGATGGTGAAATCAGCCTGAGTGATTTATCTTCGGTTGTTACCTATCCTCCCTAGCGGCATCTCGTACCCACCATGTTTGCACTGCTGCCCAGTCTGGCTTTCCTCGATGTCGGAGGCACGGAGATCCTGATGATCATGCTGGTGACGTTGCTGCTCTTCGGCAGCAAGCGGATGCCGGACCTGGCCCGGAGCCTGGGAAAGTCGATCCGTGAATTCAAGAAGGCGGCCAGCAGCCTCGAAGAAGAGCTTAAACGAGCCCTCGAAGCTCCTCCTCCGCCCCGGCAGCCGTTCAGGCCTGCGGCTCCCTCCGGAACAGACAGCTCGTCGAAGGACACCCCCCAAGCCCCGAGCGAACCACCGCAGCCGCCCGCGGAGCCCCATTATCCCTAGAGGGCAGTTGGCCGGTCATTGGCGCGCCTCCGGTGCAAGGAACCATCCAACCCATGGCTGATGACACCCCCCCACCCGTCCGCATTCCCATCACTGGCGAGCTGGATCTGCACACCTTCCCGCCCGCTGAAGTCGCCAGTTTGATCGACGAATATTTCCAGGAATGCCGGAAACGTGGACTGACCGAGGTGCGCATCATTCACGGCAAAGGAACCGGCACCCTGCGTGAGACCGTTCACGCCCTGCTGCGCCGCTCGCCGCTCGTGGCCTCTTTCCGTCTTGGTAATGAAACCAGCGGCGGCTGGGGTGCCACGCTGGTCAGGCTGAAAGCCCCGCCGGGATGATTCAGCGTCCTTCCATTTATCCGTCACGATTGCCGCCCGTCACTGCGGGGTTGTGCTGACAGGAGGAAGCTGCATGCTGTGTTCCGCATGAACACCACGTTTTTCTACGGACTCATTCTCGCAGTGAGTAACATCGTGCTCACGCTCGTCGGTTTTTTCCTGGGCTATCAGACCGACAAGATAGCACAGGGCCGCTGGTTCGGATTCCTGCCCTTTATCGTGATGATCGTAGTGACGTGGCTGGGCATCAAGGCTGCCCGGGAAGAAGCGAAGGATAAATCGCTCAGCTACGGCAAGGGCGTGAGTACTGGCTTCCTGATCACCCTGTATTCGAGTCTGATCGGCACGGTCTACGGATTCTTCCACTTCAAATTCATCAATCCAAACTTTGTGGATTATTCGATCGACGCGGCACGCGAAAAATGGACGCAGGCCGGCCTGAGCGACGCCCAGATGGAAACAGCGGAAAAAGGCATACGCCTGTTCATGTCGCCGGTCATGTTATCCATCTGGGGTTTCCTCCTGTCGCTGCTCTTAGGCCTTGTCATCGCCCTGATCCTGTCCGCCTTCCTGAAGCGCAAACCGGAAGCTGCGGCTGAAGCCAGCCCGCCGGTGATGTGAGCTTGCGCTCCGTACGATCGCCGCGGCTACGCAGCAAACAGATTAAATGAGGAGGCCGGAACCTTGCGGTTCCGGCCTCCATGTTTGCTGAATCAACGAGCCGGTGGCTCAGCGGTTGCCCCGCCTCCGCAGTCTGCCGCTGTAATCAAGGACAGCCAGAGCCAGCAGCGCGATTACCGTGCCGCACCCGAAAAGGATGTAGAGCAGGTCGAAGTCGTGCACCCTTTCCTGGTCGAGGCCGAGAAAAACCGCTGCGGCAAGCACGACGCCTGCCGGAACGAATCTCATCAGTCTACTTTCGAGGTTCATGGTTAACTTTCTATTTCAGGTTAATGGCTCCTTGCGGAACCGCGGATAGTATACCCCAGACTTGTAATAAGAAAAATAACATGCTTCTATCCATACCATAGTTATTTCCTATGGAACTATACCAACTCCGCTACTTCCTTGCCGCCGCCGAAGCGGGAAATTTCACCCGGGCGGCAGCGCGGTGCCACATATCCCAACCATCTCTCAGCCTGCAGATAATACATCTCGAACGCGAGCTGGGTCACAAGCTGTTCCACCGCCTGGGACGTCGCGTTGTTCCGACGGAGGCCGGGCAGGTTTTCCTGGAACGGGCGCGCGACATTCTCAGCAAGGTGGAGGATGCTTCAAAGGAGTTGAAGGACAGCCCGACTCTGGAACGGCATATCAAGGTCGGGACTGTGCCCACGATTGCCCCCTATTTGCTGCCGCCGGTGCTCGAGCACTGCCGAAAGCTTCACCCCAATCTGCTGGTTCACACCCATGAAGACTTCCGCCCGGATTTGATGCGGGGAGTCATCGAGGGCGATCTCGATCTGGCCATCGTGCCCCAGCCGGTGAAGGATCCGCGGGTTTCGACGGAAGTTCTCTTCACCGAACCCCTCTTACTGGTGGTAAGCCGGAGCCACCCACTCGCCATAAAGCCCGCCATCACCGCGCGTGACCTGGCTGATGAAAGTTTTGTGCTGCTGGGCCATTCCAGCACCCTCGCGATGGAGATTGAGCGTTTTTGTGGCGATCACCATTTCGCCCCACAACTCGGGCACCGTTGCTCACAGGTTGCCACGGTAAAGGCGCTGGTCGCCCTCGGCCAGGGCATCTCCATCCTGCCGCAGATCGCCCACCGACCGGAGGATAAAAAGACCCTCGTTTACCGCAAACTCACCGGTCATGTGCCCATTCGTGAGGTGGTAATTGTCCGTCACTGGCAGCGTTACCAAACCAAGGGGGCGGAGCTGTTCCTCAAGGTGCTCCGCGCCTCCGTCGCTGGTCTGACGGCAATGGGTGAAGTCAAAGGCAGATCTGTGGTGAAGTCTTGAGTCGCCATTGATCTGAACTCGCCGGCAGTCCACTCCGTGGCTCTGCAGCCCACCTGCGGCGCAACCGCCGCCGTGGAGGCGGCGGCGTTGTCCCGGCTAGCCGTCCCTTTCGGGTTTGCCCGGACTTCTTCACGCCACTAATGTCCGCACCCTTATGATCGATCTCATCAAAAAGACTCTGCTGGCGGGCGTGGGGGCAACGATTATCACCAAGGAGAAAGTCGAGGCGGTGCTGCAGGATTCCATCCGGCAAGGCAAGGTCTCGGCCGGGGATGCGCGCATCATGGCCGAGAAGATTGCGGAGCAGGGCCGCAAGGAATTCGAGACCATGAGTGCGGAGCTGGGCGCCAAATTCAAGGAGCTCATGGAAAAGGCCGACCTGACACACAAGGCGCGCATCGAGGCGCTGGAAGCACGCGTGAAGAAACTCGAACAAACCCTCGCCGCGCGCGGCCCCGACCGCAACGCCTGACCGGTTCCGCCCGCTTACCGCCATGCCGGGCGTCTCCCTCAAGCCCTTCGACCTGCTGGCCAACGCCGTGCGGGCCAAGGAAATTGCCGTGGTGCTCGTCCGGCACGGCTTCGCCGAGATCATCGAGCAGATCGAAACGCCCGGCGCCTGGTGGCAACGCTTCGTCCCGACGCCCAAGGAGCATCGCAGCACGTTCGCGCGCATCCGCCTCGCCGCCGAGGAACTCGGACCAACCTGCGTGAAGTTCTGCCAGCTCCTCAGCATGCGGCCGGACCTGGTGCCGCAGCCGTTGGTTCTCGAGCTGCAAAAGCTGCAGGATGCCGTGCAGCCCCTGCCCTTCGCCGAAATGCAGAAAGTCGCGCTGGAAGAGCTGGAATGCGATCCCGCCGAGGTGTTCAGTGAGTTCAACGAGACCCCCGTCGCCTCCGCCTCGCTCGCGCAGGTCTACCACGCCCGCCTCAAGGCGGATGGCCGGGACGTCGCGGTGAAACTCCAGCGGCCCGATCTCCAGAAGATCGTCGACGCCGACCTCGACCTCATCGCCTTCTTCGCCGCGCGCATCCACCATTACATCGCCCGGTTGCGGCCCTTCGACCTGCCGGCCATCGTCGAGGAGATTCGCTCGGGCCTGCTCCAGGAACTCGATTTCCGCCACGAGGCGCGCAACCAGCAATACTTCAACGCCCAAAACCCCTCCCCCGACAGGGTCTTCGCGCCGGAGGTGATCGGCCAGTTTACCACCCGCCGCATGCTGGTGATGGCGCGCGTCGACGGGCGGCGCATCGAACAGGCACCCCTCACACCCGAGCAGGCCAAGGCGCTCGCGAACGCCGGCGCCGCCTCCCTGCTGCACCAGATCGTGATCAGCGGCTTTTTTCATGCCGACCCGCATGCGGGCAATGTGCTCGTGACCGCTGATGGCCGCCTCTGCCTGCTCGACTGGGGCCTCGCCGGCCACCTCACGCGCCGGCTGCGTCATGCGCTGGCCGACCTTTTCATCGCCGCCGCCGCGCACGATGCCGAGCAGGTCGTGCAGATTGGCATGAGCCTCGCCGGCCCCGGCACCAAGCCCGACCATCGCACGATGGAAAAGGAAGTCACCATCGCCCTGCGGGAAAACCTCAACTTCGCCACCGGCCATGAGCAGATCGGCCTGCTGATCCTCAAAGTGATCGGGATCTTTGGGCGCAACGGCATCAGTGTGTCGCGCGACTATGCGCTCATGGCGAAGGCGGTGCTTTCCATCGAGGAAGTCGGCCGCACGCTCGATCCGGAATTCGACCTGCGTCAGGTCGCCCGGCCCGTGTTGCGCGAGCTGCACCGCGAGCGCTGGAGCCCCAAAGCGCTGCTGGGCAAGACGCGCACGCTTTTCGCTTCAGCCTTCGGACGCCTCGGCGACCTGCCCACCGAACTCGACCGTCTGTTGCGCCGCCTCGAACAAGATGACTTGACGGTGAATTTCCAGCATCGCGGCCTGGAAGGCCTCAATGACGCGCTGCGGGCTGCCAGCAACCGCATCGCCCTCGGGGTAATCATTGGCGCCCTTATCATCGGCTCGTCACAAATCGTCACGACCGGCATCCACCCCTATCTTCTGGGCTATCCGGCCCTCGGCATCGTTGGTTACCTCCTCTCCGCGCTGCTCGGCCTCTGGGTGATCTGGGATATTTTCCGCCACGGCCGGCACAAATAGCGGACAGGTGATGCCGCCGTTGCCTCCCCAAGCTCCCAAGCCCACGGGGGTCTCAAAGGAGCAAAAGATAAATCATCCGGGGCGGGTGGAAGCCCAGCTGCCGGTCATTCCGAAGGCGTGACGCCCGGCAGGAGAAAGTGAAAATCGCTGCCCGCGCCCGGCACACTGGCACAGGCGATGGAACCGCCGTGCGCCACCATGATCTCACGGGCGATGGCCAGCCCAAGGCCCGCACCCTTCTTGGTCTGGCCGGGGACGCGGTAGAATTTCTCGAACACATGCGGCAGGCTCTCCGGTGGAATGCCCGGTCCGTGGTCGCGCACGCCGAACTTCACAAAGCCGTCGGGAGCCGGCTCGGTGTAGAGTATGATCCTGCTGCCCTCGGGTGAATACTTGCTGGCGTTGGTGAGCAGATTGATGAACACATGCCGGATGCGATCGCGATCGACCGACACGGTATCCGCTCCTGCGGCGATGCTCACCTCAAGGCGCTGGCCCGCCGCCTCGATGAGCGGCCTGATTTCCCCGGTCATCGCTGCGAGCAATCCGTCCACGCGCTCCGGCGTGCGGTTCAACGCCGCGGCTCCGCCCTCCAGCCGGCTCAAATCAAGCAGATCGTTGAGGATGCGCAGCAGGCGGTCGGTGTCATCGCGCGCGGTTTCCAGCAGTTCGCGCTGCGCGGACGAAAGCTGGCCGAGGTTTTGCTCAAGCAGCAGGTAGACCGCCATGCGCAGGCCGGTCAGCGGCGTTTTGAGTTCGTGGCTTACCGTGCCGACCAGATTATTTTTCGCGTCGTCCAGCAGGCGGAACTTCGTGACGTCCTGCAGCAGGATGGCTGCGCCGCCGAAGCCGGTGAGCGCGTCGCCCACGGCGAGGATGCGCGGCAGGTAATGCCGGTCCTCGTGGCCGAGGCGCAGGGTGACGACATGATCGTAGCCAGTGGGCAGGTAATGGTTGCCTGAGGCCAGTACTTCGGCCAGCGGCTGGCGCAACGGCACCGGAAATCCTCCGGCAAACTCGGGCGCGGCCGCCAGCATCTCCGCGGCGGGATTCTTCAGTTCGACGTCACCGTTTTTCGAAACCACGAACACCGGATCGGGCGTCGAGGTCAGCGTGGCCTCCATGGTGCGCTGGGCGCGCAGCACCTTCGCCGTCGTCGCCTCGCGGAAAGCATGAAGTTTGGCGGCCATCGTGTTGAACGCGCGGGCGAGTTCGCCCAGCTCGTCGTGTGAAAGCACCGGCACCTTGCGGTCCAGGTCTCCCTCACCCAACGCCACGACCGATGAGGTGAGCGCCTTGATGGGTCGCAGGAGCGAACGACTGAGATGGTAGGAGAGATAGAGCGAAAGCAGGATCGCCGCCGCCATCGCTCCAATGAGGAGTTTGATGGTCATGCGGGTGGTCTGTCCGGCACGGGTGAGCTCGGCCTGTAAAGCCCCATAATCGTGCTGCGCCAGGGCCTCCAGTGCCCTGAGGGTGTTGAAGAGCGCCGTCTCGGTTCCTCTTAACGTCTCCAACGGCGAAAGCGTGCCTTCGCGCAGGAACGCCTCATCGGTTTTCCTCTGCGCCAGGAACGCCTCGTCAACCGCCTCGACGGGCCGGGCGCGGGGGGTGCCCGCCGCGGTCATCGACTGTTCATGCAGGGTGCGTTCAAAGCGGGCGCGTTGCGCAGCAAACCGTTCCCGGGCTGCCAGGATGTCGCCGCCCTGCGCCTGATAGAGCGCGCTGTTCATGAGCGTCGCCGCGTCCTTCATCTCTTCCGTGGCCAGCATCGACCGATAATTGTCCACGAGCGTGATTTCGACCGACCGGCTCAACTCCAAGCAGGTGAAAAGCGCATACCCGCCCATGGCGATGAGCAGCAGCAGGAGCGGCAGCAAGCCGAGGTAGAGACGCGTGCGGAGCATGTTATTTCCAGTCAGTCATTCCCCGCGGAATGGGCACACCCTGATTGCCGGATTCACAACAATCCAAGTTTCTGCCGTTTGCGGTAAAGGGTGGCGGGATCGATGCCCAGCGTGCGGGCGGCCTCCTCCAGGGTGGCGGAGATGGCGAGAATGCGCCGGATGTGCTCGGCCTCCAAACTGTCGAGGGTAACGCGCGCGCCCACCTGCAGCGTTGAATCAGGCCGGTGGGAAAATTCCTCCGGCAGATCGGCCAGGGTGAGGATGTCGCTGCCGGCCAGAATGACGGCACGCTCGATCACGTTGCGCAGTTCCCGCAGATTGCCCGGCCAGGGGTAGGCACGGAACGCCGCCGTGACGTCAGGGGCGAACCCCTGCACTTTTTTGCCGAGACGGCGGGCGAAAAACACGAGGTAGTTTCCGGCGAGGCGCATCAGATCGGCGGGGCGCGCGAGCAGGCCGGGCAGGGCGACGGTGATGACGTTGAGCCGGTAGAAAAGATCCTCGCGGAACCGGCCGGCTTTCATCTCCTCGGCGAGGTTGCGGTTGCTGGCGGCGATCACGCGCACGACGGCCTTGCGCGGGTGCGCCTCGCCCAGCCGCTCGTACTCGCGGTCCTGCAACAGGCGCAGGAGCTTGGGCTGGATTTCGAGCGGCATTTCCCCGACCTCGTCGAGGAACAGCGTGCCGCCCTCGGCGGCGGCGACCTTGCCGAAAGTGTCCTGCACCGCGCCGGTGAACGCGCCTTTCACATGGCCGAAGAGTTCGCTCTCCAGCAATTCCTTCGAGAGGCTCGGGCAGTTGACCGTGACAAAGGGCCGCTCGCGCTGCGCGCTGCGGCGGTGGATTTCGCGGGCGAGCACGTTCTTGCCGGTGCCACTCGGACCCAGGATGAGGATCGTCGCGGTGGTGTCGGCGGCTTTGAAGGCCATTTCGAGCACGCGTTGCACGGCGGGTTCGAGGGAGGCGAGATCAATCTCGGGCGACTCGTCGGCCAGCTGTGATTCGAGTTGCTGCACCCGTTGCTCGAGCGAGCGCGTCCGGACGATCTTTTGGAGCACCTGGCGGATTTGTTCCGGGGTGAAAGGCTTCGGAATGAAATCGAAGGCGCCCCGGCGCATGGCCTCGACCGCTGTGGCAATGCTGGCGAAAGCCGTGAACATGACGACCGCCAGGCCCGGGGAGACCTGCAGCAGTTTGTCCATGACCACGAGGCCGTCCTCGGCGCCGAGTTTCACGTCGAGGAAGCACACGTCGAACCCCTCGGTTTCAACCAGCCTGAGGGCGCGGGCTCCGTTGGGTGCCTCCACCGCCTCATGGCCCGTGGTCTGCACGGCAATGGAGGTGGTCTTGCGGATGCTGGCTTCGTCGTCGACGATGAGGATTCGCATGTGGCACCAACACTGTCAGATAAAGGCGAGGGCGGTTCCCCGCCAACCCCAAACATGGTCCCTGCCGCCACTGGTGACCAGCCTGGGTCCCGTGCAAAAAAGTCAAGGCGGGGCCGCCTAAGGCGGCCCCGCCAAGTCCAGCTTCAACTAAATCCCGATCTACTAGCCGTCGTTTGACGACGGCTCGCAGCCCGGGAAGCGTATAAATGACGTTCCGGCTGCGCAGGCGGTTTCACGGCTTCTGCAAATGCTCCGGCTGGTCGGGCCGGTAACGCCAGCCCTCCGGCGATCTGCGAAGCACCAAAAAATCGCAAAAAACAACCACGGTAGCCCCATGGCGTCGGCAAGCTGTTCCATGCGAGCCTCCGACAGGATGACCCGGCATCGCCAGAAATCCGATGAGCGAGGTCCATTTTGTCAATGCCTCAATGTATTCCATCTAAATGACCATAAGCCACTTATCCTGCCATTCCCGAAGTGGAAAGGCCCGGCAGACTCCAAGCTTTCAAGCGGGCCCATGCAGTGAGCCGGCTATTAGTTAATAAAATACACATCGCCGGCCGTCTACTTACCCCGTCAGTCTTGCCCGCGCCATTAGTCTCCGCGATCGAAACGCCAGGACTCGCGTTTTTTGGCCCAAGCCCGCGCCAACGGTGCGCGTCGCATTCATCAACCACATTCCTTCGAGTCCATGAATTCCTCCGTCTCACCCGCCTCCCCTTCCCCGGCAGACCGTGATCCTGCGCGGGTGCCCCCCCTGCAGCCAGATTCTCCGATCTGGAGATCAAGGACGCCCAGCTCATTTTTGAATCGGCCTGGGAGAGTCTCGAGACTGAATTCGGCCTGCAGAGTCTGCGCTTCCCCAAGGAGATCATTCTGCTGGGCGGCGCGCCCGGCGCCGGCAAGGGGACCAATACCGCTTTCATCCTCAAGACCCGCGGACTCACCTGCCCGCCGATTGTCGTCAGTACCCAGCTCGACTCGCCCGAAGCGCGGCGTCTCAAGGATGCCGGCTACATGGTCGGCGATCGGGAGGTCGTCGGCATCCTTTTCCGCCGCCTCCTGCAGCCCGAGTATCGCGACGGCTGCATCCTGGACGGCTTTCCGCGCACCCAAGTGCAGGTCGAGTGCTTGAAACTGCTCGTCGATCGCATGGAGTCGCTGTGGCACGAGTTTTCGTCCACGCCGCTCAGCATCCACTTCCGCCAGCCCACGATTCACATCATGGTGCTGTTCGTCGATGAGAACACCTCCGTGCAACGCCAGCTCAAGCGCGGCCGCGAGGTGCGCGCCCATAACGAGGAGGTGCGGCGCACCGGCATGGGCGAACTGCTGGAGGAACGCGCCACCGACTATGACGAGGACCTCGCCCGCCGGCGTTATCGCGTGTTCAAGGAGCAGACGTGGGACGCGCTCCAGTCGTTGCGCGACATCTTCCACTACCACTTTGTCGATGCCCAGGGGCCGGTCAAAGAAGTCGAGTACAACATTCTCACGGAGCTGCAGTACCAGAGCACCCTCGAGCTCGATCCGCGCACGCATGACCGGCTGCGCCGCCTGCCGCTGGCCAGCGATATCGTCATCCACGCGCGGCAGGAAATGGTCAAGCGGCTCGACTCCTATGAGTTCGAACATCCCGAACTCTTCCAAAAGGTCGTGGCGCTGATCGAGAAGAAGATGATGCCGATCATCAAGCGCCATGCGATCTCCGGCCTCACCCTCATCAACACCGAGGATCCCCTGCTCGACTATCCGCTCGCCCTAGCCATGCTCATCGATGTCTTCTCCGAGCGCGGTTTTCACGCCGTCGTCGACCTGCACCGCATCGAGGTGCCGGAAAAAGTGGACCCCCTGACCGGCCAGATCACCTGCCGTTTGAAAAAAGTGTTCCGCATCCAGGTGCGCTTCCCGGGTTCGGAAATCCGCCGCGGGTGATTTTCACGTTTTGATTTTTGAGTTTTGCTTCCTGGCGGCCAGAGTCTTGCGCGAGCTCACCATGATTGCGGTCAACGCATCAGCCTCGTCGCGGAGCGGCTGTACCCTCCGCGGCGTGAGCATCCTTTCCTCAACCACAAGCTCCAGCCCAAAAGCGCTTTCGTCAGCCTCCTCCTCGACAATGCCCGGTTTCGAGTAGAAGTCCGCATCGGAACGAGCCCGGCAGACCGCACGATAATTCGCTCCGACAGAAGTGCCTGACCGCCCGAGTTGATTGGCGATGATATTGCCCGACCTGCTCGTTGGCAGAGCTTCGATCAGTCTTAGCACGCGCCGTGCGAAGATTTTCGTCCGTTGTTTGAGTTCGATTTCGGTCATGCCGCCAATCAAAACTCAAAAAACAGAAATCTAAAAGTCTCAAATTACTCGTATCGCAACGCCTCGATGGGATCGAGCGAGGCGGCCTTCCACGCCGGGTAAAAGCCGAACCCGATGCCGATGCCCGAGCAGACCAGCAGGCCGAGGAAAGCCCAGTCCCACGGGAAGACCGCGCTGGCTTTCATCAACATTGCCAGAACGTCGCCGACGATCACGCCGAGCACGATGCCCAGGACGCCGCCGGCGAGCGAAATGGTCACGGCCTCGATGAGAAACTGGGTCAGAATGGAGTGCTTGCGCGCACCGATGGATTTGCGGATGCCGATCTCCTTCGTGCGCTCGGTCACGCTGACGAGCATTATGTTCATGATGCCCACGCCGGCGGCGAGCAGCGCGATGCCACTGATGACAAATGAACCCGCGGTAATGACGTCGGCGATCTTGGCGAAGGCGCCCAGCAGCGACTCATTGGAATACAGTTCAAAATCGTTTTCGTCCTCGGGTTTGAGGCCTCGCACCACGCGCATGGCCGTAACGCCTTTGTCCATCGTGTCGTTATAGACGAGATGACTGGGCGCCTCGGTCGCGATGTTGACGGTGCGGTTCGCGGCGCCAAGGTCGCTAAAAAAGCGGCTGATGGGAATCATCGCGATGTTGTCCTGGCTCTGGCCGAAGGAGGTGCCCTTGTCGGCAAGGGTGCCGATGACCACATAGGTGCGCTCCTTCATTTTGATGGTCTTGCCCAGGGGATGCTCGGAGGGAAAGAGCTTCTTGACGATGTCCTGGCCGATGACGACCACCGGCCGGCCGAGTTCGATGTCCTCGGGTTGAAAATTGCGCCCCAGCTCGATGCTGTACTGGTTGGCATTGATGAAGTATTCGTTGGTTCCCCAGAAAGTGATGTCCGGGGTGGTCTTGCGGCCGCCGTAGACCGCCTGGGCACCGTTGTTATACACCTTCAGGCAGATCACGTCCGACGTGCCCTCCATGAGCTGCTTGTAGCGCATCGCCTGTTCGAGCGTGATGTCGCGGCGCATTTCGATCTGGCGGCGGTTGGAACCGCTGGAAATGCCGGTGGGATACTTCCCGAACTGAAAGAAATTCGTGCCGAGGAAGCTGAGCCCGGTCTCAATCGAGCTGCGCAATGCGGTCACCGTGGTCATGACCCCGATGACCGAGAACACGCCGATGGTGATGCCCAGCATCGTCAGGATCGAGCGGAGTTTGTTCACGCCGATCGAGCTGAAGGCGATTCTCAGGATTTCGATGAGCGGCATCCGTTATTGGGGGTTGGGGGCTGCGGATTGTGGCTGGCGCGCGTCCGCGACGAGCCTGGAATAATGCGCGCGCGCGGTTCGGATCGATTTCACCGCGATCGCAGTCAGTGCATTCGCTTCTTCGGTCAACGGGGCCAGCCGTGACCCAGGCAGCAGGCCGGCGTCGGCAATCAACTCAAGCCAAAGCATGGTTTCATCGGCTTCTTCCTCCACCGTGCCCATCTTGGAGATGAAATCCGATCGCGATTTCGCACGACAGGCCGAGCGGTAGTTCGCTGCCACCGAGGTCGCCGACCGGACGAGTTGGCGCCCGAGCACGTCCGCCACCATGCCGCGCGGCAGCACCCCGCATACCCGAATGACTCGCAGGGCAAAGTCCTTGGTCCTTTGTTTGAGTTCCGTGTTGTCCATGGGTATTCCGCACGCCGCATTCCGCCGGCCGCATTCATTCGTACCGGAGCGCCACGACCGGATCGAGGCGCGAGGCGCCCCAGGCCGGGGCGAAACCGGAGATGATGCCGGTGACCACCGAGACCAGCATGCTGATGACAACCAGATCGGGCGAGAACTGGACGGGAAAGTTGGGCATCTGGAAGTGGATGCCGAGAAAAACCGCATAGGCGACCACCATGCCGATGGTTCCGCCGATCAGACAGATGGATACCGCCTCGATCAGGAACTGCAGGAGGATGGTGCGGCGCCGGGCGCCGAGGGCCTTGCGCGTCCCGATCTCCTTCGTGCGCTCCTTCACGCTGACAAAGGTGATGTTCATGATGCCGATGGCGCCCACGAAGAGGGACAGACCGGTGATGAACAAGCCGGCGAGCGCGATGGCTGTTTTCACCGGATCGAGCTGGGCCTTGAAGGCCTGCTGCTCGTTGATGGTGAAATTATCGCGCTCGCCGGGCAGCTGGCTGCGCACGCGGCGCATGGCACCGACCAGTTCCTCCTTGGCCTGCAGCAGCCGGGTCTTGTCCGTCACCTTCACCCGCAGGTCGGTGCTGCGGCGGATGCTGAACATCTTCCGGTAGGCGTTGAGCGGCATGACCAGCTGATTGTCGAAGCTGAAGAGCCCGAGAAACTCGCCCTGCTTGGCGAACACGCCGATGACGGTGAGGGGATGGCCGCCGACCGTCACCGTTCCGCCCAGCGCGGACCGTCCGGGGAAGAGCGCCTCGGCGACGTCGTAGCCCAACACGCACACGGAGCGGCCACCACTGGCCTCAGGATCGTTGAACAGGCGTCCCTCGTAGTAATCGACCCCGCTGATGCGCGCGTAATCAGCCGTGGTGCCGAAGACGTAGATTCCGTCCACGCTGCTGTCGCCCGCTTTCACCGAGTTGCCGCGCCCCGCCACCGGCACGGCGATCTCCAGCAGCGAATTCGGCGTGTTTTCGATGATGCGGTTGAGCTTCTCGGCGTCGGTCGCCAGGATGGGCGGGCGGTTGACGTAATTCCACCAATCCTCCACCGGCCCCCACGGCCACTTCTGCACGTAGAGCACGTCGTCACCGAGCATGGCGAGACTGTTGTTGAAGCCCGTGTCGATGCCGCGGATGGCGGTGCCCATGAGCGTGACCGCGACGATGCCGATGATGACGCCCAGTGCGGTGAGCACCGAGCGCATCTTGTTCGCGCGGATCTGCGCCCACGCAATGCGGATGGATTCGGTGAACTCGTAGTAGAAACGGGCCAGGGTTTTCATGGCGAGATGGGGCGGGATCATCAGTTGCCGGTCATCCGGTCGCTCTCGATCAATCCGTCATGCAGGCGGATGGCGCGGCGGGCATGCCGGGCAATGTCCTCCTCGTGGGTGACGACGATGATGGTGTTCCCTTGTTCGTAGATATGGTCGAAGAGCTGCATGATCTCCTCACCGGTCTTGGAGTCGAGGTTGCCGGTGGGTTCGTCGGCGAGGATGATCGAGGGATGGTTGACGAGCGCGCGGGCAATGGCCACGCGCTGGCGCTGGCCGCCGGACAGCTCGTTGGGCTTGTGCAGCATGCGGTCGCCGAGGCCCACATTCTCGAGCGCCTTCCGCGCCTGCTCCCGCCGGTCGGCGGGCGGCAGGCCGGCGTAGATGAGCGGCAGCTCGACGTTATGCAGGGAGGTCGAGCGCGGCAGAAGGTTGAAGGTCTGGAAGACGAAGCCGATCTCGCGGTTGCGGATGCTGGCGAGCTCGTCGTCCGACATGCTGGAGACGTCCTTGCTGTTGAAGTGGTAGTGTCCGCTGGTGGGAGTATCGAGGCAGCCGAGCATGTTCATCAGGGTCGACTTGCCGCTGCCGGACGGACCCATGATGGCCATGTACTCGTTGCGATGAACCTTGAGGGTAACGCCACGGAGGGCGTGCACAATCTCCGCCCCCATGCGATACAGCTTGGTGACGCCCTCGATGTCGATCACCAGGGGGCCCGGCGGGCGGACGGTGCGGGGGGCGTTGGTGGCAGGTGGAGGCGGCGGGATCATGGCGGCGGGATGCGCGGCGATGGTTGGTCGGGTCAGGCACCGGGGCGGGCCGCCTTAGCTCTTGGTGTCATCCTTCTTCGGTTTTTCCACGAGGATCTTCGAGCCATCCTTGAGGTTGCGGCTGATGGCGGCGTAGCTGCCGGACACCACTTCCTCGCCGACCTTCACGCCGTTTTTGACTTCAATGTAGGTGTTGTCGGAGACGCCGGTCTCCACCCGCCGCTGCTTAACCATATCGCCCTGCCGCACGAAGACGATCCGCTGGAGTTTCTCCTGGGTGCGCTTGGCCTCCTGGCGCTCCTTGACCAGCTCAAGATCATTGCCCGTGCGCTCCTTGGCCTCCTTGGCCCGCTGCTGCTGGAGCTCCTCCGTGGTCTTGCCGCCCTCTGCGCGGACGGTGACGCTCTGGATGGGCACGGCGACGACGTTGCTCACGGTCTCCGTCTCAATGTCGACCGTGCCGCTCATGCCGGGACGCAGCCGGGCTTCACGATCCGTGACGCGGATGCGCACGAGGAAATTGGTGACCTCGTCGGAGGCCGAGGCGGCGAGGGCCGCCTGGTTGTTGCTGGCGGCGGTGGCGCCCGTATTCAGTGCGGAACTGCTGATTTCGCTCACCGTGCCGTCAAAATTGCGGCCGGGGAAGGCGTCGACGGTGACATTCGTGTGATCCCCGATTTTCACGTTGACGATGTCGTTTTCGTTCACCTTCACGCGCACCTCCATGTGGTTCAGATCGGCAATGCGCATGACTTCGGTTCCGGCAAACTGGGCGGTGCCCACGACCCGTTCGCCCACCTCGTTGTTCAGCACGCTGATGATCCCATCCATGGGCGAGTAGATGGTGGTTTTGCTCAGCGAGTCGTGGGACTGGTTGAGGGCGCCCTCCATCTGGCGAATCGCCGCGAGCGAGGATTGATAGTTGGCGCGGGCGACCTCCAGAAGGGTTTTGGCGGTGGTGTAATCGGCGTCCGAGATCAGCTTCTTCTGGTAAAGATCGTTGGCCCGGTGGTAATCCTCGTCGGCCTTGTCGAGATTGGCCTTGCTGAGGAGGCTGGCGGCCTTGGCCGCGGCCAGCGCCGCTTCCTGCTGATCAACGACGGCGACATAGAGGTCGGGTTTGATTCGCACAATGACGTCGCCCTTCTTCACAACGGCCCCCTCCTTCAAGGGCAGGGCGACAATCTCGCCGGACACCTCTGGGGCGATCCCGACCTCGAGCTCCGGCTGCACCTTGCCGGTGGCGGTGACAAGGTGCGTGATGGTCCGGATGACAGCCTTGTCGATCGTGACCGTGGTCGGTTTCTCGCTCTTTCTGCTTTTGAGCACGGCGGCGACGACCAGGCCGATCACGAGCACGATGGCGGCAATGATCCACCATTTGCGGCGGGATTTCTTGCGGACGGGCACAGCCGCCGCCGCAGGCGCGACGTCGGAGCTGGGAAGGGTGGCTGAACTCATGGTTAAATTAGTCAGTGGGGCGGAAATGTTTGGCTTATCCAGGGCTCCAAGGCAAGCAAGGGGAATCCTTGATGCGGAGGATTCGCTGAATTGGAGGGCGGGACGGCATGGACGGCTGGTTCACCGGCAGGGGTGCGATGTGTCTCCAAAACACTATAACGACGGGCCGGGTTGCAGCGATTTTGGATGAACGGGCGGGTGAAGGGACAGGTGGTGGGAGGCCGGCCGGGTATGCCCCGTGGAGGCGACCGTGCTCCCGAGAAAAACCCCTTGCTTCGCCGGGCGTGCGGGGCATTGCATCATGCTTCCCCATGGGTCTGCGGTTTTGCATCCTCGGCAGCGGCAGTGAAGGCAATTGCGCCCTGCTCCAGACCCAGCACGCGCGCGTGCTCGTCGACGCCGGTTTCTCGGCCCGGCGAATCGCGCAGATGCTGGCCGCCGTCGGCGAGTCGCTCGAACGCATCGATGCGATCTTCCTCACGCACGAGCACGGTGATCACGCCGCCGGCATCGGCGGACTGACGCGCCACCGGCATATCAAGGTCTTCGCCAACCATGCCACCGCCCGCGCCGTACAGGCCGGGTTGAAACACCGCCCCGACTGGCAGTTTTTCGAGACCGGCACGCGCTTCCGGTTCCGCGATCTCGAGATCGAAAGCTTTGCCGTGCCCCATGACGCGCACGACCCCGTGGCCTTTCTTTTCACCCACGGGGCGGACGACCTCTTTACGCCGGCGCGCCGTCTGGCCTGGCTGACCGACCTCGGTCACGCCCCGCAGCACATCAAAGAGCGCATCCGCGAGGCCGATGTGCTCGTGATCGAGGCCAACTATTGCCCGCAGATGCTAAAGGACGACCCGAAGCGCCCGTGGTCGGTCAAGCAGCGCATCAGCGGCCGGCACGGCCACCTCTCCAACGAAAGCGCCTGTGAACTCCTCACCTCGGTGGCCTCGCCGCGCTGGCGTCATGTCTTCCTCGCCCACCTCAGCCGCGAGTGCAACAGCCCCGCCGCCGTCGAAACCGCCTGCGCCGGCGTCCTGACCTCGATCAAATGCGGCTTCTCGATCGTCGCCCCTGGCGCCGGCACGCCGTTCTACGAGTTTTGAACGGAGTCGTGAGGGGGAAGTCCTCCGGAACCCGGGCAATGAGAACCCGCTCCCTTCTGTTCCCGCCGCTCCCGAGTGTTTGATGTCCAGCTTCATCTCCCTGCCGGCAAGGGGCACGGGGAAATTGTCAACTAATAGTTGACATTCTCCATGGCGCCGGCGGAGGCCTGATTTGCGGATGATCTCTTCAGGTCCCGTCAAAACCCGCCTGGGTCAGCTCCACCCGCAGGGCCGTCAGCGACACCTGCAGATCGAGGAGAAACACGACCAGCGAGGCGATCAACGACGCCATGCACAGGATGAAGCACAACGTGACCAGCAACGCCGCCTCGACCTGCAGGAGCGCCGCGAAAAAAAGCGAAATGATCAGCAAGCCGGCCAGCAGGAGGCTCGCCGTGGCCAGGATGATCGCGAGCCGGATGAGCTTCGCGCGCCGGTAAAGGACCGCCAGCTGCACGGCCAGATGTTCGCGCTCCGTGGCGGCCGCCACCGGCAGCTCCCGCGCCAGCAGGCGGGCACGATCGAGCACGCGCCCGAAGCGGTTCGTCATCGACAGCAGCAGCAGACCGACCCCGGAGATGAGGATCACCGGCCCAACCGCCGTCTGGATCACCGGAATGAGTTGTTGGAGGATGAGTGAGATCATAAACCGCGATGGCAATCGTTCGCGGCCGGATGCCTAGCAGAGCAACGCCGTTTTGTCGTCACCGAAAACAGGGCGCGCAGGAGTGGCAAACCGGCCCGCGCGCTTGCCGTCCGGCCGCGTCGGGATATTCGCCCTCCGGCCGGTGCCACGCGGTCAGAAGGAGAGACCGAGCGAGCCGAACAATCCGCGGCGCATGCCATATTGGGCGGCGTTGACGCCGACGCCGGAGCCGTTCCGCAATTCGTAGCTCTTGTCCGTGAGATTCACGACGTCGAGCCGGGCCTTGAGAGTTCGCTTCCCCGCCAAGTTGAACCGTCGCTCCACGCCGACGTTGATCGTGGCATAGGCCGGGACGGTTCCTCCGTTCGGGATCGTGTTACCCAAGTTGTCCGTCGCGTCCGTCCGCAGCCCGGTGCCGTAAAGGGCATCCACATAGGCCCGCGTGCTGCCCCGCGAGCCCTGCCACGTGTAGCTGGCACCGCACGAACCGGAGAGCCGCTGGTCGTGGTCGAGGTGGATCCAGTGATCCTGCACATAGGCCAGATCGCTGGGGTCGAAAAGAAACTGCGCCGAGGACCAGTCCTTCCCCTGAGCCTCCGACCTGGCAAGATTGGCGTAGGCCGAAAACCCGCCGGCGGCGTAGGAAGCCGTGAATTCGACGCCGTAGACTTTACCCTTCTGGTAGTTGAACGCCGAAAGAATCAACGACTGCCCGAACAAGCCGTCGTCGAGTTGGTTGCGGGCGGTCTTGTAGTAGCCGTCCAAGCCCACCTGCAGCCGTGACGACAGTGTCTGAGAGATGCCGGCATCGAAATAATGCGAACGTTCGGCTTGGACCGGATCATCCTGGGTCACGGCGGAGGCGTTCGATGTGCCGTTGAACAGCGTCACCGTCGCCGCGGACACGTTCTCGAGCGGCGGCGGCGTGAAGTAGCGCGCATAGCCGGCGTGCAGGGTGGTCGCGTTGGTCGGGCGGTAGATCAGATTCACCCTCGGGCTGAACTGATTCTCGTGGTCGAACGAGGAAGAGTAGACGTCGCAACGCGCGCCGTAATTGAGCGTCAGTCGGGACGTCAGCTTCCATTCGTCCTGCAGGTAAAGGCCAAAGAACAGGGCGTGTTCAGTGCCATTGTTGACGACGGGAAACGGCGAGCCCGTCGGGTCACCGTTGCCGTCGACCGGGAACACGGTCGTCGTGGTGTCCGCTGTCAGATGTTCGGAGAGCAGCGTGACGCCGCCGCGCAGGGTGTGCGGTCCATTGGTGAGGTAGCTGGCGTCCGCCTGCAGCCCGCCGGAATAGATCTTGCGGTCGACGTCGCTGGCGACGCCGTTGAAGAAAAGATCGCCAGTGGGGTCGGGAATGAAATGCACGCTGCTGTATCGACCGTAGCCTGCGAGTTGGAAATGCAGGCCGTCGGTCGACTTCTGATACGCGATGATGCCGTAGTAATTCTGCTCGTTCTGATGTTCGTTGAGGCTGGCCGAATCGAAGGTTCCGGGCAGCCAGGGGTTGCCGTCAGGGGAAGTGCCAGGGGCCAGTCCCGTGGTGTTCGGGACTTGGAAGTTGCTGTAGGAAGCACTGCCCATTACGCTAATCCGGCTCGTGTCGTTCAGAATGCGCGACAGGTAGACGAAGGTTTTGTACTGATCCGTGGCATCATGGATCGGCATCTTGCTGGCGGTCGGATTTTCGATGCCGATGCCGTTGTGATCGAAACTGCCATCAATGAAATACCCCAGCTTCCCCGCGGTGCCGCCCGACTCAAAGCTGGCTTTCGAGGTGCCAAAGCTTCCGCCGAACACATCGGCCTCGCCCCCGTTTTCGAACGAGCCGCTCTTGGTGTGGATGTCCACGACGCCCGCGGTGCGGAACCCATACTGAGCCGGCAGTGACCCGGTGATGAGTTGCATGCCGCCCACGAAGCGTGGGTCGAGTTCCAAGCCGAATCCCGTGATGCCTTCGGGCAGCAACACGTCGTTAATGCGGTACTGCAGGTTTGCATGTTCACCCCGGACATGCAGGTCGCCGTTGGCTGCTGAATCTTGGGCTACTCCCGGCGCGCGCAGCATGATCTGGTTGAACGGCGCGTCGGTCCCGAGCGGCTGGAGCGTGATCTGTTCGCTGCTGATGTTGAAGGTGGAGGCACCAAGGCTCGGGACTATGTCGTCGCGGGCTTTGTCGAGGCTGGCGGTCACCACCACCGGGTCCATGGCGATGGGCGTCTGGTTGGCGGCTGTGTCTTGGTTGTCGTCGGCGGCAAGCGGCGCCGCCGCGGCAGCGAGAAAAAATATGGGCAGGTAAATTCGCACGGACATGGTAAGGCTGGGTTGAATTGATCGGAAGGCGCCGGCGGCCAATCCGGCTGGCCAACGAAGCAGCGGCGGGCACGGCGGCCCTCCGCGGAGCGGGATCAACTCACCAACCCGGCGGCGCCCGTCCCGGACTCAGCCGGTAACGCGGCGCGACTAGGTCCGGCCCGGCGGGAACCAAGGCCGCGCGCGCGACCAGCAACAGCGGCATTACGGCCAGGGCGATCCCGGCGACGGGCTGGGTCACGCCGTGATGGAAGAGCGTTATGGCGCACTCGTGCTCCGGTTGACCGGCATCCGGATGCAGCCACTCGTGCAACTGCGGGCTGGCGGCTAGGACGCTGAGCGTCAAGACGAGCACAGCCGCCCCGGCCGCCAGCAAGCGGCGCGGCCACTCCGGGAGAGCCGGACGATGGAGGCCGGTGGTCGTCATCAAGCATCCTTACACTACGCGAATGCCGAAAATGTCAAATGAGCAACACGCGTGGCCTCATGACCATATCAAAGCCGAATTTCTATGGGACGCAAAGCGGCAGTATGACCAGCTGGCGAAGCTGGCCGCGCAAACCGCTCCGGCAAGCTGTGGCCCGGCGGGACACCTCGCCCGCCTCGACGTGGTGAACGTCTTCGACGAAATCTACGAACTGCGCGACGGCTCCGGCATCGGCGTGGGCGCCCCGCAATTCGGCCAGCGCCGCGGCTGCTACGGCGGCCTCACCCTGGCCTTCTGACCGGCGGTACCACTCAGGATTTCGTGCTCAGGCCTCCAGGCCGAACACGGCCTTGACGTAGTTGTCGACGCTGAAGGGCTGCAGGTCCCCGGCCTGCTCGCCGAGGCCGACGAAATAGATCGGCAGCTTCAGTTCGCGCCAGATGCCCACAATGGCGCCGCCGCGCGACGTGCCGTCGAGCTTCGTCACAACGAGGCCCGTGAGACCAAAGCTCTGGTGGAAAACCTTGGCCTGCTCGATGGAGTTGGCGCCGAGCGAGCCGTCGATCACCAGCCAGGCGTGCTGTGGCGCGGTAGGATCATGCTTCTGCAGCACCCGGCGGATCTTCGCCAGTTCCACCATGAGATTGCTCTTGGTGTGCAGGCGTCCGGCGGTGTCGATGACAAGGCAGTCGCGACCGCGCGCCTTCGCGGCCTGCCAGGCATCGAAGGCCACCGCGGCGGCATCGGCGCCCGTGTGACTGGCGACCAGTTCGAGGTCGAGCCGCTCCGTCCACGTCCGGAGCTGCTCGATGGCCGCGGCACGGAAGGTGTCGCACGCGGCGACGGTCACCGACCGGCCGTCCTGCTTGAGCATCCACGCGAGCTTGGCCGCGGTGGTGGTCTTGCCCGAGCCGTTGACACCGATGAGACAGATGACCTCGGGCTGGGAGAACCCGCCGGGACGGCGGGCTTCACCGTTCAGGCGGCCCTCGCTGCCGGCCAGCACGCGCCGCAGCACGGCGGCGCCGATGGCGGCGGCCTCCTGCCCGCGGAGTTCCCGCTCCTGATGGTGGGCGCGTTTGATTTCCTCGAGGATTTCCGTGGTGGTCGCGACGCCGAAGTCGGCCGTGTACAGCGCCTCCTCCAGCGCCTCGAGCGACGAGGCATCGAGGGCGCGGCCGGCCACCAGCGATTGGGTTTTGTCGGCGATGCCGCGGGCCGTCTTGGTCAGGCCGTCCCGGAATTTCTGGAGGAGAGAGCGCATCGAGTGGAATCAGCTGCGGAGGACGCGGATGAAGAACAATCCGTGTTTATCCGTGTGATCCGTGGTCAAAGGTCATTCGGTGACCGCCTTGCGCGCGTCGCGACCCAGGTCGCCTTTCAGCCGGTCGAGGATGCCGTTGATGAACCGCTTGGCGTCGGCGTTGGAAAACTGCTTGGAGAGGTCGATGGCCTCGTTGATGGAGACAACCGGCGGGATGTCCTTGCGGTAGAGCATTTCGAAGATGGCCAGGCGCAGGATGGCGAGATCGATCTTGGCGATGCGATCGAACTCCCAGTTTTGCGCCAGCGCGCGGATTTTCGCGTCGATCTCGCCGACGTGTTCGATGGTGCCGTGGATCAACTCCTCGCCGAACGCATACTGGTCGCGCGGCTTCTCGAGGCCCTCGAAAAACATCCGCAAGTCCCCGGCCAGGTCGGCCGGCGGGTTGAGGCTCCACGCGTACAGATATTGCAGCGCGGCCACGCGGCCGTCGCGGCGCTCGGCATACTGGCCCTTGCTCATCGGGAAAGCTCTCGCTTGAGGGCGGCCATGGCGAGGGCGGCCTGGGCGAACTCCGCGCCCCGGTCGATGTGGCCGAAGCAGCGCACCTGGGCCTGCCGCACGTTTTCGGCGACGATGACCCCGTTGATGACCGGAACGCGTGCCTCGAGGGCCACGCGCATCAGTCCCTGGGAGGCGGCCTCGGCCACCAGCCCGTAGTGCAGGGTTTCGCCGCGGATGATAACCCCGAGGGCGATGCAGACATCGAGACCGTGGCGCCGGCAAAGCATCTGCACGGCGACCGGCAGTTCGTTCGAGCCGGGGATGCGCACCAGGAAGATCCGGCGCTCTCCCACCCCGGCGGAACGCAGGTGAGCTTGGACCTGGTCCAACAGCGCGTCGACGAAGCGTTCATTGAAACGCGCCGCAACGATGCCGACCGTCAGAGCGGATCCATCGATGGCGGAGGATGTGGGCGCGTGAAGACTCATGGGGAAACCGGACACCGGAAACCGGATTGCGGATGGCTGCAAAACAAAAAGCGAAAATGAACGGCGGGCTTGCTCTCCGGTCTCCGGCATCTGCAATCCGCACCTGTCACAGCGGCACCTGCTCCACGATTTCCAGCCCGTAGCCGTCGAGGCCGACGACCTTGCGCGTGCTGTTGGAGAGCAGGCGGATCCGGCCGAGGCCGAGGGCGCGCAGGATTTGCGCGCCGGTGCCGTAGTCGCGGAGGCTCATCGGCGCGACCGTCTCGCCCGGCGCGGCGTTGAGGCGGCGCAGCAGCACCTCGCCCGCGTTCGCCGGCTCCATGTAAAGCACCACGCCCCGCCCCGCCCGGGCGATCGTCTCGAGCGCGGTGGTGAGCGCGCGACTGCTGCCCATGCCCTTGGCGCGAAATACATCGCTGAGCAGGTTTTCACTGTGCACCCGTACCAGCGTCGGCTCGGCGCCGGGCTGCCCCATGGTGAGCGCCAGGTGCTGGCGGTTGTCGAGCGTGCCGCGGAAGACGTGCAGGGTGAAGTCGCCGAACTCCGTCGGAAACGGCTTGGTGCAGACGAGTTCGACCAACTGGTCGCGTTTGACGCGATGTTCGATGAGTTGCGCGATGGAAATCATCCGCAGTCCGAACCGGCGCCTGAACTCCACGAGTTCCGGCAGCCGCTGCACGGTGCCGTCGTCGTTGACCAGTTCGCAGAGCACGCCGGCCGGGAAAAACCCGGCGAGGATCGAGAGGTCGACCGCCGCCTCGGTGTGTCCCGCGCGCTCCAGCACGCCGCCGGGCCGCGCGCGCAGCGGGAAGACATGCCCCGGCTGCACGAGCTGTTCGGGGCGCGCCTGCGCGTCGGCGAGGATGCGGATGGTCTGCGTGCGGTCGTGGGCGCTGATGCCGGTGGTGACGCCCTCGGCGGCGTCGACGCTCACGGCGAAATCCGTCCGCCGCGATTCGCGGTTGTGACCCACCATCGGACCGAGCCCGAGGCGCCTGAGTTGGTGCTCCACCGTGGGCACGCAGATGATACCGCTGCAGTAACGAATCATCATGCCGATCGTCTGGGGCGTGACTTTGGCCGCGGCCATGATGAGGTCGCCTTCGTTCTCGCGGTCCTCGTCGTCCGTCACGATGACAAGCCGGCCGGCGGCGACGTCCTGGATGGCGGACTCGACGGAATCAAACGGCGGGTTGACGGTGCTGGCGGACACGGTGAACCCCGACCAGATCGGGGTGAAAAGTCGCCCACGGTCTCGCGAAGTTTGGCGGGTGTCAACCGCCCGCGGGAGGCCGTATCACCGCCGGCGTTACTGTCGGAAATCTATGACGTAATTTTCGACCGCGTCATTGCTGCCCTCGACAAACAGGGAGAGGTAGAGCTTGAAGACGTAGGGGGGGTGGACGAATGTGCCCGAAGTCAGCGTCGTGCCGTCGCCACTGGGATTCAGCACCGTGCGCTCATCCCCCAGTTTGTACTTTACCGGCCAGCGCGCCGTCGCCCGCGTGACATCCACCGGCGCCGGCTTCTTTTTTGCGTCGTAGAACGACAGTTTGAAATTGCCGTTTTCCACGAGAATGCCGAGGTAGCCACCCTTGGCCCGCGGCATGGTAATGCCCGGGATCTGCGGCTCCGGTTCCGGGTTCGCGGGCTTTTTGGCGTTGGGCGCCGGCGGAGTGTTTTTGTTCGCATCGGGCTTCTTCGTCGTATCCGGCTTCGGCGGTGGAACGGCGGTAGTATCCTGGGCTGACAATGGCACCGCGATTCCCAGCGATGCGGCCACCAGCAGCGTTCTCATCATGCAGGCAGTGGACTTCATGGTAGGAAAAACGCCTAAAACTAACGCTTGCAGCCCCGTCCGCAAGCCGCATCACCCCCGTCTCCCCGAGGTTTACGCGGATTTCGCACCAGCCGGAAGCTCCGCCAAGGCGTGTCCGTTCAAGGCTTTTGCCGCCCCTTGCGCTGAAGCTCAGCCTTGAGTTTCTTCCACCGCGCCAAGCGCTCGGCGATGGCGGCCTCGGCGCCGGTCGTCTTCGGAGTGTAGAGCGTGAGCGGCTTGGTCAAGTACTCCTGCCCGGAGATCGCCTCGGGAAACTCGTGACTGTAGAGATAGTCCCTGCCGTGGCCCATGCGCTTCGAGGCTGGGCCGCCGGTGTCGCGCAGATGGATCGGCACTGCCTGAACCGGCTGTCCGGCGATGGCCGCCTTCGCGGCGGCAAGCGCCTGGCTGGCCGAGTTGCTTTTGGCGGCCGTGGCAATGTAGAGCGTGGCGTGGGCGAGCGTGAGTTCCGCCTCGGGCAGTCCAATGAAGTCCACGGCGTGGTGCGCGGCCACGGCGAGCGGCAGCGCCTGAGGATCGGCCAGACCGATGTCCTCCGACGCCAGGATGACCAGGCGGCGCGCGATGAAGCGCGGGTCCTCGTCGCCGGCGAGCATCTTGGCGAGCCAGTACAGCGCGGCGTCGGGATCGCCGCCCCGGCAGCTTTTGATGAAGGCGGAGATGGTGTCGTAGTGCTCGTCCTCGTCGGCGTCGTAGCGGATGCGGCGCTCGCGGGCGAAGATCTCCAGCTCGGCGGAGGTGATTTCGGCTTTCCCGGGCAGGCTGAGCACAATGACCTCGAGCGCGTTGAGCGCCCGGCGCAGGTCGCCGTCGCAGAGGTTCGCCAGATCGAGCAGCACCTTGTCGGAGGCGGTGCAGCCGCGCCCGCCGAGGCCGCGCTCCGGATCGGTCAGCGCGCGTTTGAGCACGGCGACGACGTGGGCGGGCGTGAGCGGGTCGAGGCGGAAGAGATGGCTGCGGCTGAGGAGCGTCGGATTGACGTAGAAGCCGGGATTGTGGGTGGTGGCGCCGATCAGGCGCACGCTGCCCTCCTCCACGTCGGGCAGCAGCAGGTCCTGCTGCGACTTGTTGAAGCGGTGCAGTTCGTCGATGAAGAGAATCGTGGCGGCCTCGGGCCGGCGACGCGCCACGGCCAGGACGTCGCGCAGCTCGGCGACGTTGGACATGACGGCGTTGACCCGCACAAAACGGCTCCCCGTCTCGCGGGCGATGGCCTCGGCCAGCGAAGTTTTGCCGCTGCCGGGCGGGCCGTAAAAGATCAGGCTGCCGAAGCGGTTGCTGGCCACGAGGCGCGGCAGCAGACTGCCGGGCCGCAGGATGTGCTCCTGGCCGACCATCTCAGCCAGCGTGCGGGGGCGCATGCGGGCCGCGAGCGGCTGGGTCGCGGTCCGGCGGGCGGAGGGGGCGGACGCAGGACGTTCGCCGGCCGGCGCCGCCGGCTCGGCCGCTCCAAACAGATCGCTTTGCTCGCCGTCGCTCATGACCATCCCTGCTTGGCAGGAATCCTGCCCGTTGGAAAGGTTTCTTGAAAATGTGTTCGATTACGCGAAATTAATGACTAGAAAAATCAACATGATCACCCGCGAGCATCCCGTCGCCCTCACCATCGCCGGTTCCGACAGCGGCGCGGGGGCGGGCATCCAGGCCGACCTGCTGACCTTCGCGGCGCACGGGGTCTTCGGCACGACGGCCATCACCTGCCTGACAGCGCAGAATCCGGCGGGGGTCACCGCCATCGAGGCGCTGCCGGCCGAGTTTGTGGCGGAACAGATCCGGCAGGTCCACCGCTACTTCAAGGTGCGCGCACTGAAAACCGGCATGCTTTACTCCGCCGGGATCATCGATGCGGTGGTTGATTTCCTCCGGGCCCAGAGGAAAATCCCGGCCGTCATCGATCCGGTGATGGTGGCGTCGAGCGGCGCCGTGCTGCTCAAGCCCCGAGCGCTGGCCGCGATGCGGAAGAAGCTGCTGCCGCTGGCGGCGCTGGTTACACCCAACCTCGACGAAGTCGGAGTGCTGCTCGGCGAAAAGCCGTCGACGCCGGCCGCGATGGCCCGGGCAGGCCGGCAGCTCGCCCAAACCTACGGCGTGCCCTTTTTCGTCAAGGGCGGGCATTTGCCGGGCGACGACCTCGCCGACGTGCTGGCGAGGCCGGACGGCCAAGTCAAGACGTACACGGCGCAACGCGTGGCCGGCGTCGACACGCATGGCAGCGGCTGCACCCTTTCGGCGGCGATCGCGGCCAATCTGGCAAAGGGACTTGGCTTGGACGACGCGGTGCAAGCCGCCCGCCTGTACCTGCGGCGCGGCTTGGAGCGGAGCCTCGCGCTGGGTGGCCGCCGATTCATCAACCACCGGCCGTAAATCATGAGCCCCGGCCGCCACGGCCATCGCGCACCCCTGCTGTGGCTGTTGCTGCCTTTCATGGCGGGTCTGACCGCCGGCAGAACATGTGATGCGTCCCCCGCCTTTCTGTTGACGCTGGCCACCCTGTTGGTGGCCGCGGCGCTTCCCCTGGCTTGGAGCAAAAAACCGGCCGCCCGCCGCGCCTGGCCCATTTTTCTCGCCCTGATGGTCGTCCTCGCAGGCATGGCTTATTTTCAACTGCGGCTCAACCGCCTATCCGCCTGGGAAACACTTCCCCCGCGCGAGGCACGGCTGAGGCTGCAGGTGGAGCGCACGTTCGCACCGCCGACCGGAGGGAAACGAACCAGCGGCTTCGCGATGGTGACGGGAGCCGACCCCCATCTGCATGATCTCACCAGCCAGCGGCTGTACTTTTCGCTCAACCTGCCCCCGGGCACCCCCCCGCCGCTGCGTTCCAGCGAAATCATGGCGGTGGGCCTGCTCGAGCCGTTGACCCGGCACCAGCGCAACGAGGGTTTTGACGCCTACCTCGCGAGCGCCGGCATGACCTTCAAGTTCACGCGCGGCCGGTGGCTGGGCGAGGTGACGCCGCCCTCGCGCTACCAGCGGTTCTGCCGGGCGGCGGAGCAGCGGTTTTACGCGATCCTGGGCGTCGGTCTCACCGACCAGCCGGCCCTCGCCGCCATCCTGCGGGCCATGATGCTGGGCCAGAAGCAGGAGATGAGCGAGGAGCAGCAGGAACTCTTCATGCACAGCGGCACCATGCATCTTTTCGCCATCAGCGGTCTGAACATCACGGCGATCGCCCTCAGCGTGCAGATTCTGCTTTCCCTCCTGCGCGTGCCGCGTCTCGCGGCGGCCGCCACCGGCCTCTCGGCGCTCTGGCTGTACGTCGCCATCACCGGAACCAGCCCGTCGGCGGTGCGCGCCTTCCTGATGTGTGCGCTGTTCATCGCGTCATTCTCGCTCCGCCAGCCCGGCAACGCGCTCGCGGCACTGGTGACGTCCGCGTTGCTCATCCTGTTGATCGAGCCGATGCAGCTTTTCAGCGCCAGCTTCCAGATGTCGTACGGCATCGTCGCGGTGCTGCTGCTGCTGGGACTGCCGCTGGCGGAGGCGATGCAGGCCCGCTGGCCGTTGTTCGTCTCCCTGCCGGAGGCGACGTGGGGCTGGCACCGGCGCCTCGTTGACTGGGCGTGGCGCGGGTTGCTCGGAATGCTCGGGATCGGCCTGGCCACGTCGCTGGTCAGCACGGTGTCGAGCCTGCAATTCTTCCAGCTTTTCACCCCCGGGTCGCTGGCCATCAACCTCGTGCTGATCCCGATCTCCACCCTGGTCATCGGGGCCGGATTCTTGTCGCTCCTGTGCGGACTGATTGGCTTCACGGCTGGCAGCGTGCTTTATAACCACGCGGGAGCGCTGCTGCTGTGGTTGATGGATTTTCTGCTGCGAACGGCGATGGCGGTGCCCGGCGTTTATCATACGGCGCAGTTCCGCACGACCTGGCTGGGGCCGACGGGGTATGCGGCGTTGCTGGCCCTCTGTCTGGCGGGTTACGGTTGGCGCTGGCGGCGGGAGCGCGGCGGTTTCTGGCCCCCGTTCGTCCTCGTGGGGCTGCTGGTGATCTTCGGAGTGAAGTTCGGGGGATGACGCGCCCCGGGGCAGATCAAATGCCCCGGGAAAGGCTCCGGTATTGCTTCTGCAGTGTGTTCCGTGTGTTCTCAGGACTCTCGTCTTCCTCTCATGAAAAGCGCCTACGAACTCGCCATGGAACGTCTCCGGCTGTCAGATCCTGACGCCGCTGCACCGCTCACGCCCGAACAGAAGGAACGGCTCGCCGAGATCGACCGCGTTTATCAGGGCAAGACCGCCGAGCGGGAGATCTTTTTAAAGAAACAACTCGACGACCTGCTGGCGGCAAGCAACTGGGAGGAGGCCGAGAAAGTCAAAAAACAACTCGCCAGTGAAAAGGCCCGCCTCGCGGAGGAAAAGGAAGCGGAGAAGGAGAAGGTGCGCCAGGCAAGAGCCTCCCCGGCGACCTAGGCGTCCGGCCCAGACCCCGCCACCCGGCCCGGTTCGCCTTTCAATCCACAAACTCGAACTCTGCCACGAGTACGTGATGATCCGAGGCCGGCGTGTGCTTCACCGCATGGTGCACCGGCCGCAGATGACGGTTGTAGAACAGGTGGTCGAGCACGTAGGGGCGGCGTCGCCAGGTGACCTCGCTGGTCTGCACGGTCTGATACCCGGCCGAGGTGAACTGCTGCACCAGCGAACCGTGCTTGCTGACGTTGAAATCGCCCCCGAACAGCGTGGGGCCCGTCGCCGCGCGCAACTGGTCGACGACGAACTGCCGCTGGCTGTTGTGCTCCTCGCTGGTGGCGTTGAGCATGAAGAAGGCAAGCAGGTGGGTGTTGAAGAGCTGCAACTCCCGGCCGGCAATGACGGTCTTCGCGCCGATGAGCAGGCGGTCGGTGGGAGTCCTCCGCTCGCCATGAAAATCAAACTCCACCGCTGGCGACGGCAGGTCGCGGCGCACAGTGTCGCGCAGCGGGGTTTTCGACAGGATGGCCAGTCCGATGCCAAAGGGCAGTTCGCGCGGATCCGCCTTTGGATAGGAGAAAAAACTGTGATACCCGGAGAGCTCAGCGCGCAAACGCGTGAAGTTGGGCGGCGGCTCGGGTTGCACGCCGCCGGGCCGGCCCTGCTCGACTTCCTGCAGGAGCACGATGTCCGCATCGTGGCTGCGGATCTCGGCGATGGTCAGGTCGAGATTGATCGGGGCGACATCCGGATTGGCGTCGTTCCAGTTCTGCCCGAACTGTATGTTGAATTGCAGGACCTTGAACGCGCACATGGGACGGAGCATTAATGCCAGCAGGAGGACTCGATGTGGGGTGGCGGCCCTGACAGGTAGTAAGATACCTAGAGCAGTGCGACTACTCAGGGCGCATCAGGCAAGGTCATGATTTACAGCTGATTGGCATGTTTTCGTCCGCCCACTGGTTCGCAAGTCAATTCTCGATGATAGCACCCATGCGCGCCGTTCACTCCGGCTCGGCGGTGCCCTCCATGACCCATTCCTTTGCTTGGGGAACCTGTTTGAAGAATTCACTGAGCGCGGCACTCAGGTGTTCGGCGTAGCGAAAATGCGCGCCCAAGCCGGTGCGGAGCTCGGCCTCGTAGATGAATTTGTCGGCGTGGGTGCCATGCTCGAACGGCGTCTGCGCCCCGAGCAAAAGCGAATAAACGTAGGCGGGCGAACCGCGCCGGAGCAGTTCGCGCGTCAGGGCAAGCTGGTCGCCGAGCAGCGCGGCGTGCGGCGCGGGCGGCACCTCGGGCGGCAGGTAGAAGCCGGCCTGGATGAGCGGCGTGTAGCGATGCCCGGTGCGATGGCGGTTGAGATCGCGCAGCTCGGCGATGGCCAGGTTGTTCCAGGCAAACGTCACCCGCATGCGGCGGATGGCGGGACCGCACTGTCCATAGCGGTTGGCACGGTGGCGCAGGGCCTCGGTGACCGGCTGGGTTTCCGGCAGCCACGGCGGCGTGTCGCGATCGACCTTCACCCACACCGCGTCGGCCAGCGGCTCGGCGGAGAGGCGCTCGCGTCCGAGCCGGAGCGAGGCGCCCAGTTCCTGCCGGGCCTGCTCCTGGTGCGATGATTCCGCGTAACTGTGGCGCATGAGGCGCGGGGAGAGCTTGAGCAGTTCATCGCGGATGGCCTGGGCGGCGGCGCGGGCCTCCGGCTGCGGGAGCGAATCGAGGTGGGTCACCGTCTGCGCCCACATGCGCGAGGATTGCACAAGCGCAAGGCTGGTGCGGGTGGCGAAGGGAACGAAGTAGCGCGTGCGGTCGAGGGCGTAGTTTTTCCGGATGCGCGCCACGACGGCGGGCTGGGCGTCCTTGGGCAGGCGCACACGCCCCGGCTCGGCTTTGCCGAGCTCATCGAGCCGCGCATACTCGGCGTGGTAGGCCGCGAAGGCGCGGGCCATGAGGTCCCGCCAGCGCGGCGCGAGATCGGCGGGCACGCCGAGCTCCCCGGCCGGCGGCAGGTTCGACGCATCCATCGTGATGTAGCGCGTGCTCGATTCCTGGCCGTCGGCCATCGGAGAAATCTCAAACAATTTATAGGCGAGCCACATCGAAACGTCGTCGACGGCGACGGCCAGGCCGCCGGTGAGGCCGCCGATGGAAGCGTGGCCGTAGTCGACAAACTTCAAAATGCGGTCGATGGAATCGTCGGGATGGGCGATGTCGACCTTCTCGAGGATTCTCGCCAGACCCTCGTTGCTGCGTGAATAACGCGCGAGGACGGAGGCGAGGAGTTCCGGCGTGACCTGGGGCAAATCCGCGGCGGTCGGGGGCGGAACGAGGGCGAGTCCGGTGACTTTCATGCGGCGTGGCTGACCACCGTCGGCGGGCTCAGTGCGTGACCAGCCATTCGCCGATCGGTCCCTGGTAGAAGCCGAGGATGACCGAGGCAAGCGCCAGCACGACCATCGCCGTGCCGGCGGCCAGGCCCACGCGGGCAATGACCGGCGGCGCCGCATCTCCCACCATCGGCGGCGGCCGCCACGCCGGGAAGAACGCCGCCTTGATCCAGCCGAAGTAGTAATAGATCGAGACCACGACGCCGGCAACGGCCACCAGCAGCAGCCAGTAGAGGGACGGCAGAGAGGCCGCAGCCTTGAAGGCGACGATGAAAATGAGGAGCTTGCCCATGAATCCGGCCAGCGGTGGGATACCCGCGAGCGACCCGAGGCCGACGGCCAGCATCGTGCCAAGGAACGGACGCTCCCGGGCCAGATTGGCGTAATGCTCCAGCTCCTGGTCGGCGTCGTTGCCGCCCGACACGTGCGCCATCACCATGAACACCGTGAACGACGCCAGCAGGTAGGCCAGCAGGTAGAAATAGACGGCCCCCACCGCGAGCGGCTCGCGGCAGGCGGCGATCACGCCAACGAGCAGATAGCCGGCATGCGAGACACCGGAGAGGCCCATGAGGCGCTTGACGTTGTGCTGCGAGAGCGCGGCCAGGTTGCCGAGGAGGATCGTCGCCACGGCCATCACGGAGAGTACGGGCACGATGACCTCCTGCAGGGGGCTGAAGACGTTCAGCACCAGCGTGAGCAGCACCGCGAAGCCGGCGGCCTTGGAGGCGACGGCGAGAAAGGCTGTCACCGGCGTGGGGGCGCCCTGGTAGACGTCCGGGATCCAGATCTGGAACGGCACCGCGCCGATCTTGAAGGCCACGCCCGCGAGCACGAACACGGCGCCGATATTGGCGAGAAAGTTGTCGGGGTTGGCGGCGAGGAATCCGCGCAAGGCGCCGAAATTCATCGGTTCGGCCGTGGCGCCGGGCAACGCACTCTGCTGGCCGGCGGAGCCGGCCGCGCCGTAGAGCAGGACGATGCCAAAGAGCAGGATCGCCGAGCTGAGCGCGCCCATGATGAGGTATTTGAGGCCGGCTTCGAGCGAAGGCGCGCTCGTGCGGAAGTAACTCACGAGGATGTAGAACCCGACGGTGACTGTCTCCAACGCCACAAAGAACATCACAAAGTGGTTGCTCTGCACGAGGAGCATCAGCGCCGCGGTGATGACGATCACGGTGTGGTAGAACTCGACCTTGGGCACCGGCTGGCGGTCAAGCGTGACGGTGGCGAGAAGGCAGACGAGAATCGCACTGAGGACGAAAAACACCCGCATGAACTGTCCGCCGTCCGAGTGATGCAGCAGGCCGGCAAACGTGTCCTGGTTGAGAAATGCCGGGTGGAAGTTGCTCCCCAGGCCGGCCAGCACGGCGAGCAGGCTGATGATGGCCACCGCCGGGATGCACGCACGCTGCTTCTTCGGCAGCACCAGCTCGAGCACGAGCAGGAGGAGCGCGATGAGGCCGAGCATCAGCTCAGGGTAAACCGCCATCCACTGGTTGGTGCCGGCGGCGGCCTGCAGGTCGGAAAGGTTGACGGTGGCGAACATGGCGGTGGGCTACCGGACGGCAGCGACTTGGGCGGGCGCGGTAACGGCGGCCGGATAGAGGGTGGGAAGCACTTGGTTGAGCGGATTCGAAAGGGAGCGCGGCCAGAAGCCGACAAACAAAAGCGCGGCGAGAAGAATGAGGGCGGGGAAACGCTCGCTCCAACGCAGATCAGCGGGGGGCTGCCCGGCGGCGACCCGGGCGAATTCCGCCGTCGGCTGGCCGAAGAACACCCGCGCCACCGCGCGCAGACCGTAGACCGCCGATATCACGATGCCGGCGGCGGCCGCCGCGGTCATCCACGGCGAGAACTTCCACAGCGCGACGAAGATGGTGAGTTCGCCCCAGAAGTTGGCGAAGCCGGGCAGGCCGATGCTGGCCAGCGTGCCCGCGGTGAAAAACGCCGCGAGCACGGGCGCCTTCTGGGCGAGGCCGCCCATCTCGGCCAAGTCAAAGGTCCGCGTACGGTGGTGGATGCTCGTCGACAGCAGGAACAGCAGCGCCACCGACAGACCGTGCCCGACCATGAACAGGACCACGCCCCCGGCGCCGAGCACCGACAGGCAGGCGATGCCGAGAAAGGCGTAGCCCATGTGCATGACCGAGCTGTAGCCGACCATCTGCTTGAGGTCGCGCTGGGCCATGGTGATGAAACCGACCACCAGCACGTTGCCCAGCGCGAGCCAGGCCAGCAGGCCGATCCACGTGGTGTGGATGCCGGGCAGCCACGGCAGCGGGATGACGATGCCCGCGGTGCCCCCGGCGGGCAGCAGCGGCAACGCGATCTGGATGAGGCCGTAGAGGCCAAACTTCTTGAGCACACCGGCATGCAGCATCGCGGCCGAGCTGGGCGCGGCGCCATAGCCCAGCGGCGCCCAGGTGTGGAACGGCCACAACGCCACGAGAATGCCGAAGCCGAACAGCAGCAGGCCGAAGATGTGTTTCTGCCACACCTGCAGCATCCCGCCCTCCGCCACGGCGGCCCGCAGGTTGATGAGGTCAAAGCTCTCCACGCCGCTTTTCTGGTAGATGGCGATGAGGCCGAGCAGCGACAGCATCGCGCCCACCGTCAGGTAGATCGCCATCTTCATCGCCGCGTAGCGGTTGTCGCTCTCGCCGCGGGTGCCCCAGACGCCGACCATGATGAACGTCGGGATGAGCGCGAGCTCGTGGAAGAAATAGAAGAAGAAGATGTCGATGGAGGCGAAGGCGCCCAGCAGGCCGCCCTGCATGATGAGCAGGAGCATCAGGTAGATCTTCAGCCGCTCGGCGCCGGACTGCAGCGCATAGAGGCCGGCGGCGAGGCCGACAATGCCCGCCAGCACGAACAGCGGGAGCGAGACCCCGTTGAGGCCGAGCGTCAGATGAATGCCGATCTTCTCCAGTCCCAGCGCATGCAGGCTGTAGAAAGCGAAGCCCTGGTGTCCCGCCGGGATGGCGTCATACGCCGGGAACCGGCTCCACAGCCACAGCGCGATGCCGGCCGGCAGGGCGAAGGCCGCGGCGGCCAGCTTCGTGGCAAACCGCTTTTGCAGGCCGAGCGCAATGGCGAGCGCCGCCGCCAGCGGGGTGGCGATGGCCAGCAGGAGGAGATTTGAATTCAGGGCGTCCATGGTGAGCAGGCGTGGCTAGAACTTGCCGGCGGCGAAGCCCCACAGGAGCACCACGCCGAGAAGGAACCAGTAGACGTAGACGTTCAGTTTGCCGACATACAGCGCACGCGCACCCATGCCGAGGAGGCCGACCGCGCTGGCACCGCCGCGAATGAGCCAGCCGGCGAGGAAAATCTGCTCCAGCAGGTTCAGCAGCATGGCGAAACGCTGCTGCACCTTGGCAACGTAGTAGCCGTAGAGGCGGTCGAACGACTCCTTGGCGAACGTCAGGCCGCCGAAAATGACGGGCACGCGGGCCTGCAGCGCGTCGATGGCCGCCGGATGGTAGAACATCAGTGCACTGAAAAGACCGACCAGCATCGCCCCGGTGCCGATGGTCACCATGGTCCAATGCGCGGCGCCCTCCGGCTCCGGCACGAGCGAAAGCACGCCCTTGAAGGCGTCGCCAAGCAGGGTGTCGTAGAAGAAGCCATAGCCGCTTAGTGCCGCCCCGATCGCAAGCAGGACGAGCGGGATGACCATGACCGGCCCGTTCTCCTTCGCATGGGCGGCAGGTTCGGAACGCGCCTGGCCGAAGAAGGTGATGCGCCAGAGGCGCGTCATGTAGAGCGCCGTCAGCACGGCCGTGAAGACAAGCACGCCGAACACCATCGGGTTCTTTTCGTGGGCGAGGTAGAGGATGGCGTCCTTGGAAAAGAACCCCGCGAAGAACGGCATGCCGATGATGGCAAACACGCCGACGGTGAACGTGAGGAAGGTCCAAGGCATCTTTTTCGTCAGCCCGCCGAGTTTGAAGATATCCTGCTCGTGATGGCAGGCGTGGATGACCGAGCCTGCACCGAGGAAGAGCAGCGCTTTGAAGAAGGCATGCGTCGTCAGGTGAAACATCGCCGCGGCGGCACCCGTGGCGACCAGGGCGGTCTTGACAGCCGACCCCTGCACCAGCGATCCCAGTCCGAACGCCGCGACCATGTAGCCGAGCTGCGAAAGCGTGGAATAAGCCAGCACCCGTTTGATGTCGGTCTGCACGATGGCGCAGATCGCAGCGTAGAGTGCGGTGATGGTGCCGACCCACATGATCACGGTGAGCGCATCCGGCACCATGAGCACTTGGATGCGACAGAGCATGTAGATGCCCGCGGCCACCATCGTCGCGGCGTGGATGAGAGCGGAGACCGGCGTCGGACCCTCCATTGCATCGGGCAGCCAGACGTGCAGCGGCATCTGCGCCGACTTGCCGACCGCGCCGCAGAACAAAAGCAAAGGGATGGCCGTATTAACCATCAACCAATGCGGCCCCCCAAGCCGCCCGAGTTCACTAAGATTGGTTGTTCCTATCGCATGATAGCACCAGATGATGCCGAGCAGGAATCCGAAATCGCCGACGCGGTTGACGATGAAAGCTTTGTTGGCGGCGGCGGCCGCGGACGGCCGTTCGTACCAGTGGCCGATGAGCAGGTAGGAGCTGAAGCCGACGAGCTCCCAGAAGATGAAAAGCATGAACAGATTGTCGGCCACGACGATGCCGCACATCGACAGCATGAAGACCGACAGCCCGGCAAAGTAACGCCCCCTGGCCGGGTCGTCGCGCATGTAGCCGAGGCTGAACACGTGGATGAAGAAACCCACGAAGCTCACGACGAAGAGCATGAGAGCGGCGAGGTCGTCGAACTTCACGCCGAACGAAAGCGCAAAGCCGCCGAAGCGCAGCCACTCCACCGAGGCGGGAAAATTGCGGTATCCGCCGAAAATCAGGACCGACGACACCACCACGATACCCGCCGCCGCGGCGACGGAGAGATAGGAGGCCAGCGCGCCCTGGCGCCGCAGGAACAGCGCGATGACCGCGGCCGAGGCCAGCGGAATCAGCAGGACAAGGTAGGCGAGTTGCGCGGGGTCCATGTCAGTTCTTCAGCAGGGTGAGTTCCTCCACCTGCACGGTGTGGCGCAGGCGGAAGAGGGCGACGATGATGGCCAGGCCGACGGCGACCTCGGCCGCGGCAACGGTAATGATGAAGAACACCAGGATAAGGCCGTCGATCGTGCCGTTGTACCGCGAGAAGGCCACCGCCGCGAGGGCCGAGGCGTTGAGCATCAACTCGAGGCACATGTAGATCACGAGCGTGTTCCTGCGCAGCAGCACGCCGAAGAAGCCGATGGCAAAGAGCAGCGCGCTGACGAGGAGGTAGTGGTTGAGGCCGACCTGCGCCGGCAGCCATCCGGCCGCGAGGAGTGGAGGGAGCGCATTCATTGGGCCGCCTCTTTGGTTTCCAGCCGCTTGCTGATCACGACCACGCCGAGCATGGCGATCAGCAGCAGGAAACCCGTGACCTGCACGGGCAGCAGGTAGGTGGTGAACAGCCGCGCGGCGAACTCCTTGAAACCGGGCGCCGCGACCGGGACGGAACCCGGCAGCCGGCCCCGCTCGATGAGCGAAAGCAGACCCGTCGTGAGCAGCGCCAGCGCCACGACCGAAGCCGCGGCCGGGACGGTTTTATACGGTTTGCGGGGGCCGGCCCCCTGCACGTCGAACAGCATGACGACGAACAGGAAAAGCACGACGACTGCGCCGGCGTAGACCAGCAGAAAGACAAAGGCGAGCAGGCCGGCATCCAGCAGGGTGAACAGCGCGGCCACTCCCGCAAAGCTCAACAGCAGGCACATGGCGGCGTTGACGGCGTTGCGGTTGAGGACCACGCCCACGGCGGCCAGCACCGTCAGAAACGCGAACAGGTAGAACAGGAAGTCGGCCATGGATCAGGATTCTCCGGTCATCGCGAGCCCGCCATTGGCGGGCGTGGCGATCCAGTCCCCTCGCCTTGGGAGACTGGATGGATTGCTTCGTCGCTTTGCTCCTCGCAATGACATGGTGAATTCAGGCGTGCGCGTTGCCGCGCGCGGCGGCCTCCTTCTTTTTGTCCCACTTGAAGTGCCGGTCGGGCAGCGTGCCGCCGAGTTCATAAAGCTTCTCCTTGTGGTTGACCAGCTCGCCGCGCGAGTAACCGCAGAGCGAATAGACGTTCTGCAGCACGATGGCCTCCTCGGGGCAGACCTCCTCGCACAGGCCGCAGTAGATGCAGCGCAGCATGTTGATCTCAAACTCCCGCGGGGCCTTCTCGACGTGGGCGGTGGGCGCGTCGGCCGGAATCTCCCCCGGCGTGATGCGGATGGCCTTGGGCGGGCAGACGAATTCGCAGAGCTGGCAGGAGACGCACTTCTCGCGGCCGTTCGGATCCTTGACGAGGGTGGGCACGCCGCGGTAGCCCGGCGGGACCTCCGGCCGCTGGTCGGGATATTCCAGGGTGACGCGCGGCGCGAAGAAATGTTTTATCGTGATCAGCAAGCCGCCGAAGACCTGCGGCAGATAGGTGCGCTCGGCAAAGGTGAGGGGCTTGCGTTCGACGGGGATGACGGCCATGAGAGTGAGGAAAGAGGGAAGAATTAAGAAGAAAGATCCCAACCCGACGGCGCAAGGAGAGCCGTGCGCCCGTGCATGACATCGTTTCCTTTTCTGCCTTCTTGCTTCTTCATTTTTGGATCACTGCGATGAGCAGGGCGTAGGCGACGAGGTTGAGGAGGGAGAGCGGGAGCAGGCCGCGCCAGCCGATGCGCATGACCTGGTCGTAGCGGAAGCGCGGCACGGTCCAGCGCACCCACATGAAGAAGAAGATCATGAAGAGCACCTTCGCGAGGAAGATGGCGATGGAGATCGCCCCGACGAGCACGGGCCAGCCCTGCAGGCCGAGCCAGTGGACCACGGTCGCGAGCGGCACCCACGGCAGCGGGTTCCAGCCGCCGAAGAACAGCAGCACAAACACGCCCGAGCCGACGGTCATGTGCGAATACTCGGCCACGAAGAAGAGCGACCACTTGAAGGAGCCATACTCGGTGTGGAAGCCGCCGACGAGGTCGGCCTCCGATTCGATCATGTCGAACGGCAGGCGGTTGGTCTCGGCGAAGAGCGCCACGAGGAAGATCAGCGCGGAGACCGGCATCACAAACACGAGCCACAGGCCGTGCCAGGAAGGGAAAACGCCGCTCTGCTGCTGAACCACCTCGACCAGGCTGAGCGTCGCGGGCATGCCCGGCCGGTTAATGAGCAGGAACACCGGCAGCACCGAGATCGTCAGCGACAGCTCGTAGGAGATGAGCTGCGCCGAGGCGCGCACGCTGCCGAGGAACGGGTACTTCGAGTTGGACGCCCAGCCGGCCAGAATCATCGAGTAGATGCCGAGCGACGCGATCGCGAAGACGGCGAGCAGGCCGACGTCGACATTGGCCAGCATGAGCGGCACGACCCGCCCGGCTGCGTCGAGATAGGCCCCGAAGGGCACGACCGTCACGGTGGTGAACGCCGGGATCATGGCAATCCCGGGGGCGATCATGTAGTAGAACTTGTTCACGTGGCCGGGCAGCGGATCCTCCTTGAAGAGCAGCTTGCCGCCGTCGGCCAGGAGATTGAACGCGCCGAGCCGCTGGAGCCACCGCCCGAGGAACGGTACCCACGCAAACCACGGCACCATGACCCGGTTGGGTCCGTAGCGGCCCTGGAGCCAGGCGGAAACCTTGCGCTCGGCCATCGAGCATGCCCCCGCGATCGGGAAGATGACGCAGATCACCGCGAGGCCCTTGAGCAGGCCCAGAATGATCGGATGAAGATTGGCGAAAAACTCGGTCATGTTTGAGATCGGGTCGTGATCACGGCATCAGCTCTGGCCGGCTTGAAATGCAGCGTTTCACCCTCGGCGAAGGGCAGGTGGGCGAAGCCGCTGCCATCGAGCAGCAGGCCGGTGGCCGGCAGGTTTTGGTAGGCGACCGTGGCGAAGTGCCGGACCTCGGCCGCCAGTGTCGTCCAGAGACCGTCGATGTCGGCGGCCAAAGCCGGGCCGCCGGCGGTGAGGACGAGCTGCGAAAGCGTCACGAGATCGTCGGCCACATTCTGCGGGCCGGGCACAGCCGGGGCAAACTTCTGGAGACGGAACTGCTGGTTGATGAAAGTGCCGGCCTTCTCAAAGACCGTGAGCGTCGGAATGACCACCTTCGCCGCGGCGCTGGTGGCGCTGGCATGCGTGCCGAGATAGATGACCGCGACTTTCTTGAGTTGCGCTTCGCTGAGTCCGGCGGCGGCCAGATCCTCGCCGAGGCTGAGCACGGTCTTCACCCGCCCCGCGTCGATCTGCGCGGCGAGCTCGCTGAGCTGCGGTGCCGGCGGCGTCTTGATCAAGCCGGTCATGAGCGCGCCGCGGACGTTCGGATTGCGGTCGGCGGAGATGAGCAAGCCGTCGCCTTGCCCCACCCGGCCGACCAGCCACGCCGGCGCCTTGAGCGCTTCGGCGAGCTTCCTCGTGAGGAACTGTTCCTCGACGCTGCTGCGGCCTGAGCCGACGATGGCCACGCCGCCGGCCTTGAGCAGGTCGCCCGCCTTCGCCAAGGCTTCGGCGGGCAGGGTCGCGGCCCCGCCGACCAGATGGTGCCGGAGGCGGTTTTCGGCGGCCACCTGTTTGTAGAGCAGCCGGCCGCTGTCGGTCATCCACGTGTCGTTCACCTCGTCGTTGCGGCGCGGGGTGATGCGGTAGATGACGCCCTCGCGACTCCAAATCTCGGTGTTCACGCCGGCGGAGGATTCCGCGCAAATGCCGGGCGTGGTCTTCAGGAACCACACGCGCATCTTGAAGCGGAAATCGGTGCTGGTAAGCGCACCGACCGGGCAGATGTCGACGGTGTTGAGCGAATAGTTGTTCTCGAGCTTCCGGCCCGGGTAGCAGGTGAGCGTGGTGTAGCTGCCGCGGTCGACGAAGCCGAGCACGTCGTCGCCGGCGATCTCCTTGCAGAAGCGGACGCAGCGCGAACAGAGGATGCAACGCTCGTCGTCGAGCATGACGCGCGGGCCGAGCCGCGTGCGCTTGGGTTTGACGTTCTTCCGTTCGGTGAAGCGCGAATAGCCGCGGCCGTAGCCGGTGGCCTGCTCCTGCAGCTTGCACTCGCCAGCCTGGTCGCAGATCGGGCAGTCGAGCGGGTGGTTGATGAGGAGGAATTCCATCACGCCTTCGCGGCAATCCCTCACCAGCGGCGTGCCGGTGCGGATGTGCAGACCGGGCGCGGCGTTGGTGAAGCACGCGATGGCGGGCTTCGGCACCCAGTTGATTTTTACGCGCCCGGTCGCCGGATCCACGACCGGCTGTTTCGTGGCGTGATCCAGCGCCGGCGTGCCCGTCTCGACCAGGCACATGCGGCAGTTGCCGGCGACACTCAGCTTGGGATGATAGCAGAAATGCGGAATCTCGATGCCCAGCAGCCGCGCGGCCTCAATCATGTTCGTGCCTTTCGGCACGGCGATCTCCCGGCCGTCGATGTTGACGGTGATGAGGTCGGGTTTGGGCGGGGCGATCATGGTGAAAAACTAAATTAGTGCGGGCGAGGCGGCGGATGGGTGTTTCCTGGCCTCGGCGTAGCCCGTGAATTCATCGCCGAACTTCTGGACGAAGCTCTGCGTGGGCCAGGCGCAGGCCTCGCCGAACGGGCAGACGGTGCGGCCGGCAATCTGGTCGGCCACGCTCTCGAGCAGCTCGCCATCCTGGGGGCGGGCGTCGCCGTGCACCATGCGGGCGGTGATCTTTTTCATCCAGAGCGAGCCTTCGCGGCAGGGCGTGCACTGGCCGCAGCTCTCGTGGGCGTAAAAGGCGTTGAGGTTGCCGAGCGCGGCAACCATGTCGACCGAGTCATCCATCACAATGAGGCCGCCGGAGCCGCCCATCGAGCCGCACGCGACCAGCGAGTCGAAGTCCAGCGGAATGTCCTCCACGCCCCAGTCGGCCGTCGAACCGTCCCGCTGTCGGACTTTGAACCGCTCGCCGAACCGGAGGACTTTCGACGAGGAGCCGCCGGGGATGACGGCCTTGAATTTCCGCCCGGGTGGCGGGCCGCCGCAGATGTCGTTGAGCAGCTGGCCGAGGGTGATCTTGCCGGACTCGAACTCATAGTAGCCCGGCCGCCGCACATGGCCGCTCACGCAGAGCAGGCGCGTGCCGGTGTTGTTGAGCGTGCCAATCTTCGCAAACGCCTCGCCACCCATGTCGGCGATGTGCTTCACGTGGCAGAGAGTCTCCACGTTGTTGACGATGGTTGGGCACTGGTAGAGGCCGAGGACCGCCGGAAAATACGGCGGCTTGATGCGCGGGTATGGGCGCTTGCCCTCGAGCGACTCGATGAGGCCGGTTTCCTCGCCGCAGATGTAGGCGCCGGCGCCGCGATGCACGTAGATTTCGCACGAGTAGCCGGTGCCGAGGATGTCCGGGCCGACCAGCTGATGCGCCCGCGCCTCAGCGATGGCCGCTTCGAGGAGGCGCGCGCCCTGGGAAAACTCGCCGCGGATGTAGATGTAGGCCTGCTGCACCTGGTTCGCCCAGCAGGAGATCATGATCCCCTCGATGAGCTGGTGCGGATCCTGGTGGATGAGGTAGCGGTCCTTGAACGTGCCGGGCTCCGACTCGTCGGCATTGGCGATCAGGTAAATGGGTTTGCCGCTCCGGCGGTCGACCAGCGACCACTTGACGCCGCAGGGGAAGCCGGCGCCGCCGCGGCCGCGCAGGCCGGACTTCTTCACCTCATCGATGAGCTCTTCCGGTTTTCGCGCCACCGATCTCTTCAACACCTCGTACCCCCCGTGCCGGAAGTAGCACTGGATGTCAGTGGTGTAGCCGGGCTCGTCGATATGCCGGCAGATGAGACGGCGTTCAGCGGGATGCGGCATGGAAGGAATGATCTAAGATGAAAGACGGAAGAAGGAAGAGCCCAGCACCGGGAAGAGCGGGGCGCGCTTCCCCTGCCGTTCCCTCCAGTTCGGCGGCTCTGTTTTTTGTTTTCATCTTGATTCTTGCATCTTGGATCTTGAATCACGCTTCCCGCAGGAAGCGTGCGTAGTCGCCGTGCGGGATCGGCTGCAAATCGAACAGGGGGTGCTGATAAACGTAGGCCCAGGCGGTGACGATACGTCCGTCCTTCATGGCGACCTGCACCAAGTCGCGACGAAATTCGCTCGTGTCAGGCGAGGCCGGGTCGAACCCCTCGTACTGGTCGAGTCGCACAAAAACCGCCTGCGGAGCAAACACGCGGTAGACCTCGCCGATCACCTCGACGCCCTTCGGGTCGGGCACGAGCACGGGGAAATCAACCGCTTGATAGAGCCGACCGCGCACAAAACCAAGGCCGACGATCTCTGCGCTATCGGCCAGCAGGCGGTGCGCGGCGTTGCCCGCGGCGCGGCGGAGCGTGCCGTAGGTGAACAACAGGTCGGTGGCCGGACGATCCTTCATCGGGGTGGTGCGGGATTCATGTTTTGCCCCGGGCGGCGGCCTGCTGTTTGATCTGCGCGGCGAGCTCGTGAGCCCGGGCGACATCAACGCGCTCGTGCAGGTCCTCGTCCACCATCACCACCGGGCCGGTACCGCAGCTCGCGAGGCATTCGACGAACTCAAGGGTCACCTCCCCGTCCGCCGACGTTTCGCCGACGGGGCAGTCGAACTGTTTTTGGAGCTCCTCGCAGACCCGGTAGCCGCCGACGAGCGCACAGGACAGCGTGCGGCAGACTTTGATGTGCCGGCGGCCGATGGGCTTTTGCCGGAACATCGGGTAGAAGGTGACCAGCTCGTGGACATTGATCGGCTGGAGTTCGAGTTTTTGGGCGATCCACTCGACGGCTTCCGGCGAAACACAGCCCTGATCCTCCTGCACGAGGTGCAGCAGGGGCAGCGCCGCACTCCGCTTCACCGGGTAGTGCGTGATGACCTCGTCGATCTTCTGAAGTGTCGCGGGCTGGAGATTCACGGTGGAGAAGAAGGGCACCACGAAATACGCGAACAACACGAAGGGATTTCAGGCATGGGGTGAATGAGGTTCTTTGTGATTTGTTCGTGTGTTTCGTGTATTTGGTGGTGGCGAATTCACCGGTCGCATTCGCCCATCACGAAGTCGAACGAGCCGAGGATGGACACGATGTCGGCGATCATCGCGCCGACGCAGACCTTCGGCAGGATGCTGAGATTGCAGAACGAGGGGCTGCGGATCTTCAGACGCCACGGCACCCCGCCGCCCTTCGACACCACGTAGAAGCCGAGCGCGCCCTTGGGGTTTTCGGCCTCGAAATAAACCTCTCCCGGCGGCATCTGCGGGCCTTCGGTGACGAGCATGAAGTTCTGGATGAGCTCCTCCATGCTCGTGAGGATCTTGTCCTTGGGCGGGGCAAAGATGCGCTTCGCGTCCTTCGCGTACCACTCGCCGCCGGGGAGATTTTTCAGGACCTGCTTCAGGATCCGCACCGACTGGCGCATCTCCTCGCCGCGGCAGAGGTAGCGGTCGTAGCAATCGCCCCGGGTGCCGACGGGCACATCGAACTCGTACTGCTCGTAGCCGCTGTAGGGCCGGTCCTTGCGCAGGTCGAGCGGCACGCCGCAGCCTCGCAGGTTGGGCCCGGTGAGGCCGTAGGCGATGGCGTCCTCCTTCGAAATGACGCCGATGCCGGCGGTGCGATCTTGGAAGATCTTGTTGCGCGTGAGCAGCGCCAGCGTCTCCTCGAGAATCGGCAGGAACTGGTCACAAAACGCGTTCACGCGGTCGAGCCAGCCCTCGGGGACGTCGCGCGCCACGCCGCCGATGCGCGTGTAACTGGTGGTGAAGCGTGCGCCGGTGAGTTCCTCGAAGAGCCGGTAGAGTTTCTCGCGCTCGGTGAACGTGTAGAGGAACACCGTCCAGGCGCCCACATCGATGCCAAAGGCGCCGAGGCCCATGAGGTGCGAGGAGATGCGGGCCATCTCGGAAATGATCACGCGGATCGCCTGGCAGCGCGGCGGCACCTCGAGCCGGGCGAGGCGCTCGACAGCGATGGCATAGGCGACGTTGTTGGCCAGCGGCGCGAGGTAGTCCAACCGGTCCGTGTACGGCACGAACTGGTTGTAGGTCATGTTCTCGGCGATCTTCTCGTCCCCGCGGTGCAGGTAGCCGACCACCGGATCGGCCTTGGTGACGATCTCGCCGTCGAGTTCCATCTGCAGACGCAGCACGCCGTGGGTCGAGGGGTGCGACGGCCCCATGCTGATGGACATCTTCTCCGGCGGAAACTCCGGCGCGGCCGCGGCAGCCGCCGTCCGGGCGGCGTTGTCAGGAAAGGTGTAATCGGCGGCCATGGGCGGTGCGGGCGGTGATGCTTACGACGGTTTCTCCTGGTGCTCGGTCCAGCTTTGGTCCTTGGCGCGGGGCTCGGCCTCATCCATCGGTCCGCCGGGCGCAGCCACAAACGGCCCACCCATGTAGGGGGCGGGTTTCACCCGGGCGCCGGTCTCTTCCGCCACCTCGGGATCAGGCAGACTGGTGTCGAGGCCGGCGAGCGGGAACTCCTTGCGCAGCGGGAAATACGGGTAACCCTCCCACATCAGAATGCGGCGCAGGTCCGGATGGCCGGTAAAAACGATGCCGAACATGTCGTAGGTCTCCCGCTCGTGCCAGTTGGCGCCGGGCCAGAGACCGGTGGCGCTGGGCATGCTTGGTCTGGCGTCGTCGGTGCAATCAGCGGCGACCCGCACGTAGGTGTGGCGCGTGGTCGAGAGCAGGTGCCAGACCACCGTGAAGCGCGGCGACTTCCCGGCGCTCCAGTCGACGGCCGTCACATCCACCAGCAGGTCGAAGGCGCACTCGTCGCGTAGGCACTGCAACACGGCCGGCACCTGGTCGCCAGGAACGTTGAACGCCGGCCAGTCGAGACTTTCACGCCCGGTGATCTGCGGGAACTTCTCCTTGAGCACGGTGGCGGCGGCGGCGGTGGCGGTCATCGGCGGGCGTGGAGGGGACGGGTCAAGTGCTGAAGAGTCGTTTGGCCGCCGGTTCGCGGCGTACTTTGTCCTGCAGTTTCATGAGCGCGTCGAGCAGGGCTTCCGGCCGCGGCGGGCATCCACTCAGGTACACATCCACCGGCAGAATCCGGTCCACCCCCTGCAGCACCGCGTAGCTGCGATACATGCCGCCCGTGCTGGCGCAGGCGCCCATGGCGATGACCCATTTGGGCGCCGGCATCTGATCATAGAGGCGGCGGACTTGCGGGGCCATCTTGTAGGTGACGGTACCGGCCACGATCATGCAGTCCGACTGGCGGGGCGAAAAACGCATCACCTCGGCGCCGAAACGGGCGATGTCAAAGCGTGCCGCGGCCACCGCCATGAGCTCGATGGCGCAGCAGGCCAGTCCCATCGGCATGGGCCACATTGAGTTGGTGCGGATCCAGTTGATCACCGCATCGAGGCGGGAAACGATCACATCCCCCTCGATCTTGCTGTCATAGGCTAATTCGGTGTTCGGCGAGACCATGGGCGGCTCAAAAATCAAATCACGCTACCACCCCCCCCTTGGTCGCGCAAGTAGGTTTTAAACGCGCCACTCCGTCCGCCATGGATTGCTCGCGCCCGGACCGTAATGCCCGGATTAACCCCTTGACCCACGCGCAAGCTTTGCGCTCTATTTCGCCCCTTGGCCACGCCAGCGACGCTTGCCTGCCCGGCGTCGTCCGGATCTCCGGAGAGGTGACGGAGTGGTCTAACGTGCATGACTGGAAATCATGTGTACGGGAAACCGTACCGAGGGTTCGAATCCCTCCCTCTCCGCCACTTTTCTTTCGGAGTCCGAAAGAAAAGTGTCCGTTGTAGCCTTGGCGAAGGCGGACATTACGGTCTACACGCAAAGTCGGGGATGTCAGAGAGGGGTAAGGCCATCCGTCAGCCGACCACGACCGTTGCGGGCAGGGTCGCTCCCGGCAGAACCCAAGGCGAAGGCTGTGCGCCGTAGGCTCGGGGCGTGGCCAGCCTGTAAGGTGCGGCAATGGCGCAGCAGGTGTTTAGAGCGAAGGTTGCCGTGCCGAAGTCCCGCCTGAAGGACGCAGGCGGGCATCGTTCTTCAAGGGATAGACGATACACTTGCCAGCCAGCCTCGCATCATCTCCGCCTATTCGCCCCTCTCCAGCATCGCGCCATTCCCAAGAGGGCCAGCGCACCGACAAACCAGGCCTCCATCGCACCACCACCGCCCGATGAAGACGTGCTGGCCGCGTTGACGGTCAGCGTGGCCTTGCTGCTCGTGACACTGCCGTAGCTATTGGTGACGGTGACGGTGTAGTCGCCGGCATTGGACGATTGCGCGCTCGTCAGGCTGTAAGTGCTGCTGGTCGCTCCGCTGATCGCCGTGCCATTGAGGTACCATTGGTACGTCGGATTGCCAGTGGCCACCACGGAGAACACGACAGCGGTTCCAGCCGTTACCGTCAGGCCTTGCGGCTGGACAATGATCGTGGGAGCGACCGGGAATATGCCCTGTCGGACAGTATGGTTGTTGGTGTCGGCGATATAGAGAGTGCCGGCATTGTCCACTGCTATGCCGGTGGGATAAAAGAAGCGCGCGGCAGCGCCTGTGCCGTCAGAACTTCCGCTGGCTCCGACCTGGCCGGCCAGCGTCGTCACCACTCCCGTTGCCGTGATTTCCCGGATCGTTTGGTTGTCGGTGTCGGTGACGTAAAGATTTCCCGTGCTATCCGCGGCCACACCGGAAGGATAGTAAAATCGCGCTGAATTGGTGGTACCGTCAACGCTGCCGGTGTTGCCGGCCAGTCCGGCCACGGTGGTCACGGTTCCGGTCGCGACGACGATTTTGCGAATCGTGCTGTTGTTGGTGTCGGCGACGTAGAGGTGACCGCTGGTGTCGATCGCGAGCCCTTGAGGACCGTGAAAACCGGCGACCGTGCCTATGCCGTCGGCGCTGCCGCTGACTCCAGCCTGTCCGGCCAACGTCGTTACCGCTCCCGACAACGCGACATCCCGGATCGTGTGGTTCAGGGTGTCAGCGACGTCGAGATGGCCGTAACTATTCATCACAATGCCCGAAGGACCGCGGAAACTGGCGGCCGAGCTCGTGCCGTCCAAACTGCCGCTGACTCCAGCCTGTCCGGCCAGCGTCGTTACCACCCCCGTCGACGTGATCATGCGGATCGTGTTATTGTCGGTATCGCTGACATAGACCGTGCCGCCGCTGTCGACGGCCACGCCGGTGGGATGATTGAACTGGGCGGCGGTGCTCGTGCCGTCAGCGCTGCCGCTGCTGCCGGCTTTTCCGGCCAGCGTCGTCACCACTCCGGCCGGTGTGATTTTCCGGATCGTATGGTTGTTCGTGTCGGCGACATAGACATTGCCGGTGCTGTCGACGGCCACATCGTTGAGGGAATTGAATCGGGCGCCGGTGCCCGTACCATCGGTGCTGCCGCTGGTTCCGACCTGCCCTGCCATGGTGCTGACGGTCAGCGAATCGGGTACGACGAGGTACGCCGGAGAAGTGATGACACTGCCGTTGGCATTGGCGATGACGCATTGGAACGAATCGCCGTTCATCGCGGCGGTGATGGTGTTGACAGTCAGCGTGGCGGTGCTGGTGCCACTATAGCTCGCGCTGTCGCTCAGGTTGCTCCACGCGGAGCTGCCGTATGCCAGGATTTGCCATTGATACGTCAGGGCAGAACTGGAGCCCGCCGCCACGGAGAAGACGGCCTTTTGTCCCGATGCCGCCGTTTGACCCACCGGCTGGGTCGTGATCGTGGGGAAGCCGCTGAGCTGGCCCTTGCGGATCATGTTGTTGAACGTGTCCGCCACATAAATATTCCCTGCGTTGTCCACCGCCACGTCGTAAGGCGAAGAAAACAACGCGGCGCTGCCCGTCCCGTCCGTGCTTCCAACGACTCCCGCCGCGCCACCCAAGGTGGTCACTACGCCGGCTGGCGTGATCTTCCGGATGGTGTTGTTGCTGCTGTCCGCTACAAAAACATTGCCCGAGCTGTCCACCGATATGCCGATGGGTGAGGCAAACCAAGCGGTGACGCCGGTCCCATCCTGGCTGCCGCTGCTTAGATGCGAACCAGCCAGCGTGGTCACTGTTCCGGCCGATGTGATCTTCCGGATGGAGTTGTTGCCCGTGTCCGCCACATAGACATTGCCCGCGATGTCCACCGCCACGCCCTCCGGTTGGTTTAACCGCGCGGCGGTCCCCACTCCGTCGACATAACCGCTGGCCGCTGCCGTGCCCGCCAAGGTGGTGACTATACCGCCCGCTGTGACCCTTCGGATTATATTGTTGACGGTGTCCGCCACATAGACATTGCCCGCGCCGTCCACCGCCACAGAGGTCGGCTTGTTAAACGCTGCCGCTCCGGCCGTGCCGTCGGCACTGCCCCGGGCGCCCGCCGAACCGGCCAGCGTGGTCACCGTTGCGTCCGGCGCGATCTTCCGGATCACGGAATTATACGCATCGGCGACATAGACATTGCCTGCGCTGTCGACCGCCAGACCAGTAGGGAGGTAAAACTGCGCGGTGTCGGCCACCCCGTCCGAGCTACCGGAGCCATACGGTGAGCCGGCCAGCGTGGTCACCGTTCCGCCCGGCGTAATCTTACGGACGGTGGCGCTGAAAGTGTCGGCCACGTAAATATTGCCGCTGTTGTCCACGGCCACTCCTTGGGGCTCATTGAAACGCGCAGCCGTGCCCGTCCCGTCCCAATTACCTTTGCTACCGGCAAACCATGTGCCCGCAAAGGTGGTGACCACTCCGGCTGGCGTGACCTTGCGGATGACGTTGTTGGCGTAGTCCGCTACATAGAGGTTGCCCGCGCTGTCGAATGCCGGGCGACGAGGCAAATTGAAAAGCGCCGCCGTGCCCGTCCCGTCCGCATAACCGATCCCGCTGGGCGAACCCGCCAGCGTCGTCACTGCTCCGCCCGGGGTGATCATCCGGATCGTGCCGTTGCCGGTGTCGGCCACATAGATTTTGCCGCTGGTATCCACCGACAGACCGGAAGGAGCATAAAATCGCGCCGCTATGCCCGTCCCGTCCAAGCGACCTCTGACTCCCGCGCCGCCAGCCACGGTGGTAACAAAGTAGTTCGTGTCAATCTTGCGGATCGTGTCGTTGCCCGTGTCCGCCACATAGACGTTGCCCGAGCTGTCCACCGCCACGTCGCTCGGTGATGAAAATAGCGCCGCCGAGCCGAGACCATCCGTACTGCCGATGGCTTCGGCCGAACCGGCCAGCGTGGTGACCACGCCGCCTGCGGTGATCTTGCGGATCGTGTCGTTGCCCGTGTCCGCCACATAGACGTTACCCGAGCTGTCCACGATCACGCCGGAGGGAGAGAAAAATCGCGCGGCCGTGCCGGTGTCATCGGTACTGCCCTCGGTTCCGGCCATGCCCGCCAGGGTGCTCACGACTCCGGTCGGTGTTATCATCCGGATCGTGTTATTGACGGTGTCGGCCACATAGATATTGCCCGAACTGTCCAGCGCCACGCTTTGCGCCAGCATGAATCGCGCGGCCGCGCCGGTGCCGTCCGTGCTGCCGGTGCTGGTCGCCATGCCGGCCAGGGTTGTCACCCCTCCACTAGCGGCGATCCTGCGGATCGTGCTGTTGCCGGCATCCGCCACATAGACGTTGCCCGAGCCATCCACCGCCGTGCTCGTGGGCGAATTGAACCGCGCAACGCTGTTCGCCCCGTCCGCGCTGCCACGATTGCCCGTCAGACCGGCCACCGTGGTGACCACGCCGGACGACGTGACCATGCGAATGGCATTATTATATGAGTCCGCCACGTAAATATTGCCTGCACTGTCCAACGCCACGCCTTCCGGGATGTTGAATTGCGCGGCGCTACCCGTCCCGTCCGTCAGGCCGCGGTTGCCTGGTGAGCCCGCGAGGGTGCTCACGACTCCGGCTGGCGTGATCAGCCGGATTTCACTGTTGCCGGTGTCCGCCACATAAATGTTGCCCGCGCTGTCCACGGCGACGCTGTTGGGGGTATTGAATCGCGCCAGGATGATGCGGCCGTCCCGGCTGAGGTTGCTCCTGTCCGTGGGGGAACCTGCGACGGTGCTCACCACCCCGGCCGGCGTGATCAGTCGGATGATGTTGTTGCCCACATCCGCCACATACAGATTGCCCTGGCGGTCCAACGTCAGGCCGCCGGGTTTGTCGAACTGGGCGGCACTGCCCGTGCCGTTCGCATAACCAGCATTGCCTGCCGAACCTGCAAAGGTGGTCACCACACCGCTAAAGGTGGTATACGCCACTCCGCCTGAGCTAACCTTGCGGATCGTATTGTTGCCGGTATCCGCCACATAGACGTTGCCGGAGCTGTCCGCCGACAGACCGTTGGGGAGACTGAATAGCGCCGCCGAGCCCGTCCCGTCCAAGTGCCCCCTGATGCCTACGGTACCTGCCAGGGTTGTGACCACCCCGGCGGACGTGACCATGCGAATTGTTCCATTACCGGTATCCGCCACATATAGGTTTCCCGCATTGTCCACGGTAACATCACGGGGGCTGGCGAACATAGCCGCAGTGCCCGTGCCATCCGTGTTGCCACTGTATCCTGCCGCGCCGGCCAGGGTGGTGACCACGCCGGCCGAAGTGATTTTCCGGATGATATTATTAGCGGCATCCGCCACATAAACATTGCCCCCGCTGTCGACCGTCAGACCCATGGGACTGTCCAACAGCGCGGCGGTCCCGGTTCCATCGGTGCTGCCGGCGGTTCCCGCCACACCCGCCAGCGTGGTCACCACGCCCGCCGGCGTGATCTTGCGGATCGTGTAGTTGTAGGCATCGGCCACATAGGCGTTGCCCGAGCCATCGAGTGCGACGGCCGCTGGAATGTAAAATTGGGCGGCGCTGCCCGTTCCGTCCGTACTGCCTGAGTATCCCGGTGAACCGGCCAGCGTGGTCACCACGCCGGCGGGCGTAATCTTGCGAATCGTGCAGTTAAAGCTGTCCGCCAAATAGACGTTGCCAGAGCTGTCCACCCCAATGCCATAAGGTGAATTGAACCGCGCCGCGCTGCCCGTCCCATCCACACTGCCACGAACTCCCGGGGAACCCGCCAGCGTGGTCACCGCGCCAGCCGGGGTGATTTTCCGAACCACACAGTTGACGGTGTCCGCCACATAGACGTTGCCCGTGCTGTCCACCGCCGTGCTATAAGGTGAATTGAACCGCGCGGCACTTCCCGTCCCGTCCATGCTGCCCTGGCTGGGCGCCATGCTCAAACCCGCGAGCGTCGTCACCACGCCGGCTGGGGTGATCTTCCGGATCGTGTTGTTGATGGTGTCGCTCACATAGACATTGCCCGAACTGTCCACCGTCACGCCGATGGACAGATCGAATCGCGCGTTCTGGCCGGTGCCATCGACATATCCGCTGTTGCCCGGGGAACCTGCCAGCGTGGTCACCACGCCGGCCGGCGTGATTTTGCGGATCGTGTAGTTGCCCGTGTCCGCCACATAGAGATTGCCGGCATTATCCACGGCGACACCGGCGGGATCGAAGAATCGTGCCGCCGAGCCGGTGCCATCGGTGCTGCCAGTGTTGCCCTGGGAACCCGCCAGCGTGGTCACCACGCCGGCCGGCGTAATCTTCCGGATGATGCTGTTGCCGGTATCCGCCACATAGGTGTTGCCCGTGCCATCCACCGCCACGCCGCCGGCACGGTTGAATTGCGCGGCGTTGCCCGTTCCATCCTGACTCCCGATGCTCGCCACCCCGGCCAGGGTGGTGAACGTATAAGTTGTCTGCCCGACGGCCAGCGCAGGCAGAAGGGCGGTCAGCCAGAAAAGAGAACGCAGCAAGCGTGGAGCGGATCTTGCGTAAGGTGCAGGGAGGAGATGCTGGAAACCGGGTTGCATTATGGATTGCTTAACGAGACGCAAAGGCAAGGGGTACGAAAATTAATCCCGACCGCGAACAAAATAGTTTGTTTCATTTAATCTGGGGCCTGGCCGCCCTGGGCGATGGAAACTCCATCAATAAAAGGGAAAGACGCGGGAGAAGACCAGCAATTACCCTGAAAGGGCATCCCCTTGGGCCGGTCGCAAACCGGGCGATCTTTTTACCCATGGCTCGTGTCCTCGCCTGGGAAGGTTCCTTTGCATCGGTCGGCCGGCGAACAGGGTCACAATAAAGGACCTACGACACCCGAATAAACGGGCTTGTGCGGTCAGCCGGCTGGCTTCGGCTGATCGGCCCACTGGAAAACTCACGTTGCCCTCGCCAAAAAGCTCACCGTCGTCCATGTTGGATGCCCATCAGACTGTTGCCATGATCGCGCCAAGTCCCATCACCGGAACACCGCCCACCCCGGCTGAGTTCGACCTCGCGCTCGTCCGGAAATACAACGTTCCGGGACCGCGATATACTTCCTACCCCACCGCGCCGCACTTCACGGAGGCCACGCCGCCTGAGGCGCTCACTGAAGCCATCCGCCGGGACAACCGCGGCGCCCGGCGTCCGCTCTCGCTCTATTTTCATCTTCCTTTCTGTGAGACCCTCTGCTGGTTCTGCGGCTGCACGACGGTGATCACCCTGAAGCGCGATGCCGGCTCCGTCTACCTCGATTATCTGGAAAAAGAACTGGCGCTGATCCAACCGTTCCTGAATCCATCGCGCCGCGTCGCGCAGATGCATTTCGGCGGCGGCACGCCGACTTTTCTGCCGCCGCCCGTGATCAGAAGGCTGGGCGAAGCCATCCATGCGCGCTTCAAGTTTGCCGACGATTCGGAAAACTGCGTCGAGGTCGACCCGCGCCGCATCACCCGCGACCACATCCGCGCCTTCCGCGAACTCGGCTGCAACCGCGCTTCGCTGGGCGTGCAGGACACCAACCCGGTGGTGCAGCGGGCCGTCCACCGTGTCCAGCCGATGGATGTGACCCGCCAAGCCTTCGATTGGATGCGCGAGGAGGGCTACCATTCCATCAGCATCGACCTCATCTACGGCCTGCCGCACCAGACCGCCGGGTCGTTCGCCCGCACCATCGACGAAGTGCTCACCCTGCAACCCGACCGCCTGGCCGTGTTCAGCTATGCGCACGTCCCCTGGATCAAACCCTCCCAGCGCATTTTTGAGAAACAGGCCAACCTGCCATCGACCGAGGAGAAACTGAAGATGCTCGCCACCGCTGTGCGCAAGCTGACCGAGGCCGGCATGGTGTACATCGGCATGGATCACTTCGCCCGCGACGACGACGAACTGGCGATCGCCCAGCGCGAGGGCACACTCCAGCGCAACTTCCAGGGCTACAGCACCCATGCCGGCGCCTCGATTTATGGATTTGGCATGTCGTCCATCTCGCAGACCGAGGACTCCTACCGCCAGAATCTCAAGGAGCTGCCCGGGTATTACGCGAGGCTCGACGCCGGACGCCTGCCGCTGGAGCGCGGCCTGATGCTGAGCGCGGAGGACCGCCTTCGCCGGCAGGCCATCATGCGCATCATGTGCGACCGGCGCGTCAACTACGCCGACCTGTCGAGGCGGCTCGGCGTGGATTTCCGGAACAAATTCGCCCGTGAAATCGAATCGCTCGCCGATCTGGAGGCCGACGGTCTCCTGCACCGCCATGCCGAGGGATTCGTGGTCACGGGCGTGGGGGCGCTGCTCATTCGCATCATCGCCATGCGCTTCGACGCCTACCTTGAAACAGGTCCGCGGCAGTTTTCGCGCACGGTGTGAGGATCAAACGGCCGCGCCGGGTTCGCCCGTCCTCGCGCTTGCGCTTTATGCGCCTTTTTGCGGCAATGCTCCGCGCTCATGCCATTTCGTATCTGCAAGACCTTTGAAATCGAGAGCGGCCATCTCCTGACGAAGCATCCCGACAAGTGCCGTTTCCCCCACGGCCACAGCCGGACGGTGGAAGTCGTGCTGGCCGCCGACCAGCTCGATGCGAACGACATGGTCTGCGATTTCCAGACGGTGAAAGCGGCGCTCACGGCTTTCCTAGAAACCTGGGATCATGCGCTCTGCCTCAACACGACCGACCCCCATTTCGAGTTTTACCGCAAGGCGTACGGCGAACGCATCATTCCCTTCGACCATACCGATCCCACCAGTGAGGTCATGGCAAAGGCCATCTTTGAGGAATTGCAGCGCCAGCTCGCCGAGATAGCGGCGAAACCCGCCCTGCGCCCCACGGTGCCCCCCGGGGTGCGGGTCGACCGCGTGCGGGTGACAGAAACCAGCACAACCTGGGCAGAGTATTGCGCATAGCCGCCGCCTTTTCTCTGCCCCGTCCCGCACCGTGATGATTATTTTGCCGTGCGCTTCCCCTGGCTGCCCGGCTGCCTTCCTGAGTTCCTGTTGCCGCAGCGCAAAGACTCGGGTCCAGGGCATGGCCCGCGAGGTCAGCCAATCACTCCGTCAGGGAATGCGCAGCTCCATGCCGGGCCGCACCGCGTTTTCGTTCTTCAGCACGTCGCGGTTTGCCTCGAGAATTTCGGGCCATTTGGAACCGCTGCCATAGTAGCGCTGCGCGATCTTGTAGAGGGTGTCCCCTTGGACAACCACATGCCGGCGCCCGGAGTTGGACGGCGAATTCGCCGCCGTGGCCGCCGGCGGACGCACGGCCGGGGCCGGTCTGGCGACCGCGCCCGCCGGACCGGTGGTTGACAGGTTAAACAGCGGCGTGCGCATGGGCGGCGGCGGGGACGTGGTTTCCGCCGGCGCGGCGGCGCCCCGGCGTCCGGTCGAGCCCACCCCACTCTGATGCAACGTGGCAATCTCATCCTTGAGTTGAAGGTTTTCCTTCTGGAGTTCGTCGATCCGACTCATCAGCTCGAGCCGGGCCGCCTGACTTTCGAGCGATAGGGCCGGCAACGACCGGGCAAACTCGCGCATCGCGGCGTCTTTGCGCTGGCGCACCAGATCGGCCTGCCGCGCATTCGGCTGCAGCTCGAGGTATCTGTTGAAATGGTAGATCGCGGCGATGGGATCCGGCCCGATGTACTGCTGATAGAGGAGCCCGGCCTCGAGATGCGATTCCGGGGCGTCATCGCCGCGTTTTTCGATGACCTTGAGAAAAGCGCCCAGCGCATCCTGATTGTGACCCTGCTTGAGGAGCTGCTGCCCGCGGCGGTATTGCGGATCGTCGGTCTCGGCGCTGAGGGCCAGGCGGTCGCCGCGTTCGCAGCCAGCCGCAAGGAACAGGAGCAGCAGCAGCCCGCTCGACAGGTTGACGGTGCGCAACAGTCTCCGCATGGAGCAACGGGAAAGGGATTGAATGCGTGAAATTGCGGGCTAAGTTCACCCCACGCGCATTTCCAACACAAATCCTAAATGACTCACGACGCCCAATCCGCCCTGGCTCGCGGCCGCGAGTGCATCCGGATCGAAATGGAGGCACTGCAGGCCACGGCCGAGGGGCTCGACGCATCGTTCGTGGCGGTCGTGCAGGCGGTCGAGGCCGCGATGCAGGCCGGCCGGAAACTCATTTTCAGCGGTGTGGGCAAGTCGGCGCATATCGCACAAAAACTGGCCGGCACCTTTAACAGCACGGGGGTCACCTCGTGCTTTCTCGACGCCACCCAGGCGCTGCACGGCGACCTCGGCCTGTGCGCGCCGGGCGACCTCGCGGTGCTGCTCAGCAACAGCGGCCAGAGCGCGGAAATGCTGCGGCTCCTGGCCATGCTGAAGCGCTTCGAGCTCACCATCGTCGCCCTCACCAGCAACCCCGGCTCGGAAATCGCGAAGGACGCCGATCTGCGCCTCCTTTACCGCGTGCCCCGCGAGGCCTGCCCCCTGCGGCTGGCACCCACGGCCAGCACGACCGCCGCGCTCGCCTTGGGCGACGCACTCGCCATGGTGCTGCTCGAACGCCGCGGATTCACCCGGGAGGATTTCGCCCGTCTTCATCCCTCCGGCAACCTCGGCACCGCCCTGCTGCTCAAGGTGAGGGACATCATGCGCACCGGCGATCGCCTGCCCATCATGCCGGACCAGCATACCGTGCAGGACGCCATCCTGGGCATGACCAAGGCCAAGGCCGGCTGCATCGCCCTCGTCGACCAAGGCGACGGCAAGCTCACCGGCATCCTGACCGACGGTGACTTTCGCCGGCACGTGCTGAGCAGCCCCGATTTCCTATCCCAGCCCGTTGCCCGTTTCATGACGCGCACGCCCAAGACCGTGCATATCGACGCGCTGGCGGTCGAAGCCCTCCGTGTTTTCGATCACTACAAGATCGACGATCTGATTGTGATTGATGATACCGGCTGTCCGGTCGGCCTCGTCGACGTGCAGGACCTGCCCAAAATGAAGCTGCTGTGAGGGCGGCGCCGCTCACCCCGCGTCGAAGCAATAGGACAGGAACCGCCTTGGGGCGCAGCCCTTACTCGCCCATCACCGTCACCACCACGGTTCGGGAATGAGCCGCGCGGCGGTGTTCCCAGAGGAAGATGCCCTGCCAGGTGCCGAGCAAGAGTTGGCCGTCGGCGAAGGGGACGCTTTCGCTGGTGCGGGTGAGCGCCATCTTGATGTGGCTCGGCATGTCATCCGGGCCCTCCGGCGTGTGTTGAAAAAGCGGATCGTCCTCGGGCACGAGCCGGTTCAGCCAGACCTCGAGGTCACGCCGCGCCGTGGGGTCGGCGTTTTCCATCATGACAAGGCTGCAACTCGTGTGCCGGCAGAAGGCGGTGAGCACGCCGTGGCGCAGGCCGCTATGGCGCAAAACGGCCGCGCACTGATCGGTGATCTCGTAGATGCCCTGACCACGGGTGGCGACGTTGATCGTGGTGGAGTGAACCGGCATGAGGAGGGAATGGGAGCGAGCCGGCGCGCAAAAAACATCGCCTGCCAGCAGGCTCCTACATGATCGCGCCTTTCAACCGCCGGTACCGAGACCCGGCGCACTGCCGCCCGGCTGTGTCATGGATTGCGGATCAAGGGCCTTGTCGAGCGTGGCGGCATCCAGCAAGCCGCGTTCAAGCACGACTTCACGGAGGGTCTTGTTCCGGGCCAGCGCCTCCTTGGCGACCGAGGCCGCGGCGTCGTACCCGATGTAAGGATTGAGCGCGGTGACCAGCATGAGCGAGCGATCCACGAGTTCCCGGCAGCGGGCGGCATCGGCCTCGATGCCCGCGACGCACTGGCGCGCGAACACGCGGCAGCCGTTGGCCAGGCAGGTGATCGACTCGTGCAGCGCGTGGGCGATGAGCGGAATCGTCACATTCAATTCAAAATGGCCGTCGCGGCCGCATAGCACGACGATGTTGGCCAGACCCATCGTGTAGATCGCGACCTGCACGAGCATTTCGCTCATCACCGGATTGACCTTGCCCGGCATGATCGACGAGCCGGGTTGCGTGGCGGGCAGACGGATCTCGGCTATGCCCGCCCTCGGACCGGAGCCGAGCAGGCGGATGTCATTGGCGATTTTGGTAAGGCTCGCGGCGATGGTCGCGAGGTGTCCGGCAACCTCGACGCAATCGTCGCGCCCGCCCTGGGCCTCGAAGTGGTTGGCCGCCTCGCGGAAGGCGAGGCCGGTTTTTTCCGAAAGGATGCGGCAGACTTTGCCGGGAAAATCGGGGTGACAGTTGATGCCGGTGCCGACCGCCGTCCCGCCAATGGCGAGGTCGCCGAGCGCGGCGATGGCCTGCCGGGCCCGGACCACCCCTTTGCGCACCTGCCCGGCGTAGCCGGAGAACTCCTGGCCGAGCGTGAGCGGCGTGGCGTCCATGAGGTGGGTGCGGCCGATCTTCACGATGTCGCGGAACGCGGCAACCTGGGCCTCGAGGCCCGCGGCCAGCTCCTCGAGCGCGGGCACCAGCTGGGTGTCGAGCGCCACCGCCACACTGACGTGGAGCGTGGTGGGAATAATGTCATTCGAAGACTGGCCGAGGTTGACGTCGTCGTTCGGATGCAGGGGTTTCTTCGATCCGATGGGATGACCGCTGAGCTGGCTGGCGCGATTGGCGATGACCTCGTTGATGTTCATATTCGCCGAGGTGCCGGAGCCGGTCTGAAAGACGTCGACGGGGAAATGGGCGAGCAGTTTCCCGTCGCTCACCTCTTGGGCCACCTGCTGGATGAGGCGGCTTTTTTCGGCGCTAAGGAGGCCGAGTTCCTCGTTGGCGATGGCGCACGCGAGTTTTACCAGGCCAAGACCGCGGATGAAAGCGGGAGGCAGGGGGCGGCCGCTGATCGGGAAATTGAGCACCGCCCGCTGGGTGGAAGCGCCATAAAGGGCCTCGTCGGGGACCTGCATTTCGCCCATGGAGTCACGTTCAATTCTCATAGGTGGCTCAGTGTGCTCCAGCCTAGGTCAGATCCGTGACAAAAGCAAAGCCCCGTGCAGATGCCCGGGGCTCTATCGTTGGCGGTGGGGATCCCCAAGGGCAACGTCCGGCGGACTAGAACTTGATCGATAAATGGTCGCCTTCAGCTTCCAGGCGGCTGATGGAGCGATCCCATCCGTCTTGGGCAAGGTAACGGTTGACGCTGCGCGTGGCGTGCTCGGGGGCGGATAACTCGGGCGCGTAGGTCCCGGCCGATCCCAAGGAGGCCAGCAGCCGGGCGCGGCGCGGTTCCGTCACGGCGGCGGCGGTCGGAAGCACCTCCGCCGTATGGCGCGGGCGCACGGCCGGCATGGCACGTTCTTCAAAACCGCGCGGACGGGCGACGGCATCAACGAGTTCGGGTTCAATGACGGCCACCGCGGCCAGATTGACCGCGATCGTGCGTGCGGAGGGCGTGAGTTCGACCGTGCCGGCCCCGTTTTCCAAAACATCACCCAACCACGGAATCACCATGGAAACCTGCCCGGGGGCGGCTTGGGAAACCTCGGCGACCGGTGCCGTGGTGTGCAGGCTGCCGGCCGCAGCCTGGGCATCGGGCATGCGTTCGTGAGCCGGGGGAGTGACGGTGACCAGCCTGGCATTGTCGTGCGGCTGTGCCGCGGTCAGCACCACCGCTTGATTGGCCGGGGAGTTTCCGTCAGCAATCCCCTGCGGTTCGCCGCGGGGCGGGGAATAATAACGGAAAGAAAGAAACATGAGCGCCAGGACCGCGATCGCGCCCAAGGGCAGTCGCATCCGCCCGAATCGGCTGTAGGCCGCGGCCAGCTCATGCCACCATGACTTCCGTTCCACCAAGGCGGCCAGCTGCTTCTTGCGCAGTTCACGCTCGAATTCGGCCCAGAATTCAGGCGGCGGGCGCTCCGCCCGCTTCAGATGCAGCAGATCCTCCAGTGTGACTCGAGACGGCGGATTGAATTGGTGGTCGGACATGGCGGACTAACGTAGGTAGGATTGCAGATCGGCTTGTAGGAGTTGCTTGGCATAGTGGAGGCGCGAACGCACGGTCCCCACCGAGCAGCTCATGATCTCAGCGATCTCATTGTGGCTCAGGCCGTCGATCTCGAACAAGGTCACCACCATCCGATGATTGATAGACAGTTTTTGGAGCGCTTCGTTCAATTTTTCCTGAAGCTCTTTTACAAACACCTCGCGGTCAGCACCCGTCTTATCTGTCAGGGCCTCTAAGATTTCCGAGGATTTGTCCTCCTCCGTGATGCGCTCAAAGCTGAAGAAGGTCCGCAGCTTGTTTTTGCGCAAGTGCGTCAGTGTGGCATTCACGGCAATCCGGTACAGCCAGGTAAAGAAGGATGACTGCCCTTGGAAGCGGTTGATGGATTGGAATGCCTTGATAAAGGTGCCCTGCGTGAGGTCGGCGGCGTCCTCGCGGTTGGCGCACAGGTTGTAGATGATGGAATAGACCCGCTCGCGATACTTCAGGATGAGCTTGTCGAATGCCGCGACATCGCCGGCTTGCACCTTTTTCACCACCACCCAATCAGCATCCGCCTCCTGCTGCCGCTCAGGAGTCGTCGTCAGCGTCTTGCTGATCACCTTGGTGAGGTCCACGACGCGTAAACAAACCACAGTCCATTACTGACGCAACCGGATTCCTAGCAAGTCGTCCCTGGCTTCAAACTATCCACTTGTTCACGAAGCAGATCAATCAGTTGTTCCAAAAGCAGCGCCGGTTCCAGGTGAGACCACGGCGCCAGTATCGCAGCTCCCTCCTCCAACTCCGCGTGGATGCATTCAACCACCCCGGTAAAAACTCCGCGGGCACACATTTGCGCACAGCGGCGCTCAAACTGCGGTGTGCGGCACTCGCGGATTTCTTCCAACAACTCCGCCCGTTCTGCTCCGGGCAGCTTTTCAAGCAACACGAGCAGGGGCAGCGTAACTTTGCCGCCCGCCAGATCGGTGCCGAGGGTCTTGCCGATGCGTTTCTCCTCGCCAAAAAAATCGGCGAGATCGTCGTACATTTGGTAGGCGATGCCAAGGCGCCGGCCGAATTCGGCTGCCGCCACCATGTAGCCGTCGTCGAGCTCCGCCAGCCGGCTTCCAAGCAGGCACGAAATGCGAAAGAGTTCAGCGGTCTTCAGATCAATGATGCGACGGTAGTCTGCCAGCGTGATGGAGGTGTCGCCCCGGCGGAAGGTCTGGGCGATCTCACCGGCGCATACCCGCCGCGTGGCGTCGGACACGACACGGCAGACTTCGGTCGAGGGGAATTGCGACGCAATGTGGACGGCGTGGGCGAGGAGCGCGTCGCCCAGCAGCACCGCGGCGTCGCTCCCGTAGCGGCGCGCGGCCGTGGGACGATTGCGGCGCAGTTCGGCGCAATCCATGATATCGTCGTGCACCAGCGTTGCGAGGTGCACCATTTCCACAACGGCGGCTGCCCGCACGAGCGCCGGCAGGATCTGATCCGGTCCGCGCCAGCCGCTGAAAAACACCAGTGCCGGCCGGATGCGCTTGCCCGAGACATCCAGGCAATACTCCACCAGATCGCGGATCTCGGGCTCAAAACTGGCGAGTTGCGACCGCAGGAAATCATCCAGTTCGCGCATATGCGGCTGGAGGCGGACAAACAATTCGCCAACTCCAAGGCGGAGGGTGTCTGCGGTCCGGGCGTTGCGAACGGTCATTCAGGGCGAACCCTAGGTGGTTTTCCCGAAATGGCTAACCAATAGTCGCGCGGCGGATGCTGTCCTCACCCGGCTGCGGCCTCCCATCATCATCCACATTGACTGCCCGCCACCGCGCGGCTGTTCACCGGCTCAATGCAAATCTTGGCGGTCCGCGGATTGCGGTAAAACGGCACGCAGCGCGGGCGGCCCTGGCTCATCCTGCGCTTATGCAAACCAGGCGTGCCCGTCGATGAGCACGCCTGGAAGTTCACAAAAGGCTGGGGCGGGGCGGTGGCGCCGAGGGGGAGCGGCACCGCTCGCTCACTTCTTTGGCTGGGATGGCGCGGACGGAAGGAAGGGATCGGATTTGTCGCGATAGCCGGGTAATTCATCGCGGCGCATATTCAGGTCACGAATCTGCTGGGGATTGAAGACTTCCTCTATGCCGGCGCCTTCAGCGTTGATGGCTTTCGCCGTGATAAAGATGATCAGATTGGTCATCTCATCGTCTTTGCTCGTGGAACTGAAAAGCCGACCCAGCACAGGAATACTGCCCAGGACCGGCACCTTCGTGCCACTGTTGCTGCTCTGGCTGCGGATGAGACCGCCGATGCCCATGGTGTAGCCGTCCTTCATCGAGACCTGGGTCTTGGCCTTGCGGGTCGCAATGATGGGGATGGCGGCGCCGCCGGCCCCGCCAAAGGTGGTGGTGCCATTTTGCTGGCTGACCTCCGGTTCGAGGGTGAGCCGGATGAAGCCCCGGGCGTTCACCTGCGGCGTAACCTTGAGATTGATGCCGATCGACTTGTAGGTGAATCCGCTGACCTCAAACGAACCGTGCTGCTCATTATAGGTGTAGTTTGGCACCGGGAATTCAGAACCCACATTGATGCTGGCTTCGGTATTGTTCAGGGTGACGATGGTGGGATTGGAGACGATCTTGGTCTGGCTCAGTGTCTTGAGCGCACTGAGGACGATGTTGAAGTCCGAGGCGCTGAACACAGCCGACGCGAGGCGATTAGTACTGCCGGTGTCGGCGAGGGATGCGAGGGTATTGAATGCACTGGTCGTACCACCGGTGAGGGTGCTGGCGATGGTATTGGCCAGCGCACTGCTTGTGCCGCTGGTGGTGCCGCTGGTGGAGATCGTTTGGGTGCTGGGCTGTGCATTGACGGTCGTGGTGCTGTTTGTGTTGGTCGGGACAACTTGATAGCTGGTGGTGGTTTGGCCGGTAAGCGGATCCGTGATTGTCACTGGAAGCAACTGACTACCCGTGTTGGTGGTGGTCGAGACGGTGTTGACCGCACCAGTGTTGGTGGTTGTCGAAGAACCGGTGGTCCCGTTCGTCGTGCCATTCGTGGTGTTGTTGGTGGTGTTATTCGTCGTGCCATTGGTGGTGCCCGCGGTGGTGTTAAAACCATCGCCTGTGGTTTGCCCGCGGCTCCGGGTCCAAGACTGCGAAATCTGGCCGACGCCGACCTGATAGCCGTTCAACGAACTCCAGTTGACCCCAATGTTCTTGACGTCGCTGCTGGTGACCTCGACGAACTTCGACTCGATCATCACCTGATCGGTGGCCTTGTCGAGTTCCGCAATGATCGGGCGGATCTTGTTCAACTTCGACGGCCGCTCGGTGACGATCAGGGAATTGCTGCGGGCATCAACGACGAGTTTGCCGCCGGCGGCGGTGTCCACGAGGGTGGAGATGACAGCTTGGATGTCCGCGGCGCGCGCATAGTTCAGGATAAACACCTCGGTGTTGACCGGTTCCTGGGCGAGACTTTCCAAACTGACGATCTTGATGATGGTGCCCTGCTCGATGTAAGTATAGCCGACGGGCGTGAGGATGACCTCGAAAATCTGCCGCCAAGTCACGTCGCGGAGCTTGATGGAGGTCTTGCCCTGCAGGGTGTCAGGAATGACGAGGTTCAGTTCAAACAGATCGGCGACGTTCCGCAGAATGGTGCGGATATCCTCATCAGGAAAATCCACTGATAGCGTGTCGTGGGTACGGCTTACCCCGGCGCCGGTGGGCTCGGTACCCTGAACGGTAACGACCGGCTCGGTGGATTTCTCAGCGGGAGCAGGAGCGGGCGCGGCTGGGCTGGCTGCCGGAGGTGTCGGAGTGGCCTGGCTCCACAGGAAGCCAGCCGAGGCGGACAGGATGATGGCAAACTGGAACAGGCGTGTTCTCATGGGACTTTTCTTGGTTTGATCGGCCGGGTGATTTCTTCACGGTTAAGGCGAATCTTGAAGGAACTCCGATCTACCGCCGTGATCACTACCACATACGTAGTTCCTTCGAAAGTAATTGTCAGACTATCACCGACTTTCAGCTTTTTTTCACGGAATAGAAGCACGGGCTGGCCGTTTAGCATCAGCGAACCCGAAGGCGTGATGTGGGGGGCGATTTTCTCCAGTATATCGAGATCGGAACTGGACGCACGAACGGTGTCGCCTGACCTGACTACACTGGGTGCCGGGATGGCCCCAAGCCCGGGGGGGCTGAATGGGTCCACCAGTTCGGCTGGCAGCTTCTCGGTCGGATTTTCCCTTGCCGCGAGCAGCTGAGCTGCCAGATCAAGCGTGGCCTGCCGTTTGGACGGATTGGAGATCGCCTCCTGCCCAAAGGAAATCAACCCCGGCGCGCCAAGGGCTAGAACGCAAACCAGCATGCGGTGCATTTTCATGGCAAGCCGAGCAATTCGAGGTTGAGCGTCAGGTTGATCGTGGGGGATGAATTAGGCCCACCGAGCTGTCCTGGACGGGAAACGGAAGCGGAGATCAGCCGGTAAAAATGTGGTCCGGATTCGAGGTGGCCCACAAAATTGAGAATCTGGCGGTAGTCACCCTGCACGGCGATAGTATAACTGATGCCGGTGAACAGTGTCTTGGGGCCGCGTTGCTGCGCGGGGCTGGTGGGATTCGGCTGCAGGCTGAGTTCCTTGACGCCGGTGTCCGACTCGATGCGGTAGAAATATTGCTGGTTGCGGGCGCGTTCGGGAGCGTGCACCAGCCTTGCCTCCAGTCCCTTCGTGGCGGCGGAAAGCGTCTCGAACTGCTCGGGAAGGTTGGTGCCGTCGCGAATGTTAGCGAGGATCTTCTTTCCCTCCTCCTCCTTCTGTCTCATCAGCGTGTCCAGTTCGCTCGCTCTGGAATTCCGGATGTAAGAGCCGGCCAGCAGTACCACGCTGAGCACCCCGCAGCCAATGGCGACGGGATACTTCTTGAGAAATGCCACTATGTCTTTGGTTGTGAAAGCCATGGTTACTTCTTACCGCCCATGCCGCGGAAGCGGAGAAACAAGTCGAACGAGAGTCGTCCGCTCGCCTGATCCCGATCAAGTTTGTTCAGCGCGACATCTTCGAATACACTGCTGAAGTACTTGTCCTGCCGCAATTGCTCCACGTAGGTGGACGTGCGGCCGCTCGCCTCGTCTGGCGAGCCCGTGGCTATCCCGCGCAGATTTGCCCCTGTATTGCGTATATCCACTGCGCTCATCGCCAGCTCCTGCGGCAACGTGCTCCCGAGATTTAAAAGGAATTGGGACAGCACCAGCCGTGGTTTCAGGAAGTTGTTAAGCTCGCTGATTTTCTTTTCCTCAGCGGCAAATTTTTGGGAAAGCATGAGCGCTTGCACGCTGGCTTTCTTGTTCGTGTCAATCTGGACCTCCCAGTCGGTCACCTGGCGGTTGAGGTTGTTGATCCTGTATTCCTGGTAGCTGAAGTACAACAGGAGGCTGGCAGTAATCGCGATCGCAGCAAAATTGATGAAAAACTGCGTCCGGACAACTTTCGTGTCCGGCAGCCGTGCGGGGTTGCGGAAATCCGGGTGCCAGGCCGGTATAAGCGGCCTCTGGAACTGGTCACTTTTTTGTAGCAGCGACGGCATCGTAGTAGACCATGAGGCTGAACAGGCCCAGCCACCTCGGGTCGAGGTTGGAAGAGGCAGACGGGTTGGCAAAAGTGATCTGGTGTGACTTCAACCAATCCGCGAGATCGAGTCTGAGCACGCTCACACTCAATTCCTTGGCAATGGTGTTGCTCAACCAGCCGAGCTTCGGCGGTAGTAGGGTGCATAACACCTGCCCAATCGATTGGCCTGTCTGCACTTCGTAAAACCCAATCAAAGACTGCAGTTCCTTCAGCAGCTTCTTGATGAGTAGCACACCCATGTTCGTAAAATCGAACGTGTTCGAAAAAAAGAGCTTCCGGGCTGATTCCTCGTCCTTTAAATTCAGTTCCTTCTGAACGACCGGGATCATCGCATCGAGACCGTGTGGTATCGACCGGGTCGCGTCGAGGCCGTTGGCTGTGATGATGAAAGACTGAGTGCTGTCGGCATCTATTTCCAGCAAGAGCGTGGGGGCCTTCAGTTGGGCGAAAGCATGGTAGTCCACCAGGCTGCCCAACGCGGATAACGTACCCAGTTCAAGCCCCTCCGGAAATACACCCAGCGTCAGGAGCCGGTCCTGCGCCGCAAGCAGTTCGCTATTATTCCCTCCCACAAAGACCACCTCTTTCTGTGTGATCACCTTGCTCACCTCCACCTCATAATCGGTGCCATCCGCAGAGTTGAGGACTACAATGGCGAATTTCTCAGTCTCCATGCGAAACTGCTGCGAACAGATTTCCATGAGATAACCCGGCTCCTTTACGCGCTTCAGATCGAGGGTGAAGCGCCGCACGAACCGTCGTGGCGGATAAATGCTACAGCGCGCGTGCATGTAGCCGCTGCTGCTCTTCTTCCCGACCATTTCCTTGACCGCCGCTTGCACTGCCGGGTCATTGCCGATGGGGATCTCTTTCATCTCTTCGATCGCCAAGGGCGCCTCGGGGGATGAGGTGCGCGCTATCAACGCCGTTTGTGCGTTGATATCGATGAAAAATCCTTTCGTTTTCTTCGAGAACGAGAACATGCGGTCACAAAGCGCTAGGCAGCGTTAGGCGGGGAATTGGACGGATGCAACCCGTGGTTGATCTAAATCATGATTGCATCCACTGGGCAATCACTGACTAAGCTACAACAACAGAATGGTTTTTTTTACAAAAAGGCCTGCTCATGACAAGACCAAAAAAGTGCCTTAGTCCCACGCTGAGCGCCATTTACCTTTTCTTCATGCCGCTTTCTGCGATTAGTGGGACCGCGGCAGCGCCACTGCTCTGGCGGGTGGAGGGACCGCATCCGAGTTATCTCTACGGTACGGTGCACAGCTCCGATCCGCGGATAAAGGGGATTCCACCCCCGGTGCTTAAGGCACTCGACACATGCAGGTCGTTCCATCCGGAAGTCGAACTGTCGCCGGAGATTGTCGGACGCATGGCTGCGCGCTTGTTCAATCCTGCCGCTCCCGACCTCGAGACTCGCCTGCCTCCACCATTATGGGAACGTGTAAAGGCCGCTGGCGCCAGACTCGGCCTGCCGGAAGCTCTTTTGCACGGGCTCAGCCCCGGGTTGGCCGCCCTGCTGTTTGCCGCACCGCCCGAAGAGACCGACATCAGTGCCACCGTCGACGGCCAGCTTTACGAATACAGCCTATCCCGCGGCCTCACTATCGCCGCGTTGGAGACCATCGACGAACAACTCGACCTGTTCGACCAGCTCAAGCCCGCACAGGCCCAGGCTCTCCTCGTCGAATCACTCGACGATTTTGCGGCCGGCCACGCGCAACTCGGCAGGCTGCTTGACGCCTATGTTTCCGGCGACGAGGGACGCATCGCCGCCGAAGTCGAGGCGGAGTTTAAAAATCCGTCGGTGCGCGAGCTGGCCAATCCCCTCCTCTATCAACGCAACCAGCGCATGGCGGCGCGTGTCGAAGCCTACCTCAAACAAGGCGGGGCTTTCGTCGCCATCGGCGCCGCCCACCTCGTCGGTCCCCGTAGCGTGATCGCCCTCCTCCGCACCAGGGGGTTCAAAATCACCCGGGTGCAATAGTCATTTCCTGGCACCGGTGTCAGAGGCGTCTGGCTGGCGTTCCCTCGGAGGCGATCGCTCCGGAAGTGATCGCGACAACGATCAAACAAAAACCCGCCGCAAATCGGGCGGCGGGTCCGGTTTTTTCGCAAAGGAGTGCGCGCGATGACGGCAGTTTATTTCTGCCACGTGCGCTTCTGGTGGCGGTGCGACTTCAAGCGCTTGCGGCGCTTGTGCTTGTTCATCTTCAGACGGCGTTTCTTTTTCAGGTTACCCATTGGCGATCCAAGGTTCTGCGAGAAACCGCACCGTGCGGCGCTTTTTCCGCTCTGTAAAGCAGAATCTAGGTCGGAGGCAGCACGCGCACCGCACCCACTGCGCTCGCATAGAGTTCCAAGCTGACCGTGCAGTCCGGGAAAAATCCGGCCATGCAGGCGCCGTAGGCCTCGAGTTGGGGGCGATAGTCCTCACCCAGACGTTGCAGGAGCGCGCCGGCGTCCTCGCCCGCACGCGGCCGGTTGGTCTTCCAGTCGATCACCCGCACTCGGCGCGCCGCCACGTCGTGCACGACCAGGTCGATCACGCCGTCGATCCACGCCTCACTGCGCAGCGGCGCAAAAACGGCCAGCTCCGCCAGCCACCGCCCCGCCGTGGTCCGCAGGCCGCGGAAAAACTCGCCAGCGCGCAGCTGTGCGATCTCGCCTGTCGCCCGTCGTTCCAGACCCGCCTGCTGCGCGCGGCTGAGTGCCGCGGCCAGATATGCCTCCATCTCGGCCTCGCTCCCGTCCCATGGCAGAAATTCCATGGTCTCGTGCCACCATCGGCCGTAGTCAACCGGGTCATCGCCCGGCGTACCGATCCACGGCTCGTCGAGGGCGGATTCATGCCTCGTCGTGCGCACCGCATCGGGATGATACGCCAGTTGGTGTGGCAGCAGACGAGCGGGCAAGGAGGGCAGCGCTTTTGTTTCACCCCCAGCTGTTGTCGTCCCGCCCACAGTCACGGCGGAGGCGGAATGTGCCATCCCCTCGGTCATTGCTTCGAATTCCCGTAAACCGCTTTCAGCCACGGCGGCTGTTTCCGGCAGCGTGTCAACCAGCTCCGTTGCACCCCACAAGTCGGCGAAGCTTCCCTTCAGGCTCGGAGCGAACTGCGGATGCCATGGCAGCACGAGATGCCGCTTGGCCCGGGTGAAAGTCACGTAGAGCAGGCGCGTCAGTTCGCGCCAGCGTTCGCGTCCGCGCGCTTCCGCCGCCTCGGACGGCACGCTGGCCGCGTCAAAATATACCCGCGCCATCGGTTCATCGCCCGCCAGCAGGCGCAGCCCCGTTTCAGGCCTTTCGCGCAGGTTGCGCCACAACCCGACGGGAATCACCACCGGCCACTCGAGCCCCTTGGCCGAATGGGAGGTCAGCAGGTTGATCGCGTCGTCGGCCGGCTTGCCGACCGGGCGGCCTTCCTCGCGGTGCTGCAGGAGTTCGTGCAGCCATTCGCGCGATCCCCCGCCGGTCTGGCCGAGCCGCGCCGCCCGCACGCGCAGCCGCTCGAGCTCAGCTTCGTATCCTCCGGCCGGATCGGCCAGCCGGGCCTTTTCGCGCAAGGTGCACGCCTCGATCAGGGCGGTCACGAATTCCTCGAGCACCACGCCCTCCTCATCCGCGCGCAGGATGAACGGCGCCAGCGTGCGCAGCGCCGCCGCAACGGGAGCCGGCTGCCGTTCCGGTTCATCCCAACGGAACGCCCCCTCGGCGCGCCTTGCCTCCGCGATCACCGCATCGGACACCGCGAATACCTCGCGCAACACCCCCGCCCATTCGAAGGCGTTCTCAGGATCGCCCAGCACCGCGAGTAGACCGTTCAGCCAGGCATAGACCGGATGATCCGCGTTGCGGTTGCGCCGCATTTGCAGTGCCACCTTCAGCCCTTCGCTCTCAAGCACCTTGCGCGCGGTGGCCAGCCAGTCGTTGCGGGGCGCGAGCAGGCACACTTCACCCCAGGTGCGTGCCCCCACCGCCGCCGGGCCGCCCGCGCGCAGTACCCGCGCAATCTGCCGGACCTCTTCCGCCAGCCGCGGCTCGACCCCCAGCTCCGGAGCCACCGGTGCCAGCGGCAGACGGCTGACCATGCCCTCCGCGCTCCCGGGGGCGGCGACCAGCGGCGAATACGCCACTTGCAGCCGGCACCGGGGCGCCACACCCCAGGTGTATTCACGCCCGTCGCCGAAGGCCGCGGGAAATCCCGCGTTGAAAAAGTCCACCACCCGGCGCGGCGCGCGAAAGGTCACCTGAAACTCGAGTCGTTCGCCGCCGTCGCCGCGGCCGAAGGCCTCGAGATGCCGCAGGAAATTCCGCACATCGGCCCGGCTGCCGTAGATCGCCTGCTGGCCGTCGCCAACCATGCTGAAATGTCCGGGCCGCGGCGGCACCCCGCCACCTTCGGGCCAGTCGCCAATGATCGCACCCGGCGGCCGGGTGATTTCGACCAGCACGGCGAACTGCTGTGGATCGGTGTCCTGCGCCTCGTCGAGCAGCACGTGGTAGCCCTCCGCACGGATCTGGTCCAGGGTTTCGCGATGCTGCAGGACGGCGAGGGCGGCCTCCACCTGATCCGCGTAGGTCTGCACCCCGCGCTCAAAACGATAATCACGATAGCGCAGCGCCAGTTCGGCGGCGAGTGCCGCCGCCGCGTCGGCCAGCCAGGCCTTGAGCGGCGCCGTGAGTGCCTGCACCAGCTCTTGGGCGCGCTCCGCCGATCCGATGGGTCGCAACATTGGCAGGAAACCGCGGTTGGCATGAAAACGTCGCACCCAGTCGGCGGCGGCACGCTTGGTGGCCTCGAGGTTCTCGCGTCCGCGGCTCTTGACCGTGAGCGCCTGCAAAGCGGCCAGCACGCGCTCGTCCGGCCCAGCCGGCCCCTCGCGCGGGGCGCGCTCGAGAAAACGCTTCGCCGCGGCCAGGTTGAGTTCGCGTGCCAGCGGGAAAATTTCTCCGAGCGGCAGGAAACGCAGGAAGACTTCGACGCACTCCGCCGGCATGGCCGCGAACTGCATCGCGTCCTGTTCCAGGAACTCCTCCCACCATGCCTCGTCTCCCTCCTCGAGCACCGTGGGATTCAGGTTCAAGCCGTAGGTCGCGCCGAATCGCTGGCCAAGTTGCAGGCAGAAGCTGTGGATCGTGCCGAAAAAGGCGCGGTCGAGCTGTTCGAGCACATGCGCCGGCGGGGTGCGGCCCTCGGCCCGGCGGCGGGCCAGCTCCTGCAGCAGCGTCGCGCGCGAGCGCTGGCGGATTTGCGCGGCCGCTTTCTTGGTGAAGGTGACCACCACCATGCGCGGCAGCAACCCGGCGCCCTCGGGCGACAGCGCCAGGCACGCCAGCCGCTCCGAGATCGCCGTGGTTTTGCCCGAGCCGGCGTTGGCGCTCACCGCAAAGTTCGTGTGGAATTCCTCGCGGAAGCGCGTCCGGTCCCCCTGATCGGCGGTCGGCTCATTCATGCTCCACCTCCTCCGTCTCCGGTGGCGGGCCAAAGGTCGCGGCATATTTTCCGGCCAGCACGGCATGCCTGATTGGCGCGCAGGCCAGCGGCGATTCGAAGCCGTGCGTGTAGTCGGTGCGGTCGACCGTGAGCTGTCCGTATTTTCCGGTGGCCAGGTGCTCCCCCAGGCGGGCCAACCGCGCCAGCGCCGGGTTGAGATCAGCCATCGCGAGGAACGATTCGCCGCCGGCTTCGGGCTTGAGCATCCAGACCCGTCCGTCCACGGCGCCCAGCTCGCGCGCCGCGGCTAGGTAGACGCCCAGTTGCAGGCCCTCGCCCTGTTCGGCCATGCGTCCCGGAGACAGCGGCCGGATGGCCCCGGTCTTGAAATCCACGATGTTGACCGTGCTGCCCTGCCAGCGCGGCTGATCCGCCAACGCCACGTCCATGCGGCCATGCACCCCCACGCGACCATTGCCGGCCGGCAGCGTGAGCCTGCGTGGCAGCGTCCACTCCACCACCGCAAAACGTCCTCCCTTGAGCGTCAGCACCTTCTCGAGCAATGCACGGGTCACATGGGTCAGCTCGGCGTGAAACGAATCCCAGTAGCGGTCGCCGGGCCGGCCGCGGCGCCAGGCGGCCAGCGCCGCATCCAGCCGCGCGCGGCACTCCGCCGGCGGCGGCACGCGGTGGAAGTCACCCTCCTCCGCCTCTCCGCGCAGCGCCCCTGCCAGCAGGCGGTGCGCGAACAGGCCGAGTGCCTTGCGGGTGGCGCGTGCAAACGGCCGCCAGTCGATCGCGTGCACCCCCAGCACCGCCCCATACCAAAGCTCCGCCGGGTCACGCAGCCCGCGCTCGATGAGCCCCGCCGCGACGTTCGCTGGCCGCTCCGCCAGGTCCGCGCAGTAAAAATATTCGTCGAAGGGTCGCACCGGATCGCGGCGCGCCACCCATATTGCCTGCCACTGTTCCAATTCCTCCGGGGCGGCCGTGGCGGAAGCGGCCGCCCGCGGTGCGCTCGCGGCCGAAGCCTCCCAGGCCCGTTCCAGCGACCACCCCGGATCCGCTCCTTTTTGCCAGAAAAGCATCCGCTCCACCCAGACGTTGGGTATCAACTTCAGCTCCGGTTCCTCCTCGTCGAAAAGCGCGGCCGAAAAAACCACGCCTTCGCGCGTATCGCGGGTGATGGCGGCATAGGCGTCGCGCTCCAACTGGGCAAGGTCGTCGCCCGTGAACAGGCCGAGCGAAAACCGTGAGACCTCGTTGAGCACAAGGCGGTGCTCGTCGGTCAGCCAGGGTCCGGATTCATGCCGCACCGGCCATACGCCGGCGTTGGCGCCGGTGAAAATGACGTGCGACCACGCCACGCCGGTGGCGCGGCGGCGCGTGGTAAACGTGACCCGGGCGAACGCTCCCTTGCCGGCAACCATCGCCGGACTTGTCTCCGGCAGGAATGCCGCCAGCGTGCCCGTGACCAGCGGTAGTGGCAGCAGCCGCGTCTCCCGTTCCGCGAAGGCGACCAGTGCATCCCAGCCCACCGGCCGCGGTAGAAGAAAGCCTGCACACACCCGGTCGAACCTCGCCAGCGCGTCGGTCAGTGTCAGCTCAGCCGGCCATGCCGGCAGCAGGCGCTCGGCCAGCTTGTGCACGGCGCGCCAGTCAGGGTGCTCCCCGTCAGCAAGGCGGTTGGCACAGGCCGCCAGCAGGTGCGACTGGCATTCGTCGAACAATTGCTCGCACACGGCGCGGGCCGCCCCTGGTGGGGCTTTCACCCAGTCGAGCGTGCGCAGCAGCGTCCACAGTTCGAGAAATTCCTCCAGCCGGCCGCCGCGCTCGTAGAACCTCAGCAGCGACCGTTGCACGCGCACCTCGATTGGCGGCGTACCCGGCGTCTCCAGGAGGTCGGCAAACGCCTGGCCGCGCGCGGCCAGCAGTGCCGCCAGCCGGCGATGCCCCATCTCCGGCCCGGGGAAGATCACTGCGATGTTCCCGGCGCCCGCCGCGAGCAGCGATCCGATCCTGCCGGCGACGAGCGCCATTTCGTCGGCGTGGGTTCGGCCGACGAGCATCTCGCACGGCAACGGAGAGGAAGGCGGCGCTTCGCCGGTCAATGCCTGGCCGACCGGCTCGCACGAGGGCGCAGCTTCTTCCTCCGCGAGGGACACCGCCTCGACGCCGAGAAAATCCTCCCAGAGTTGCACCCACTGTTCATCCAAGCCCCGGCCGCGCAAAGCGGGCTCGGGCAGCACGGCGGTGAGATCACCGCACCGGCGCGCGAGCGCGGCGACATTGAAAAACTCCCCCCAGGCCTCGGCCGAAAGGCCGTAGATCAGCAAGGCGTCGCCCGCACGCGGCGCCTCCGGCGGCACGGGCGTAAGCGCGCCGCGCTCGCTCTGAAGCTGGGCAAAGTCATAGCCGGTCTCGCGCACCCACGCCGACAGCTCGCCGAACAGATCGCGCAGGAGCGGCAGGCCGAAATGCTCGTGATTAAACCCCGCCTGCAGCAGCTCGTCGAAGTGGTCGAGGGCGCGCCCCGCGTCGGACTGCAGGCTTTTCAGGAGGCCTAGCTCCGGCGGCGGGGGGGTCACATTCGCAAGGCGCGCCAGCCGGCGCGACAGGATGGCCCGCAGGCCGAGCAGCAGCAACTCGCGTCCGAGCGCAGGTTGGGCCGGACGCGCGAGGGCCAGCCATTTCTGGCGGGCGAGTCCCGGCGAGAGAAATTCCACTCCGAGCAACGCGACGCCCTCGGCGAGACAGCGCTGCTTGAGCGCGTGTGACTGGCCGCGCGTAGGCACTACGACATACCGGCGCATCAGGCGGCCGGGCGCCGCCGCCAACCACGGACGCACCACTTGCGTCCACGCGGTGTCGGCGTGGCGGAAAAGACGGAGCTCGCACGTGGGCGGGGCTGACGACATGCCGGGGGAGAGCTTGGGCAGATCACCCGCGCGGCTTCAACCCTGCAAGCGGGCGCCGTGCCCGGCGGCCGGCATAAGGAAAACCGCCGTGGCAGGGGCCGGCGGGAGGTGAAAACCGCGGGGGCGCGACCGTGGCGCCTTACTTGGCGAAAACGAACTTCGCGGCGCGCGATTTCACCCGGGCGGCGGCATTGGCGTGGATGACGCCGCCTCGGACAGCCTTGTCGACGGCGGCGACGTAGGCGATGGCGGCGCTCTTGGCCGCCGGGGCGTCGCCGGCCTTCGCGGCCGTTTCCAGCTGCTTTGCGAGCGTCTTCAGCCGCGTCTTCACCGCCTTGTTGCGCAACATGCGCTTCAAGGATTTGCGGGCGTTTTTGATGGCGGATTTGGTGTTGGCCATGGGTGATGCGAAATATGCTGCGAGCGGCTTGAGAGGCCGTCGAACATCCCAACGCCCCCCGGCAAGTCAAGCGGTTTTTCCCCTTGGCGCATGCGCGTTTTACACCGCGCAAAACGCGTGCGGCAGGCCTTGGTCTTGGGGCCGTAAGCCGGATTCTGGACCCCGGCTTGCGCCAGGGTGATCGTCATTTCTCTCGGCCGCTCGCGCGGCCGCCCCGCCGAAGCGGGATGCGACATACCCGGGACTGTTGGGCGGGCCGCCCAGTCCCCTATTTTGTCTTGCACCGGATTGGGTTTTCCCTGCCACCGGCATCGCTGCCGGCGCGGTGGGCTCTTACCCCACCTTTTCACCCTTGCCGCCTCTGCCATCTCAAACCTGAGATTTGAGATTCCAGAGGAGGCGGTATTTTCTCTGTGGCACTGTCCGTCACGGCGGCTTGACCCGCCGTGCCCCGGCTTGAGCGGAAGCGCCTCCGGCCGGCGGCCTTGCGGCCAGCCGTGCCGGCGCGACAGCGTTTCTTGCCGGGAATCCTGCCCGAGGGTGTCCGGACTTTCCTCTCCGAACCGCCTGCCAGGGTCCGGGTTTCCCCGAACGGCAGGCGCACTTGGCGCGGGTTTACCCGCGCCGTCGGGATGTTTCCAAAGAACGGAGCGACAACCTGGCCCCAAGACCAAGGAGGGGGAGATTGAAGAAGGAAGAAGCAAGAAGCAAGAGACCCTTTTCGGAGTCCGGTAACCTCTTGGCCGAAGGCCGGTTCGTCCTCTTTCCTCTTCCTTCTTTAATCTTGAATTACGGCGGGCGCGTCTGCGGCCGTCGTTCATGCCTCCCAGTAAACGATCCGCCCGCACTGGTCGCAAGTCACGAGCTTGTCGGGTTTGCGCGTCTCGCTGTCGATATTGAACGAAATCTTGAGATGGCACCCGCCGCATTTGCCCTCGTGAATGGGCACAACGACGGGCTGGCCGGGCTTGGCCGCGAGCCAGTCGTAGAGCCGCAGCGACGGTTCGTCGAGCAGGCTGCGTGCGGCGGCGACCGACTCGTGCGCCGCCTGCAACTCGACCTGCAGGTTGGCTTCGCGCTCGCGCAGCGTCTGAATGCGTGACTCGTGACCGGCGATGTTCTGCTTCAGCTCCTCCTCGGCGGCGGCGCACTTTCGCTTTGCCTCGTCGATGGCATACATCACCTTTAACTCCTCCTCCTCCAACGCGTCGATCTGGGCCTGCGTGGCCTCGATCTCATGGCCGAGCGCCTGATACTCGTCGTTCTTCCGCACCTGCAACTGCTGGCTTTTGTATTTCGTCAGCCTCTCCTCGGTGGCGCCGACTTCGTTCTCCACCGCCTTCCTTTTCACCTCGAGTTCCTTCAACTCACCGCGGGTGGACTCGATGGCGGCCTTTTCGGCGGCGATCTTTTGTTCAACGGCCGCGATATCGCGCGGCACGGCCTTTAACTGGGTCTCAAGGACAAGCCGTTTCTGGTCGCGCTCCTGAAGGACCAGCAGCTTTTCCAGTGGCGGGGTAAGTGTCGTACGACAATGTCCCTCGGCAATCCTTCGAGCCCATTCGACCGTCGCTTTAGTGATATAGAGTTCATCATCCTGAGCGTCGTTGAGGTCTACCTCCCAATCTGACTTGGCATCTGTTTCCTCTTTCACACATCGCGCCCAGCTCTCGACATCCTGCATGCCGGCGTCGGTAATTTGCCAGACACCCACCTGCGGCATCGTGATTAACCCATCTAACTTCAGGTCCTCACGTCTCCATGCCAGATCGTTCTGCCCCACAGGCTCATTTGTGACGCGAAACGCTTCGTCCCACTCCGGGACATGCATGAGACCTCTCGAATCAACATAGTTCAAGACCTGCTGCTTATCCGGCTGAGACTGATGATGCAGCTTTCTGAGTAGATACAGCGCGAGTAGAACCACTCGCCGTTGTTGTCGAACTTTGAGAGGCATCAGATGTAATACATTTCGCCCGGCCCTTTCACCACCAGCATGTCGAGGGTGTAGCTTTTGCACCTGGCCTCGAGGGTGGCGCGCACGTCGCGCCAGACCTGCTGCACGCGCCTGCCGGATTGACCGTCGGCATTCCCGCCGAGTCCCAACAGGTCGCCTTCGATGAGCTTAACGATGTCGTAAAGCGTGATCTTCTCCGGCGGACGGGAAAGCACGTAGCCGCCCTGTTTGCCGCGCCGGCTGGTGATAAGCCCGCCATTGCGCAGCTCGCTCAAAATCTGCACCAGATAGTTCGCCGGGACTGCCTCGATTTTGGCCAGTTCCTCGATGTGCGCAAGCCGTCCTTCTCCGTGGTGCCGAGCCAGTTGTGCCAGCACTCGACAAGCATAATCCACCTTAACCGAAAGTTTCACGATGCCAGCAACTTACACTGTCATCTTTGGCTGGCAACCTAAAATTGAACAATGGCCGAAATTGATTAAGAAAAACATTGTCCGCAGGTATGTTTTCCGAGACAGTTTTACTTTCATTTCCAACGTTTATTTCCCCCCTGCATGCCCGACCAAGAAGACCCGAAAATCCTGAGTAAAATCCGGGCTGGCGCCGCCGCTTACGACGCATCCAAAATCCAGAAGCTCGAAGGCCTCGAGGGTGTCCGCAAACGCCCCGACATGTACATCGGCGACACCATGGAGCGTGGCCTTCACCACTGCGTCTTTGAGGTCGTCGACAACTCCATCGACGAGGCCCTGGCCGGTTTTGCCACGCACATCACGGTGAGCATCCACCTCGACGGCTCGTGCTCGATCGAGGACAACGGACGCGGCATTCCCGTCGATCTGCACCCCGTGTACAAGATTCCGGCGCTCGAACTCGTGCTCACCAATCTTCACGCCGGCGGCAAGTTCGGCAAGGGCGCCTACCAGGTGTCGGGCGGCCTGCACGGCGTGGGCGCGAAATGTGTGAACGCCGTCTCCGAATGGTTCGAGGCCGAGGTGCGCCGCGACGGCAAGGTCTACCACATGCGCTGCACCCAGGGCAAAACCTCGCAGAAGATGACCGTGATCGGCGAGACCAAGAAGACCGGCACCAAGATCACCTTCAAGCCCGACCCGGAGATCTTCAAGATCACGCGCGAGTTCAAATACGAGATCCTGGCCAACCGCCTGCGCGAACTGGCGTTCCTCAATCCCGGCGTCTCCATCGACCTCATCGACGAGCGGTCGCAAAAAAACGAGCGCTTCCTGTTCAAGGACGGCATCAGCGAGTTCGTGCGGTTTCTCAACCGCAACAAAAACGTCCTGCATCACCGGCCCATCACGTTCAGCGACACCGAGCCCAACGAGGATCCGGCGAAGGCCGGCACCATGGTCGACGTGGCGATGCAGTACAACGACTCCTACAACGACCAGATCTTCGCCTACGCCAATTCCATCTTCAACCTCGAGGGCGGCACCCACCTTTCGGGCTTCCGCACCGCGCTCACCCGCGTCATCAACAACTTCGCCAAGGCCAACAACCTCATCAAGGAAAAGGATCCCGGCATTACGGGTGACGACGTGCGCGAAGGACTCGTGGCCGTCATCTCCCTCAAGCTGTCGGAGCCCCGTTTCGAAGGCCAGACCAAGACCAAGCTTTCCAACTCCGAGGTCGATGGCATCGTCCAGAAGATCGTCGGCGAGAAGCTGAAGTTCTTTTTCGAGAAGGAGACGGCCATCGCCAAACGCGTCATCGACAAGTGTCTTTACGCCGCCCGGGCCCGCGAAGCCGCCCGCAAGGCCCGCGAAACCATCCGCAAGGGCGCCTTCTCCGGCGGCGGCCTGCCCGGCAAGCTGGCGGACTGCTCCGAACGCGACGCCGCGCTCACCGAAATCTACATCGTCGAGGGCGACTCCGCCGGCGGCTCCGCCAAGCAGGGTCGCGACCGCCGCTACCAGGCCATCCTTCCGCTCCGCGGCAAACTCATCAACAGCGAGAAGGCCCAGCTGGACAAGGTGCTCAACAACGAGGAAATCCGCACCCTCATCACCGCCATCGGCACCGGCATCGGCGCCGGCGAGGACGACTCCGCCTTCAACGCCGACAAGGCCCGCTACCACAAGGTCATCATCATGACCGACGCCGATGTCGACGGCTCGCACATCCGCACGCTGCTCCTGACCTTCCTCTACCGCCAGATGAAGGGTCTCATCGAGCGCGGCTACGTCTACATCGCACAGCCGCCCCTCTACAAGATCAAGCGCAAGAAGCGCGAGCAGTACATCGACAACGACGAGCAGCTCAACCGCATCCTGCTCGAACTCGGCTCCGAGGACGTGCTGCTCACGCGCCTCCGCGACCAGACCACCTTCGCCTCCACGCAGATCGACAAAATCGTCGAATCGCTGGCCGCGCTGGAAAAGCTGGGTGCGGGGGTCACCCGCTACGGCGCCGCGCTCGCCGAATACCTCGACCTGCACGCGCCGAAGACGCACGAGCTGCCGCGCTACGTCGCGCGCATCCGCGAGGGCAACAAGGAGTCGCACGAGTTCCTCCGAAACGACGAGGCCCGCGCCGGGTTTATCCGCCGCATGGGCCTCGACGCCGCTTCCTTCGACCAAGCCGACGGCACCCTGAGTACCCCGCCCCTCGGTGACGGCAAAAAGGATGGCAGTGCTTCGCCCATCGTCACGCGCCGCATCACCATCCATGAGATCTTCGAGTCAACGGAGATGACCAAGCTGCTCCGCGCCATGGCGGCGAGCGGTCTCGACATCTCGCGCTTCACGCCCACCGAGGAGCCGCGCTACGTCAGCACCGAGAACCCCGGCCAGAAGACCGAGGCGAAGACCGAGCTGCACGCGCCGTTCGAAATCCTGCATCACATCCGCAACCTCGGCCGCCGCGGCCTCGCCATCCAGCGCTACAAAGGCCTGGGGGAAATGAACCCCAAGCAGCTTTACGAAACCACGATGGACCCGGAGAAGCGCCGGCTGCTGCGCGTCTCGATCGACGACGCCGCCAAGGCCGACCACCTCTTCACCCTCCTCATGGGCGACGAAGTCCCGCCCCGCCGGCAGTTCATCGAGGACAACGCGCTGAACGTGCAGTATCTCGATGTATAGGAAGGAGCCGGGAGTCAGGATGGAAGTATAACCTCCGGCACTATCCTCCTGAATCCTGCCCTCCTCCCCTCCTGACTCCTTACAGAAATGTACACCGCCAACGAGAAGGTTTCGACGGCCAACATCACCGAGATCATGCAGACCGCCTACATCGATTATTCGATGTCGGTGATCATTTCGCGCGCGCTGCCCGACGCGCGCGACGGCCTCAAGCCCGTGCAGCGCCGCATCCTCTATGCCATGCTGCGCGAGGGTCTCCTCCACAACCGCGCCTACGACAAGTGCGCCGGTGTGGTCGGCGAAGTCCTTAAAAACTACCATCCGCACGGCGACGCCTCCGTCTACGACACCCTCGTTCGCCTGGCGCAGTCCTGGGTCATGCGCTATCCGCTGATCGACCCGCAGGGCAACTTCGGGTCCGTCGACGGCGATCCGCCCGCCGCCTACCGTTACACCGAGTGCCGCCTCTCCGAGATCGCCGCGGAACTGCTGCGCGACATCGAGGAGGAAACGGTCGATTTCGCGCCCAATTACAAGGAGTCGACGACCGAGCCCACGGTTCTGCCCGCCGCGCTGCCGAGCCTGCTGATGAACGGGTCGACCGGCATCGCCGTCGGCATGGCGACCAACATTCCGCCGCACAACCTCGACGAGCTGATCACGGCCGCCTGTGCCGTCATCGACCGCCCCGGCATTTCCGTCGACGAGGTGGTCGCGATGATTCCCGGACCCGACTTTCCCACCGGCGGAGTCATCGCCGGCCGCGAAGGCATCATCTCCTACCTCAAGACCGGCAAGGGCATTGTCCGCATCCGCGGCAAGGCGCACACCGAGGAACTCAAGGGCGGCGGCGAGCAGATCGTCATCACCGAGATCCCCTACAACGTGAACCGCGCCTCGCTGGTCACGCGCATCGCCGAGCTCGTTTCCAACAAGCAGATCGACGGCATCCGCGACCTCCGCGACGAATCCGACGTAAACACCCGCATCGTCATCGAGCTCAAGCGCGGCGAGCAGTCCAAGGTTGTCATCAACCAGCTTTTCCAGAAGACCGCCCTCGAGTCCTCCTTCGGCGTCATCCTGCTGGCCCTCGATCGGAAGCGGCCGAAGCAGATGAACATCAAGGAGCTCATCGAGTGCTACGTCGAACACCGCCGCGACGTCATCACCCGCCGCACCCAGTTCCGCCTGCGTCAGGCCGAGGACCGCGCGCACATTCTGGAGGGCTACAAGATCGCCCTCGACAATCTCGACGACTTTGTCCGCCTCATCCGCAGCGCGAAAGACCGGGAAGAGGCCAAGGTCAAGTTGATGGCCCGGTACCCGCTCTCCGAGCGGCAGACCACCGCCATCCTGGAGCTGCGCCTTTACCAGCTGACCGGCCTCGAGCGCGACAAGATCGAGCAGGAATACCTTGAACTCATCAAACTCATCGAGGAACTGCGCGGCATTCTTGAATCCGAAGCCAAGCTCCTTGCCGTCATCAAGACCGAGCTGCTCGAGCTGAAGGGAAAGTATACGCAGCCCCGCCGCACCGAAATCATCGATTCCCTCGCCGAGTTCCGCATGGAGGACGTCGTGCCCAACGAGGGCTGCGTCATCACCGTCTCTCACCAGGGCTTCATCAAGCGCACGCCGGTCGCCGACTACCGCTCGCAGCGCCGCGGCGGCAAGGGCGTCATCGGCACCGAGACCTACGAGGAGGATTTCGTCGAGCACCTCTTCACCGCCTCGACCCATGACTTCATCCTTTTTCTGACCAACACGGGCCAGGGTCATGCGAAGAAGGTCTACGACGTGCCTGAGGGCGTTCGCACCTCGAAGGGCAAGTCGGTCTCCAGTTTCCTCCGCCTGGCCGAGGGCGAGAAGATCGCCGCCATGATCTGCGGGAAGGAGTTCTCCGACCAGCTCCACCTCGTCATGGCCACGCGCAATGGCGTCACCAAGAAGACCAACCTGGCCGACTACACCAACGCCACGCGCGAAGGCGGCCTGCGCGGCATCAAGCTGGAGGAAAAGGACACGCTCGTCGGCTGCGTGCTCACCACCGGCGAGAACGAGATCGTCCTCGTCAGTTACAAGGGTCAGGCCGTGCGCTTCAAGGAGGACGACCTCCGCGACCAGGGCCGCGACACCGTCGGCGTCACCGGCATGCGTTTCAAATACCCGGGCGACCATGTGAAGGCCATCGAGGTCTGCGATCCCGCCGCCCGCCTGCTGGTGGCGCGCGAGGATGGCATCGGCAAACGCACGCCGTTCGAGGACTACCGCCTCATCAGCCGCGGCGGCACGGGGGTCATCGCCATCGACCTGCCCGAGGATGGCTCGGTCAACGTCGCCGGCGCGCTCAGTGTGCGCGACATCGACGAGGTCATGCTGCTCACGACCAAGGGCCAGAGCATTCGCACCCGCGTGAAGGAGATTCGCGAGACCGGCCGCGGCGCCAAGGGCGTGAAGCTCGTTGACTTGGCCGAGGGCGACAAACTCCTCTCCATCGCCCGCGTCGTCGAGACCGAGCCCGGGGAGGAGAACGGCGCCGCTTCATCCACCCCCGCAGCCCCACCGCCCGCGTAAAGGGAGGGTGTTTTCTCCGAAAACGCCGCGGCGCGCGGTGGATAGCGCCCCTGCCCGCGCCTCGTCCTCAACTTCCGCCACTCGGGGCGCGGTAGCGCAGCACCAATCTGAACCCCACCTGGTTGGAACCCGAGGCGTCGGCGCTGACTTGGGTCCGCCACGCCGCGCGGCAGTTGGCGGCATTGGACTGCCAGGATCCACCGCGGATATAAAGTTTCTGGCACCATTCCGACACATTGCCGTGCATGTCGTACAGGCCCCAGGCATTGGGCTGATAGGAGCCCACCGGCTTCGGTTTGCCGCCCGCAGCGCGATTGTAGTTCGCCAGCAGGTCGAGCCCGCTGTCGCTGTCGCTATTGGAGATGTTGTGGTCGTTGTTGAAGGACGTATGTGTGCCCGCCCGGCAGGCATATTCCCATTCGTCCTCAGTCGGCAGGTCTGCCACCAAAGTTCCGCCATACTTGGTCGCCAGAATTCGGTTCAACCGGGCGAGAAAGCCGTTGCCCCCGGCCACGCTCGGCCAGTCGACCTGATCAATCGGCCACTTGGCATTGCCGCGCCAGTAGCTCGGGCTGTGCCAGCTCGGGCTGCTCTGCATCATAATGCTGGAGTATTCCTCCTGGGTCACCTCGTAGATTCCGATGTAGAAAGGTTTCCCGATCGCGACGCGCTCCTGCACCTCGTTCATCCGCCGGAAGCGTTCCTCAGGCGGAGAACCCCGCAGGTAGCTGCCCGGTTCGATCCGCAGCAGTCGCAAGCTAACCGTGTCGCTCAGGGCCAGATCGATGGCCGGTGGCAGCTGCGCCGGATCCACCGCCGCCCCCTCTTTCAGCGCGTAGCTGAACGCCGTGCGGGCGCGCCATTGGCCGGGCGTGATGTTTTTTTCGTCAACCAGACGCCCCGCGAGGGCCTTTTCCCCGTCCCCCTTTTCTCCGGCGAGCGCATCGCGCAACCATTGCCCTTCCGCTTGGACGACCGTCCCGTCCGCAATGAGTGGCTTGACCTTTTCAAGGAAGGGATCTTTGGGGCGGGGATACAGTTCAGTCTCCTTCCTCCACTGCTCCGGCGTCAGCGATTTCTCTTCGACCAACTGCCGGGCGAGCGCCCGCTCGGCCTCGCCTTTCCCACCTGTCTCCGCCGCATGCAGCCAGCCAAATTCCTTTTCGCGAATGAAGTCCGTGGCCAGCAATGGCCGGAGCTTCGCCACCATTTCATCGGCCGGCGGCACCAGGGTCGTGAAATTGCGCCAATCCTCAGGCGCGAGCGAATGATCGATGACCAGGCGGGTCGCCAGGGTCTTTTCATTGTCGCCCTGCAATCCGCGCAAGGCCGCATTCAGAACGCCGCCTTCCGTCTGGGTGATCTTCCCGGCCTCCACCAAGTCCTCGATGGGCGTCCGGGAGGCGGCCACCCGAGCGGGGCCGGGACCCGGTTGCGTCGCAACGGCCGGCGCTGTCGCGGGCGCTGCCGGCTGCTCGGGCGCAGAAATCGATGCCTGCGTGGGTGCGGTTGGTGAGGGCTTGCCCGGCGCAGACACGGCCTGCGGCAGCGGCCCGGGAGTGGCGGGCGGCAACCGCGTCAACTTCCAATAGGCCGCGCCACCGGCGCCGGCCAGAAACAGGACGGCTGCCGCGATCACCCACTTGACCCCGGCCCGCCGCCCGCCTCCGCCCGCCGGAGCCATCGGTTTGCCTTCGAGCATTTCGCGGAGAGCTCTCGCGCTGGGCGGACGCACCGCCGCGTCCTTGGCCAGGGAGGCCGCCACGGCTCTTTCCCATCCGGGTGGAATCGGCTGGCCGGTGCGCTCAAGTTCCTGGCGCCGCGCGGTCATGCTCGGCGGCACCTTGGCGAGCGTTTGCTCGCGGATGGCTCCACGGAAGAACGGCGGATCACCCGTCAGCAGGTCGTAGATGGTGGCGCCGATGCTGTAGATGTCGTCACACGGGGCCGCCTTTTCGCCCATCATCTGTTGCGGGCTCATGTAGGGTGGCGTGCCCGCGCTGTTCCTCGTCACCCGGTTGATCGTGTCCGCCACGGTGCGCCCGATGCCGAAATCGCCCACCTTCAGTTCGCCGCGTTCGTTGACCATCAGATTGGCCGGCTTGATGTCGCGGTGCACGACCTTCTGCTGGTGGGCGTAGTGCATGGCCTCGCACAGCTGCCAGACCCACTGCTGGATGTCCGCAACTTCAAAGAACCGCCCGGACCGCTGCGCCTTCAACTTGTGCAGGTTGGTGCCGTTGACGTACTCCATCGAAATGGCCGACGTGCGCCCGTTGGTGACGAAATCGAACGTCTTGATGATGTTGGGATGCGCCAGATCGCGGTTGATGATCACCTCGCCTTTGAGCTCCTTCAGCGCATCGGCCTCACTCGTCATCTCCTCGCGGAGAAATTTGAGCGCGACCCGGGAGTTCAGCTCCCGGTCGAGCGCCAGCCAGACCACGCCCATCCCGCCCTTGCCCAGCTCGGTCAGCAGCTCGTAGCGGCCGAACACCACCTCCTTCGCCGGCGCGCGCACGGTTTCGCTGTCATCCGCAGACTCCCGTTGGTTTGGCTTGTTATCGTCCATGCTGGGGCAGGGTTCGGTTCCGCCGCATGAAGCAGTTTGGGACGCCCGCCATGGGCGGCGCAAGCCGACTTTTGGGCCGGTCCCACCCGGTGGCCAGGACCATCCCGCCGCTTCTTTTCCATTGCCCCAACCAGTCGTATTCCGGCATGTTCCCCGCCAAGGACGAAACCCCATGAGCGCCTGGATCGAGAAAAGCGATGGCAGTCGTATCGCCATTGAAACCAACTGTTACTTCGGGCGTGCCCATGCGAACACCGTACAGCTGCTGTCACCGGGCGCCTCCCGGCGGCACGCGCACCTTCATGCCCAGCGGGCCGAGGGCGGCACCGAATACTGGATCGCCGACCTCGGCAGCACCAACGGCACCCTGCGCAACGGCAAACGCGTCACCATTCCCTGCCGGCTCAAGGACGGCGACGTCATCACCATCATCGACGAAAGTTTTGCCTTCCGGACCGCGGAAGAGGCCGCCAGCGGCAATTTCGAAACGGCGGCGCCGGCCACCGAACTGGTGCGCGACAGCCAGCAGTGCTGGCTGCTCATGGTGGACATCAAACGCTACACCAATCTCAGCCGCCAGCTCGACACCGACACCCTCGGCCTCAAAGTCGGCACCTGGCTGCGCCAGTGCCGCGACACCCTTGAGGACACCGGGGGCGTGGTCGACAAGTTCCTGGGGGATGCGATCTTTGCCTACTGGAAGCACAGCCCTGAAGCGCCGGATCTGGTCGCTCGCACGCTTCGGCAGCTCGTCCAGCTGCAGCGCCTGCGCGCTCCCGATTTCCGTATCGTCCTGCATTTCGCGCCCGTGACGCTGGAGGGCGGCGCTGGCGGCGCCAACAACCTATCCGGTCCCGAGGTCATCTACGTCTTTCGCCTCGAAAAAGTCTGCTCCGGGCTTCTGTCCGACTCGATTGTCAGCGAGGCTGCGCGCGCCACCCTGCCCGCCACATGCCCTTGCACGCCGCTCGGCGAACATCCACTCGACGGCTTCCCCGGCACGCATGCGGTGTATCGGCTGGCCGACTGAACGCCACGCGTGCGTGATTCAGGGCGCGGCGGAGGAAGGCGGCGAGGCGCTGATCAACTGGATGGCCTTAATGGGGGTGGTGGTGAAGGTCCGGTGATCGTGATCGAGGGTGAATTCGAGGCCTCCCCCGCAGAAAAGATGTCCGGGTTTGATCATGCGCGACCGGCCAAAGACACATCCTTGGATCCGCACCATGCCGCGCGGCCGGTCGCGCCGATTGGTCGTCAATCGTGCCGTATGCAGACCCGTCATTAAAAACAGATAGTGGGTGTTGCGGGTGCGCACGAGCAGACGGTCGCCCGCCCGGAGCTGATCGAGGCTGAGTTCATCGCCGATCCATTTTCCGGCGGCTTGGAGGAAGGCGACGATGTCGGGGATGACTAGGCGATCCATCTTGGAAGGGTTAGACAGCCATCAGCGGTGAGAGGTTCAGTTCAACCGGCATGCGCTCGGAAATCAGTCATGGGGGGCGGTGCTACCAGCCCGACGGGGCCGGGGTGGCTCAGGCAGACGGCGGTCCCTCCACCAGGGCGACGACGGCGGTGATGTTGTCACGTCCGGAGGTTTGTTTGGCGCTGGCGACCAGTTTCTGCACGGCGGGCCGCACCTCGGCCGGGTGGTGCACGGCGGTGAGGATCCGCCGGATCT